>SXGQ01515274.1_pt1 | contig 14217 bp, 9 predicted proteins | sample 3178371 | NCBI WGS metagenome assembly SXGQ01 (sample SAMN11356859, study PRJNA531348) | freshwater metagenome | isolation source: freshwater sample F1-20 | place: China: Fuxian Lake, Yuxi | collected 2017-12-25
AAATAGGGAGGAACCGACGGTGTCGAACGTGCCGTTTCCAGTGTCCGGGGGGAGGTCTCTAACGTCCACCTCCACGCCGAGTAGGTCTCGAATCGTGTTCTGGTACTCACGCCGGTTTAGACGACGGACCAAGGAACGTCCCCCGGAATCGCTCAACGTTCGGCGTGCTGCGACCAGCGTCTGGGAAAGGGCTTCAAGAAAATTGGCTTTGGCCTTTTGGATAATGTTGCCAAGACGGGTAAAGAATATGAAATTTCGGTAGCCCTTTTGATAAAAATACAAAATATTCGCCGCCATGATGAGCGTCTTACCGGAACCGGTCGCCATGACCAGAAGCGCCTGGCGCTGCTTGGCCTCGAAGGCGTCGTCGACCGCCCGGATGCCGTGAATCTGGTAATGCCGCTCGACAATCGCCGAGTCGATCCCCGCCTGCGTCAACGACTTCCGAGCATGCCGACGGTGGATCAGCAACGCTAGTTCGTCGCGGGTGTAGAAGCCGGCGACCTCCCGCGGCGGGTACCCGGCAGCCTCGTCCCACAGCCAGTGCTGGTAACCGTTGGTGAAGAAGATCACTGGGCGGCGACCAAACTGCTTCTCCACGCAGTCGGCATAGAGCTTGGCCTGCTGTTGGCCGATCTGCGGACTCTTGCTGGTGCGCTTCGCTTCGACGACCGCCAGGGGCAGCCCGTCGGCACCCCACAGCACGTAGTCGACGTAGCCCTTGGCGTCGTTGGGCGGCATCCCGGTGACCGGGTACTCGCGGTCCCGCTGCTCAGTCAGCGGCCAGCCCGCCTCGTTGAGGAGTAGGTCGATAAAGGTGTCGCGGGTGTCGGCTTCGGAGTAGTCGCGATCGTCGACAAGTTGCTTGGCGGCCTGGGCGGCCTGAACTTCTTCGCGGAGCTTCTCCAGCTCGGCCTGCAGCTGCGCAGACTCTTCATCCTTAGCCGCGAGCGCCTTCGCGTGGGCGGCCTCCTGGTCGGCGAACTTCTTGGCGAGCTGCGCGACCTCCTCGCGGGTCAGCGGTGCGGCCCTCTTGGCCAGCGCCGGGTCGAACACTGACTTCATCGGCACCGCATCGGGATTCGCTGAGTAGTGGAACGCCGCCCACACCATCACGTGGTGAAGCTCCTTGAGCGCATCAAGGGCGGCACGCGGCGGAATCTGCTGCTGGTCGTGCGCAGCGGAGTTGCCCAGCCGGCGGATCAGGTTCAGCTTCGCTGCGATCCCTTGGCCCGTTTTGGCCTTGAATGCGGCGTCGTTGATCCGCGCCGACAGATCACTGGCGTACGGAAGCGGTAGCGCCAGGACGTCATACAGGTAATCGACCACCTGCTCGGCGGCGCGCCGGGCATAGATGCATGCGGCGCGGGGGTCGCTTAGCGCATAGCTCTCGGCGCGGGCGCAGTCGGCGTACGTCTGCGCCCAACCGACCGCTCGGAGGAAGGGGAAGTTCGACATCAGAGCTGCCCGGAGAACGCGCGGGACTGGATCGAATTGAAGAGCAAATCGAGCTCTCCCGTTACTTGGGTCAGTTCGTCGGAGAGAAACCCTGACTGTCGCACGCGTCGGCTGAATTGCTCTTCGGCGAGATGACCAGGACGCGGAATTCGCACCTCGCGCAGTGATTGTGTTTCCAACTTCTTGGTGCCGTGTGCTGCCGTGCTGACCAGACCGAGAATTCGCTGGTGCTGGACCCGTAGTGCGGTCTGAAGGAACAGGGGTGAAACGGGATTTCGCGGTAGCAGAGCCTTCAGATCTTGGTTCACCGTCGCAGGCACTCTGATCAGTGATACCGGCACGGTGTGGGCAAGAATCATCCCCCTCACAACCAAGACGACGGTGTCAGCGGGCAGCTTCCGGATAGCAGTCTCATTCGGAACGTCCTCTGAGATGTGGTCCGCCGAATCCCACAAGTAGGGCTTCTTTAGGTCCTTAGGACTGAACCACGGAAGCTGGCCGTCCCAGTATTCAGGTTTGCTTTTCGAAGGGGTTCCGCCGCTGTAAAAGTCAACGAGATCGCCCAAGGCGGTTGACTCGAATCGGTTCTGCGTGGCTGGGTCCCCAAACATCTCTAGAAAAATCGAATCGACCAAGCCTTCGAGCGTTGACTGCGCCGCGAACTGCTTCGCCCGAAGATCGTTGGCGCGGTCTAGGACCGCGGCGATCCGCCGCTGCTCGGTGATCGAGGGTAAGGGAGTCGGTGCTGATCGAACAGTACTAGCGCTGATGGTATTCAGGCCTGATGTGGTCTTGCCTGCGCGACGAAAATGGCTGGCACCAGCTGGAGAATTGAACCACTTCACTGCAAAGGCCGGCAGCAGCACGCTCGGATCTAAGCGGACACGAATTAGGTGGTTCTGGTGAAGACAATCAGCAATTGAGCCATCCCAGAGGGCGACTCGACCGACTTCGTTTGGATTGGCGTGACCTTCCACAAAGAGGAGGTCGCCTTGCTGTAGCCGGGTTCTCGTTGCTTCTAGTTCCGTCGTCTGAATCTTTTTGACTTCGCTCAAATCAAGTCTGTCACGATAGACGTTGGCAACTCGGAGATATGGACGTTGTATCGGCAGAGACTGCCGCTTGCGGCTCACTTGCAAGCCGCCCTGGACCTCACCGCATTCACTCAACGTGACTGTTGGCCAGCTCACGACAGCATCGCCTTCAACTCTGCCAATCCCGCGGCGATCTCGCCTTCGAGCTTCTCGATGTCGGCGATGATCTCCAACGGCGGTCGATGCTCCACCTCGTCGTGGACGAGTTCCTTGTACCGGTTCAGCGACAGGTCGTAGCCCTGCGCGGCGATCTCCGCCCTGGGGACACAGAATGACTGATCGGTCCGGGCACGGTCACGCTCGGTCCCGTTGCGCTGCTTCCACCGGGCAAGAACGTCGGGGATGTCGTTGGCCTCGATGGGATTCCGCTTGTCATCGAGAGAGAAGCCGTCGGTGCGCACGTCGTAGAACCAGACGTCTTCGGTGCCGCCTGAGTTGGTCTTGGTAAAGACCAAGATTGCCGTCGAGACGCCGGCGTAGGGCTTGAAGACACCGGAAGGCAGCTTCACGATCCCGTCGAGCTTCTGGTCGTCAACTAGAATCCGCCGCAGTTCCTTATGCGCCGTAGAAGATCCGAACAGCACACCGTCAGGCACGACGACCGCAGCCCGGCCACCGGGCTTGAGCAGCTTGAGGAACAGTGCCAGGAACAGCAACTCTGTCTTCTTGGTCTTCACCACCCGCTGGAGATCCTTGGCGGTGGACTCTGCGTCGAGGCTGCCGGCGAACGGTGGGTTGGCCAGGATGAGCGTGTACTTCTCTGCATCCTCGCTGGCTCCCTCTGAGAGCGAGTCGCGGTAGCGGATATCCGGCGCCTCAATGCCGTGCATGAGCATGTTCATCGAACCAATACGCAGCATGGTGGAATCGAAGTCGTAGCCGTGGAACATGCTGTGGTGGAAGTGCTTCCGCTGCGCTGCATCGGTGAGCACGCTGGGATGCTGCTCACGCAGATGCTCCGCAGCCGCAACCAGAAAGCCCGCCGTGCCCGCGGCCGGATCTGCGATCTCGTCGGCCGGTTGCGGGTCGACCATCTCCACCATCAGCTTGATGATGTGCCGTGGAGTGCGGAACTGCCCGTTGACACCGGCGCTGGCGATCTTGGCGAGCAGATACTCGTACAGGTCGCCAGTGGTGTCGCGATCCTCCATCGGCATGCCGTCGAGCATGTCCACCACACGGGACAGCAGCTGCGGGGTTGGGATTGTGAAGCGGGCGTCCTTCATGTGGTCGCCGTAGGTCGACCCGTCCCCGCCGAGGGCGCGGAGGAACGGGAACACCTCCTTGTCGACGACCTCGAACATCTGGCCGGGCTCGTCGTTCTTGAACACTGACCATCGCAGCGCCTGCTGATCTGGGCTGAAGCGCAGGGGCTCCGGCTTGCCGGTGCGGCGAGCCTTCTGCTCGGCGAGGGTGTCCAGATCGTCGAGCCGGCGGATGAACAGCAGATAGGTGATCTGTTCGATAACCTCGAGCGGATTGGAGATACCTCCAGACCAGAAAGCATCCCAAACTCGGTCGACCTTGCTCTTCAACTCCCCAGTGATCAACTGTGTCTACCCCTAGGTGTGCGCCGGTCACGCGACCGAACCCGAACCGAACTTTATACAGCGGCGCGGCGACACTGCGGGAGGTCGAGTGTGCGATGTTGGGCTGAGCAGGGCAAACGGCCGGAGCGATGCCGTTCGACTGCGTCAACCCCGCCGGCCGGCAGGTCAGCGCTTGCGTTGTTGCGGGGTGGGTGTCTACGACAGTAGTGGGATTGCCGCTTGTGCGATTGCCTTCCCGAGATCGGTGCCTGCCGCGGTGGCAATCGAGGTCATCGCAGTCACGGCAAGTGCCTTCATCCGACCCGGTTTCGGGGTTTCCGATTCCGACTCAGCGCGAATTTCGGCCGCTAGTTTTTCAGCGGTCGCGCGCAACTGCTCGTCGCTGACGGCGGGCAGTGCTTGCTCGATTGCCTGGGCGAGAACCTGCGCCTGTTTGAGTCTCTGGTGAACATTCACGGTCTGCGTGACGTTATGGCTTCCGAAAGCGACGGCTACGCCTCGGCTGCCCTCGATGTGGAGATAGGGGCTTTGCACCTCTACGACGCCTGGAAGGTCGCGCACCGACTTGCCGGATGCGGCGTATCGCTCGCCATACGCACTCAGGCATGGCCGTAGGACAACACCCTGCATTGTGCCGACTCCCTCGACGTAGCCCTCGTCCTTGAGCCAGTCGATAGCGCTGTTCAACTCAGCGGCGGTGACCACCGTGTCCGACCACGAGGCTGCCGCCATGAAGACTGCGGGGTCGGCTTCACTGATGGTGACCTGCTCCACCCGCAGCTCGTACAGCCACGCAAGGACGCCGTCCCTCAAATTCCACAAGCGCTCAGCCTTATTCATCCCGTTCCTCCTCGGACGTCTGGAAGGAGCTGTCACGGACAGGCTAGGTCGGCGGTACGACAGCGCAGCTTCTGCCGCGGCAGCCTCGGTCGCCCCTGACATCGCTGGGGCGAAGGCCCGACTGCAGCTGACGAGGGTCTTCCCCCTCAGGATTTCGCGTCGTCTGCTTCGGTAAAGAGATCGCCTACGGGAACATCGAGTGCATCGGCAATGTCGATAAGACGTTCGTAAAGAATCCCGCGCCTGCCGTGTTCCACATCTATGAGCACGTTCCGAGTAACCCCGGATCTCAACGCCAGGGCTTCCTGGGTCATCCCCTTTCCGGCGCGGCATGCTCGGATATTGCTGCCAACGACAGCTCTCGAGCGTTCCCAATTAGCCACACGCTCGGGACTGTTCTGACTGGGGCGCGTCGGCACGCCTTCAAGTAATCCGGCAGGCCCAGTTCGGTGTCTGCCCTACTAGTAGTGCTTTCGGCTACGCTTGAGCCTCGGAGCCTGGGCTTCGCGGAACAGGGTCGCCATGCGCACATTGCCGTTGCGGGTTCAACCCGTTCAAGGTGAGGCCTTGGACTCCTGGCTGGAGGCCTTGGCTGCCCGGATGCAGTGCGCTTGGGGTGATCTCCTGGTCGGGGTCGGCCTTCCGGCAGGACGTAGCCGCAGTTACACCGGCGGTTGGCTCATCGCCCCTACCGAACAGCAGGTCGAATCCATGTCCTTTGTCACCGGCCAGTCTCTGAGCGCTATCAACGCCATGGTGCTGAGCCGCATCACTCGCGCGCTGGGCTGCCCGAACATCGCCGTCGAATCGGTCGAGTCGATGATCTGGCTCAGCAAGCGCCGGTCGCGCTTTTGTCCAAGTTGCCTCGGCGAGAACGGTGGCCGGTGGTTGTTGACATGGCGCATGCGGTGGAGCTTCGCCTGCCTGCGGCACAACTGCCTCCTGGCAGATACCTGCCCTGCCTGCCAAAGTCTGCAACGGGCCGTGCCGGCTTCAGTCGCCCTCATCCCGGTTCCCGGCTTCTGCGCGCACAAGCTCCTCGGCTGTCATGGCCGGGGCGTCACGCGCTGCAATACTGAGCTGTCCAACACGCCCGTGCTACCGCTGCCTCGCAACCATCCGATCCTGGCGGCCCAGCAGATGATCGACGCCGCGGTGTCCGCCGGCATTGCGCGACAAGGCCTTTACGGCCGATCGCCAGTACCGCTGTCCGTGCTGATCGCCGATCTTTGCGCCCTGGGCGGTCGGATATTGCGGTATCCCAACCTCGATGAACTTCGCCACCTGACAAGCGACAGTGTCATAGAGAAATTTCGAACCGCCAGGGAGGAAACGGCTTTCAGCAGCCGGGGAGTGACAGCGGATTCCTCTGCAGTGGCGAGTGCAATCGCCGCAGCCGCCGCTGGATCCGTTCTCAGCGCGGCGGACCCCGCCGAGGCGGCTGGCCGCATGCGATGGCTCATCGCAATTAATCGGCACAACGGCCTATCGGTGAGCGCCACCAACATCGGATGGGGACGCGGCATCAGTACGGCCCTACGTTCGGCTCAACTGTCAGCGCTGTCTTCATATCTGTCTGCCAGCGACAAGCTGCGCTACAGAATGCATTCGACAACGCCGCGGCGTCCCCATCCACGTAGTGCACCCGAACGAGCCCGTTGGCTGCCGTCGCTGTTATGGCCGCAGCTGTGTCTGCAGGTACGGTGCGACGGCGTCGGCTTCGGCCAAGTGCGCTCCGCCCTCGCCGTCGCGGTGATACTCGTAGGTTCCCGGATAACTCTTTCCGCCGCCGCTGAGCTTCTGGGTTCGGCCACCAGCGCACGGGCGGTGTCACGGGCACTGCAACTCATCGGAGGCAGCAGTAACGCCGGGGAGATCTGGCGGACGGTGGAGGAGCTGGCCGATCAGCTCGACGCGGACAAAGCGCCGATCGACTATGCCCGCCGGCGGGCCTTATCGTGCGGGGACCTTCTGCCGGAGTCGGTGTGGATGGAGATCTGCCTGTCGTCGGGGATCAATCCGGGGCGCGGCCTGCGGCTGTCGCTGGCCCGCTGTTGGCTATACGAACGCATCACCGGCTCTCCCGGGGACCGGTCGCCCTGGGCCATCGACTCACCGCAATTCCGCTCCAAGCTGGCAGAGCTGTCGTCATTACTGAATAGCGGATTCATCTGTACCGCGGATTCTTACGCCGATCACTTCCTCGCCACGAAGTCGATCACCGACGAGCCCGTGGCTTGGTCCCCCACGGCACTGCCCCATTGGGCGGCCTTCGCTGATCAGCCCCGCGGCCATCGAGCGCAAGTCGCCATTTCCAGGGTTGTCCGGGACAGCACACTCGCCACGGGATCGGTGCCGCCAGTGATGTCAGCCGGAATTTTCACCGCTCGACGGATTCTGCCGAAAGAATCATTGGAAGCGCTCTACGCCGAACAGGGGCAGGGCCTGGCGCACATCGCGAACCGATACGGACTGTCACGGCAGATGGTGACCCGGCTTGCGCACAGCTACGGCATCGCGATCCGGGCGCCTGGCCGGCCGCATCGCGACTAGCTTGCGGGGCCGCCCGCTTCTTGCAGGGTGCGCACCGCGGCGACTGCTCTTTTACCTCGACGGGTTAACCGCAGCGGCGAGTGTTCAGTTGCCCGGATGAGCACTGGACCGCCGAGGTCTCGCTCGATGCGGGCGACTTGCGCTCCCAAGCTAAAGCCGGGCACCCCAAGGGCTCGTCCGGCGGCGGCGAAGGAGGCGTGTGAGGCGATGTGGGGCAGTCGCTGCAGCCGTTCCCATCCGCCCTGTGTTGTCATGGCCGGCGCAAGCCATCGCGGAACGTTGCTGTCTGCGGCGACATCTTCGGCGGAACGGCGGCTGAGTCCGCGCATAGGGATCTGTGCGCGGCGGGCGGCCTTTACGAGGCAGCCCACGCTGACACCGCATTCCACGCTGATGTCACTGAGTGAACGGTTCTTGTCAACGTACTGCTGTCGAAACCACACTGGGTCGATGCGGTATCTGCCCCTGCCGTGCTTTGTGATGACGATCCCGTAGTCGCGAGCCAGTTGGGCGACTGTTTGGCGGGAGACCCCGATCGAGGCGCCGATGCCGGTGAGACTTTGGCCTTCGACCTCATAGAGTTGTCGGAGCCGATCAGGCGGCAGCGCGGCGCGCGCCATCTCGTAGGCAGGTCGGGGCTTGGGCTCCGCGGGTGCTCGCCGAGAGGGTCGACGCGATTCACGGGGGGCGGGGTGTTCCTCGCAGACGTGCCGGAATACCTCTGAGCTGACTCCGAGCCGTTTGGGGATGGCAGCGATGGAGAGGTCCCCGTGACGCCAGAGGTTGACCAGTCGGTGCATTTCGTCGATGTCGACTGCTACTAGACCTTCATCGGCGGATAGATCTAGTCCTTTTAGAAGGGCCGTCGGGGGATTCCACTGGAAAGGTTCGTTGGGAATCTGTTGACGGGCGAGGAATTTTTCAGCGTGTCGGACCAGTGCGGTGTTGAGTTCGGGGGTCAGCCGGAGGGGAAGTCGGTACACCGCGGAGTACTGGGCTTCCAGATGTTTCGGCAGTGGTGTGGGGAATTGCGATGTCCCGGTGAGGCGTTCGACGAGGAATTGCCGCACCGCTGTGATGCCTTCTGGTCGGGTGTGTGTCTCGCGGCAGATGCGTCGCCAGGCCTGTTCGGTCAGCAGACCGTCGAAGTCCAGCTGTCGACGGCGGTGGTAATTGATGGGCGACCCGTGCACCCGCAGATAGTCGGACAAGCAATACAGAGCGCTGCGGACGCCCTGCCAGTCCGAGGATTTCGATAGCTTCCACAATCCGGCGAGAACACTTGTCCGCGCGTGCGGGCATCCCACGGCTGAGATCGCTTCTTCCACGGTGATGTCGGCGCCGACCAGGAGCAGACCTACCGAGAGCGCGGGCCGCAGGAACCGTTGAAACAGTTGCGGCTCTGCCAGCCGAATTGACCACTGAGGCCACAGCATCGTGGGGATGCGGGTGGCCATGAGCCGGACGAGTTCGTCGTTGGTGTCCGGCTTGGTGGGCAGTGTTGTGCCGAGTCGGTATCGGAGTTGGTCGGTGGCCCCGAGTGCTGGGGCTAGACATTCCAAGTAACTGCCGCGTAGGGCCTGGCTGGTATCAGCGCCCAGCCGACCGGTCATGGTGAACGCCGAGGAGATCGCGCTTTGACTCCCGGGTGGCCAGAGGGACGATAGGACAGCACCAGCCGCCTTGATGTCGCTCTGGCCGACGATGGCGATGGCGGCGGTGACGGCGATAGCGGTGGTGACAGAGGGCACGGCACGCGATGGCGCTCGCCCGACTGCGGCGCGTTCCATATCGGACAGATCCCGATATTCCCTCATGACGGCCGCGGGGAACTGCGGGCTGACGGCACCGCGGTCGAGTGCCGCGAGATACTTTTCCCCGATTGCCCGAATGTCCGCCAGTACATGCGGAACCGGCGTCGGAATTGATTGGTAGATACCGAAATCCGCTTGGTCGTGAAGGATTTTATCGGCGACGACTGCTTGCACCGCGAGCAATGTTCCATCGGGGTCCAGCGTGATGACGGGTGCCTGCGTGAGGTCCGCGCCGCACCGCAAAACGGCGTCCTTTGCTGAAGGGCTTACCGGTGCCGAGCAGTGTCCAGGTTGCGGGACAGCACCTGCTACCGGTCCGCGGCGCTGCGCGGCGCCGCACTTTGGGCAGCGGTGCGCAAGCAGGCAGTGGTGCCGGGGGCAGGCGAAGAACCAGACCATCCGCCAGACCAGCCGCCATGCGGCACCGGTTTCCGCGAGGCAGTAGGGGCAGAATCGGGAGGCATGGTAGTGGCGCCACGGATAGACCGCCCCCTCGCGGCCGGTACGGGGCTCGAAGCCGGCGGCGATCGCGGGGTAATCCTCCAGTGTCATGGCGCGCAACGCGATCGGATCCGTACCCGTGAACAGGCTCAGGGCAATGCATTGTTCGGCGGTCAGACGTCCAATCCAGGGGTCGGCCTGGGCGCCGGCCGGAATCACCCCTCCCTGTGTGATCCGTAGTTCCTGCCAGGTGACGTTGCAGCGGTGTGCGATGCGTTCCAGCCAGGAGTCGATCGCTTCACCGGCAGCCGGGGTGACCCGCAAGGGCGGTGTACGGATCACGGTCACGCTCATAAATCACGACGCTTTGAGCTTGGTGGTGAGTTTCCGGGTGCGGAAGGCTGCGGCGAGTTCTTTCCGCGCCTTCTCAGCGGCAGTGTCGATCTTGATGGTGTCGAGCAGCTCTCGGTTCAGTGTCTCTTTCCCGGTTCGGATGGCGCGGACGCATCCGCGCCGGATCAGGTCCATCAGCGATCCGATGTGGCCGGTGCTGCGCTCATAGAGGTAGTCGGAGAGTTCTTCAGCGAGCATTCCGATGCGTTTGTCGCCGAGAACGAGGCGCTGCTCGATGGTGGTCAGGAGGGTTCTCCAGTCACGTCGCTGCGACTCGGTCTGCAGGAAGTAGGGCTCCATCGTCAGCACGGTGGTCCGACGGCTGGTTTGTGCCAGCAGTTCGTCGTAGGAGGCGTCCATGAGGACTCCGCGTTCGATCAGACCGATGCCGATGGAGACCAGTGTGATCGGGAAGTCGTTGACGATGTACTTGAAGTTGTTGCTGATCTCGATACCGCCCTTGTTCTGCCAGTGCAGGAAGTGCAGGTCGTCGATGATCAGCAGCCGTGTCTCGCATTTGAGCACATAGTCCAGTGCCCGTCTGCCCAATTCCTCGGTGCTGCCGCGCCATCCGGGGTGTCCGTAGAACTCGCACATCGCGCGGTTGAAGTCCCTCATGGAGGTATTGCCGCGCATGCCGATTCGGCATACCGGCCACCGCTCATCGCCGATCTGGGTGAATTCACCATGGCGGCGGATCTCTCGTCGGTGGAACTCTTTTGCGAATGCCTCGACCGCCGTGGACTTTCCGAGTCCTGGATAGCCATCGAGGGCGACCGCGCCCTTGGCGTGGTCACCGTCTTGGGCGTTGCCGTCGAGGATGTCCCACAGGTCCTCGTGCACCGCAGCCAGTTGCGGTGTCTTCAGCGGTCCCAGGTTGTTGTGCCAGTCCTCTCGTCGCTGCTTGTAGATGTCGGCCGCCGCTTCACTGAGGCGGCGTATCTGGCTCTTCGTCAGCAGCTCGGGGGCGATCCGCTTCGGGGCTTCGGTACATGCCTTCCATCCCTCTTTGCGGGAGAGGGTCAGGTTGTCCAAATGAGGCTCGGCGGGTCTGCGGGACGGCGCTTTGGTAGTCATACGTCCTCCAAGACCTCGTCGTAGAAGTGGCCGTCGTCGATGAGGGGATCGTCATCGAGTTCGTCCTCAAACCCGGGAGGGTCACCGTGGAGAAGACGCTGCGCGGTGGGCAATTCGGCGACCGTAACCGCGGTCTTGGCGTCAATGCTCAGTGTTGACTGCTCACGGGATAGCCGCAGGGCTGCTATCCGCTCGGCCATCGTGTGACCCTGGCTGAGGTGCCGACGTTCGAGCATCTCGGCGAGCGCTAGTTTGTCGTCGAAGTAGTGGTGCTTCGCGCGCACCAGATCTCGTGCGAAGTGCAGGCCGTCCTCACTCATCGGCCCGTCGCACATCGCCGCTTCGGTCCAGGCCAGCGGGTGCCATTGATTGCTGTTCTTCAGATCGAAGAAGTACACCTGCCGGATGTCATCGGGATCAACATGGACCGGCCACCGACCTCCCCTCTCATGGAAAGGGCTTTTCTCGCCGGCGGCATAGCCTTGGAGGCCCGGCCCGCGGTAGTACCGACGGTCGATCTCGAATCCGTAGTGCTGGATGGTGCGCCACTCCACTGCGAGGAAGTGATAGGCCAGGTACGGGTCGCGAGGGGCTTCAAGGTAGCCGGCGCGGGTGACGCCGTGTTCGAACATCTGCGCCGGGGACATCCTCAGCGCCCACAGACCGGTCTCACCGATCCCGTCATGGGGCCGTCGGTGATACACCGCGGCAATCCACTCGCGCAGCAGTGCCTCCAATTCGTCGATGAAGAACACAGCTTCGCGCTCCGGGGATACCCCGCGGGAGTACAGATCCGGGCCCTTGTAGCCGGGCAACTCCAGCAGGAACCCCTCGCGCACGGTGCGGAAGAATCGCTCCACCGGGCCCTTATCGTGGGCGACTCGCACACGTGCGGGCTGTATCGAGATTCCGAGTCGCCGGCAGGCACTCGTCAGGTGCTCGCCGACATAGATTCTCCCGTGGTCGACGACCAGCGTCTCCGGAACCACCGCGGGGTTGGCGGCGAACACGCTGGCCAGATGCAGGGCATCGGCTTCGACCAGAACGGATCGCGGCACGCCATGGGGCGGCCAGACGGCCTCCGCCGGCCAGTCACGGCCGGATGGGACCGGCCGGAATGATTGATAGAGCACCGCGGCCGCGTCGATCGCTTTGGTCGAGACCGGCGTCAGACGAAGGCCTGTGATGCAGCGGGAGTACCAGTCCATCGCCACCGTCAACTGCACACCCACCCACCGCAGTGTGTGCGGATCCAGTGCGAAAACGTCCAGCGGTGTCGTATCCATCAGCAGGTACTCCCCTGGCCTGGCCGGATGAAGCTTTCCGTAGGGCATAACGGGGCGCCCTGCGATATCGCGATTGCGCTTGGTGCTCAGGGTGAACAGGGGACACAGCTTGTTGAGCTCGGAGAGGATCTCATAGGCCCTCGTCTTGCTCGGTATGGGAACGACGTCGGCGCCGTACGTGCCGATCAATCTGGCTTTGGCATGCCTGAAGACAAAGTCCTTCGTAGGTCGTGACTTGTCGACCTGCTCGCGCATGATGTCGAGTGCAATTTGGGTGAAGAGTTCGAACCGACGGCTGATCGGAGCCGTCTCCACCGCCAGGTGCGGCAGGAGGCCGGTTTCTCCTTCTTTCTCGTAGCGACTGACCCACCGCTCGATGGTGCGCAGTCCGACGCCGAGCTCTTTTGCTTTCGCCTTCTCCCGCGTTCCCCTGGGCAGGTGGAGTAAGTAAGAGGCCCGCGGCTCATGGGGCTCAGCTGCAAGCGCCGTTCCCGAACGGTAGCCCGTGAGCACCTCTCTGACATGAGCTGCGCGGCCGCGAGCTTCCTCTCGTGCAGTCTCACTTGCAGCCGACCAGAGAAGATTCGGCGTCGGGGCGGCCAGCTGTTCTTGTTGGCCCAACCCATCCTCGCTGAGGAATCGGCTCCGCTCTGAAAACATCAATTCGCTCATAGCAATTCGGCGGACCGAATCGCTGCGCACATCCCGGATCAATGCCTCCGGCAATCCGTGAACCACATGCAGCTCGACGACCTCGATGATCTCGCCGTCGTACATAAAGCGCGCACCCGGTCCGACCCGGGCTCCTGCAAACGTCATGTTGAAACCTCCATCACCGTCGCCGGCCGTAGTGGTTGTGTCAGATCGGCTCCGAATTCATGGCACCAAAGCAGGTGCATGAGCGCCGACCTGATTAGGGGCTTGGGGTATCCGGGCAGAGAAGCCTCCACCTCGGCGATCGACCGTCCGCAGATGCGTTCTCTCCGCGCTCGGAGTTCGACCAACACATCCTGATTTACCAGGCAACCGCGTCGGTATCCCGCCAGGAATCGAACGTTGGCCATATAGGTGGAGTCGGGTTCACTGACCACCTGGTAAGTCCAGCCGCGAGATTCGATGATGACGCGTGTCCACGCACACAGGAGCTGAACAGCGTCATGGCGTAGCCGTTCCCGCCTGACCACATCGACGACAACGGGTTGCTCGTCAGTACCCCAAAGATAATCCAGGATATGTGCGCGGGTTTGGTCATTGATAACCGCGGTCAGCATAAATGGTTGCGCCGCAATGCGTTTCACGCGAGTATCGAAGTCGGCAATGACGAGATTCGCCAACTCGAGGCGTGACTCGTATATGACATGGTCGCTGAGGGTAGAGGACCAATAGGTTCCCGAATAGTGCTTCTGCTTGTCGTAACTCCGAAACGTGCGCCACGGGTAGCCGTCGAAAAGCGCCTCAGCTTTCACTTCACGCGCTAGAACGGACCGCTCTTCACCCGCCGCTGGTCGGTAGGCCACGACCGCGGAACTCAAGTCCACCCTTACGGGACTCTTCATCGCTTGCTCCGCGCGGCTAAACCACCGCCGCAGCCTTCAGCGTGACACTTCTGGCCGACACCGTCAACGAACGGCTAGCTAAGCTAAGCACTTTCCGGCGGATCCGCCATCCATCCGCCACGAAAAGCGGAATTCCGCCATCGAAAAGCGGAACC
>SXGQ01236431.1_pt1 | contig 14214 bp, 12 predicted proteins | sample 3178371 | NCBI WGS metagenome assembly SXGQ01 (sample SAMN11356859, study PRJNA531348) | freshwater metagenome | isolation source: freshwater sample F1-20 | place: China: Fuxian Lake, Yuxi | collected 2017-12-25
TACCGAGCCATGGCAGCCTCAAATCATAGATGATTGAGAGACCCTTTAACTATTTTCGAGGTAAAAAAGCAAGTGGATTTACCGCGCCACTGCTGGGTGGAATGATCTCAAAATGAAGGTGGGGACCTGTGCTTCGGCCAGTGCTTCCCATTAGGGCGAGGGGGGTGCCTTGGCTCACGTTCATACCCTTACTAACTAGCAATCTGCTGTTGTGGGCGTAACGGGTGAGTGTTCCATCTGGATGGCTAATTTCAACCAAGTAGCCATAGCCACCTTGATTCCAGCCAGAGCTAACCACAACACCATCAGCAACAGCAACTATTGGAGTGCCAACATTATTGGCAACATCAATACCACGGTGCATTCTTCCCCAACGCCAGCCATAACCTGAGGTGAGGGTGCCAACCGCAGGCCAGATGTATCCAGTAAAAGATCTTTGATTTTGTTGATTACCAAAATCCGGTAAACCTGGCCAACTTAAGCCGCCACTGCCGCCGGGAGTGATGCCAAAAGTTACACGAGCACGAACAGGTTGCAGAAGCTTAACTGGAGTATCAACCGCCAAGCGAGCAATCGGATTCAAGCCAGGATTTAAACGAGTTAATTCGTGAACTGGAATTTCGTAGCGATCGGCAATTTTAGCGAGATTATCTCCAAATCTTGCAAATATAGACTTTTGAGGCGCTGAGCGTCGCAGCTGAGAATCATCAATGGCTGCAACTGATTTCAGCAGGTCAGCAGAACGGCTAGGCAAAGCAAACCATTCGCCAGCTACGAATTTTCGACTGGTATCACAATCATTTAAAACTGCAAGCCTTTCGGCAGACAAGTCAAGTTGATCTGCTAATTGTTCAACCGTAATTTCATAACGAACCCTGGCCCAAAGTGAGGGGGTCTCAGAGCTGGCTATAAGATCAGTTTTATTATTATGACCAGAACTATGTTGAGCGGGACTATTGATTGAAGTGGATGAGCTTAAAAATGCTGAACGATCAATACTAGAGCGTCCAGGCATACCTGCAGACAACAGGAATGCAACAGGGAAACTAATGGAAACAGTTACAAGTAAAGCGGAAGGCTTCATGCAAAAGTATCAAAGAACAAGCCGTTGGAGAAGCCAACATCCAACAACTTCGATACAATACACCATGCTCAAGGGAAAATCAAGTGCCCTAAGTTACAGAAAGCCCACTAATTAGGGAGATCACTGTTCAGCAAAGGCTTTTTAATTTGCCTTAGAGCCTCAAAAAGCACAATTGCAACTGCAACCGAAAGGTTCAAGCTTCTAACGCTGGCACAAGGGAGTGGTACGGTAAGAAATGCGTCACAATCATTGCGCACGTAATTGGGCAACCCACTGGTTTCGCGCCCAAACACCAGCCAATCTGAGTCTAGAAAGCGATAATCGAGATACGAATCTGGGGCGTGGCGGCTAAGCGCAATTAGTCTTCCGCCCATACCGCGGCAATGGCCCAAGCAATCAGACCAATTGCTATGGCGCTGTAGATCTACAAATGGCCAGTAATCCAGTCCGGCTCGTTTCAAGGTGCGATCACTAATTTCAAACCCAAGTGGTTCAACTAGATGCAGCGGAGTTTTGGTGGCGGCGCAGGTGCGGGCAATATTTCCTGTATTTGGGGGTATTTCTGGTTCAAACAGAATGATTCGAGGCATCCCTAGTTCATACCAACAACTGTTGTGCCAAGCCTATGTAAGGGAAGAGCCTCACCCATGCAAACCAACCAGCGCTCGCTACAGCAACTTGCACAGGCCCTAGCCAAGCAGCCAAGACGGTCGCGAAAGCAACCACCAGCAACGGTTGCTGGTACAACTCCCCAGCCCACCTCCTCACTTACAAGAACCACTGGCAGCCTACGAACTGATAACACCTCAAGAAATCCAGCCTGCATCGCTAGCCATTCATTGTCCGTAAGCTCAAGGCCAAGGGATACCCAGCTGCCAAGGGAATCGATCAATAGGAAATTATTAGCTAAATCACTGCTGTTATCCAGAATTTTTAATAACAAATGCGAGTGTTCAAGCTCCATAAGCTGCCAGTAACTTGGGCGCCTATGGCGATGAAGATCAAGCCGTTTCTGCCAGGCTGCATCATCTGGATATAAATTGCCAGGAGCCACATAGCAAATTGGATTGCTAGCTGCTTTTGAAACAAGTAATTGTTCGGCCCACTCACTCTTCCCACTGCGGCTAGCACCTGTAACGATGATGTGTTCAGTCACCGTTGTGTTTAACCACCACCATTCATATTCCGCAAGGTGGCCACAGAAGATGGAGATACGCGATTGAGGTAACGGAAAATCCAGTATTTAAATATTGTTGCTAAAATAACAGGGAATGTTGCGATGAAAAGCATTATAAAATTTTCCTCAGTTGGAAGCCCTAAATGACTTGAAATACTTTGAAGTAATACCGTCCAACCCTCAGGACTGTGGAATCCAACAAATATGTCTGTAAATAGAATGATAACAAATGCTTTGGCACTGTCACTTAAACCATAAACAGATTCATCAAAGAAGCCACGCAAAACCCTTAAGTCTTCCCTACCTAAAAAACAAACAAAGGTAAAACCAATAAGTGCAATCAAATCAGAAATAACATTCTTTATGGCTCCGGTGCTCTTGGAATCGGCTTCATCCTTGAGCTGGTCGGCCCTTTCTGACAGTTTTATTCTTATCTCATCAAGGGAGGGGGCCTCCCTCCCTGCCAGAAGGGCGTCAAACTCCAATTCCTCTTTGTAGAGGCGTAACTTACTAACCGCAGCATCCTGCAGCTGCGGTTTTGTGTAACTCAAAAAAGGAACTTCAGGCGCTAATCGATCAATTATTGGTGCAACTATATAGGAGCGTGAAACCTGTTGCAACAGGAGGGGCACTAATATGAGTAGTAATAAAATTCTTAGCGACACAAGAGTTGAATCACGCCTGCGGCGAAAGCCCGCAACCAAGCTGGCTTCAGCCTCAGGATTTAATTCATTACGCACCCGATCAAAAACACCGAGCAAACTGCGGGGCAGTGCCTCTGGCCGACGTAATATTCCCTGGCTATCGCCACCACCATATCGCCTTACAACCGATTCAATTAACTGCAATTGTCGTAGTTCTTGGCTGTCTAGCTCCGACCTATGCATTTCTATGGCGCTAACATATTGACGGCAGTTAGCTAAGGCGGATCGAAACCTCCTAATAATTTGCGCTTGTGTTGTTTTAGGTAATCCCAAATCCACATCTGTACGAACCGGCCGATCATTGAAATATTCCAGTTCAAGGCCCTGAATCATCAGGGCAGATTCATAGGCAAGCTCTAAGTTGCTGCTGAATTGGAGTTCTTCAGCCTTGCCAAAGGCTCCCAACCAGTTGTTCATCCCCATGTTGGGCCTGTTCTACCGCTTCCATGATGCCTTGCAATCATCGGGAGAACACCCACCATGTGGCCATCGGCACAAGCGTTCCAACCACCAACAGAACAATGACCCATGAAAAAGCGTTGCTATTAGCAGTTTCTTCCGCTGTGGGGATATTGGTAACTGGAGCCACCACTTCTTCAACCAGTGGCGGCCCTGGATCCTCAGCTCCACCAAGCACTGTGCCAAGGCGTTCAAGACCACTTAATAGGGCTTGGCGATACCTGCCTCCATCACGGAGCGGAACAGCCATGGTTGTTTCTGCAGTGCTTTCAAGTAGTTCCTCTGGCAGCAGCTTTAAAACGACTGGCGAGGCTTTCACTGAAGCGCTGTTCGAGCCGGTTTCCAAAAGGATGAGAAGCTCACCTTGGCTTGGACTTTGCCAGCGTTTTAGTAACTCTTCTGCCAATTGATCAAGGCCAATGCCGTAGTCGAGCCGCCTGAAGGTGATGATCCTTGCGTCGATTCGAGCTTGACTGAAAAGCTCAAGTTTTTTTTGTAATTCGGTAATTGCTGCACGGCTGAGCACGTCGGCCCCATCATCCACCTGTTCGTTGGGAGCATGAGCGGGGAAATCATCAATCCCGATCGCCCATAGAGCCTGTCCAGGCCATGCCAGCGCGCACACCAAAAACAAAAGGCTGAGTAAGCGCGGGATTGATGACGGAACCATGTTTGCTCCCCAGGAAGGTTTTCTTAGTTTGCCGCGGCCAAGGCATCTCGATGCAAAATATCCATAACTTCAACAATCAATTCAGCCTTACCAGGGCTGAGATCGAGGTTTCTAGCTAATGACTGTAGGAACTCCAGCTCCTCAGCCTCTACCACGCGATCTGCTCTAACCAACTGGGTAGCTACCGCCAAGGCAGTTTCCCGCTGGGGTGGAGTTAGCTGAGGCAAAGCAGACTGAACAAGACCTTCTGAACCCTGATCACGCCAAAGGGCTAGCAAGCGATCAAAAAGATCGGTCATCTCCCGATCGTCCATCGAGGAGAAAGGCGTGCGAAATTCCAATTCAATTCTTAGGCTCCGAGCCTCATCACGGCCCAAAACTCCATCGCTAGCAACCGCCGCAAGGCAAACGGCAGCAAAGGACTCTGCGCTATTCATTGAAAACACCAAGGTTTACACCATTTGAGCTATGGAAAGCCGAAATGGCAGCCCTCCCACGGCAGCAAAACTAGTTATTTGCTGTGGTGGCCTGGGATTAGCTTTGAATTTCGCAAATAGCTTCACATTTACTGAACTTGTTACACCTGCCTTAGGGCGAAGCTCTGTGTTGGCTGGTGTGATGGCAGTTGGCCTGATGTTGGTTGGGGTTATTTGGACGCGGGCCAATCCAACAGCGAGGGATCGCGTGGAGCTTGCTGGCAATGAGGGTTTTGAGTTGTCGAAGCTACTTTCAACCACATGCCAAGGGGAAATTGCCTGGGGAAGCGCAATGTTTTTACTCGCCACGCCAGCGGCGAGTTTGATGTTGGTATGGGATGGTGAAGTGCGAATGAGGCGGGGAATCCTTGGCGAAAACGCATTCTTAGAAGGAAATATCCTAAAAAGAGCAAAGGAGAAGCAGCAGCAAATATCTTTAGTGAACCTTGAACTTTATCCAGGAGCTGCTGAATTCAGCTACTTTCCCGAGCTGCTTCCGGCAATCCTCGTAACACCAATTGGGGAGAGGGGTTGGCTATTGCTTGGTGGCTGGTCGGTGCGTTGCTTTAGCCGTAGCGATGAACGCTGGGCCCAAGGCTGGGCAGATAAGCTCAAAATTGCACTTGAGCAGCCCGGCGCTGTTCTGCACCCTGGGCCTGGGGAAAACGCAGCTGAGTATGAACCCTCCGGCCCGGTGCAGTAAAAACAACTAAGCCATTATTACCAGTTTTGCCATGTAATTCTTGGGCCGAAGTAATTTGATTAAGCTGTTTGCGTTTAAGTTCAACTGCGCCAAATGCTGAGATTTCGCCAGTGCTCCAATTCCAGATGCAATTATTTGCTGATAGAAATTCACCAGGCTGACTGAGCTCGCAATTGTTACCAACTTTAATCAGATTATTTTTTTCCTGCAGCTCAAGATTAGAACCAGCTACTGATAATTTATCTAAAGTAGCTCGCGCCTGAGCAGAGGATGTAATGCGCTCTTCAGTAATCCACCAACGGCTAAGCCCTGCATTTATTTGCATTTTACGAGCTGGTTCACTAATCAGAACAGGGGGATAGAAATCAAGCCAATTCTCTCTGGTATTGCCCTGTAGCGAAGAAGCAAAAAGTGTTCTTTTTTGTATGCTTGAAGGCCTTTGAATACTTTGAATTGGACCTGCCGCAGTTAGCTTGCCACTTAGAAGGTGCCAATTAGCATCCTTAACACGAAGGTCGAGTTGGGCTAATTGTAAGGGGGCTTGTTTTTTAGTCCATTGTTGTAGGCGTGGCTTATCGCGTAATTCGAGTAGTTCCTGAAGTAGATTAAAACGTGCTTTGCCCGCGGTGAGAATTTTTGTTGGATCGCTAGCCTGAGGTTTGCCAAACAATTCAATCGTATTGGCAGCTGGCCTCCAAAGGGCCCTGGCGGCAGTAATATTTATTTTACGCTGATCAAGGGTGGAAAGCTTTACACTATCCAATAATTCGATCAGTTCGCCATCATTAGTAACAACACCTTTTTTCGCAGAAATCTGGTAGCTTGCTTCCCCCTTGCGATAAAGGGTCCCCGATGGGTTAGTAATAATTGCATTCCTTTGATCTATACGGTAAGTTGCGCGGGGGCTATATAAATCCCAAAGCCTTAAACCTACTGAATTATTTTGGTGCAACTTAAGTGATTTAAATTTAAAGGGAGGTGCGGTTTCCTTTGGTGGCGAATAAGAGTTGCTGCAACTGCAGAGAAGTGAAATAATTAATATTGATGGATTAGCTAATTTCATATTTTCGCTTCAAGCTCGAGTCTCTGCATAAGAGGAATTGGCTCATCAAGATATTGACCGGGTTCAAGCTTACCCCATAGTAATTGTGATTTCCAGTCAACTGCAGGCTGATCTAATTGCTGGAGTAAATTAACACTAAGATTTGGTAGTAGCGGAAAAAGTAAAACGCCAACCCATCTACATGCTTCAAGCACTGCGTATATGTCTGAAGCAACCGCATCACGGTTGTTCTCATCCTTTATGGCAGTCCATGGAGCCGTTTCGCTAAGGTATCCGTTGGCAGCAGTTGCGAGCATTAGGATATTCTCAGATGCGGAGCGAAAATCTAGTTGATCATAATCCGTATCTATTGTTTGAAGGATCTGCTCGCACAATATGGCCAAACGATGATCTAAGCCAGGTGGATCATTTGGGATAGGGACCCCGTTAAACCATTTGCGAGCCATGCTAATTGTTCTATTTACCAGATTTCCAATAGTATTCGCCAAATCATTATTAACAAGATCTACTAAGCGCTGCTGTTGAATATCCCCGTCATCACCAAATTGGATGTCTCTAAGTAAATACCATCTAACAGCATCAACACCAAAGCTATTTAAAAGCATGCTGGGTTCTAGGCTGTTGCCAAGGGATTTGCCCATTTTTTGACCTTCCCTTGTAAGAAAGCCATGGCCGAAAACAGCCTCTGGAGGTTCTATCCCAGCTGACAAACACATGGCCGGCCAATAAATAGCATGAAATCTAAGAATATCTTTACCAATTACATGTAGATTTGCAGGCCAACCTCTTGAAATAGCAAGATCTAAATCCGGAGCATCACCCGGTTCTAGTAAAGCAGTTATGTAACCTAAAAGGGCATCAAACCAAACATAAAAAGTATGCTCTTGATGACCAGGTACTGGAATTCCCCATGGCAGGTTTAAACGGGAGATGGAAAAATCCTTTAAGCCACCAGAGGCGAAGTTCTCCACCTCGCGACGTCTAGAACTAGGCCTGATAAAACCATCCTTACTAATTAATTGATCAATTTGCTGTTGATAGCGGGAAAGACGAAAAAATAAATTTGTTTCATCGCGCCATTCTAATGAACGTTGATGGGTAGAACAAATAGGAAAGGGATTAATGGATGAATTTTGATCTTTAAATTCATCTTTGTATTCTTCACATGCAACACAATACCAACCCTGCTGCCTTCCTTCAATTATGTCTCCATTTGAGGCAACACGTTCAAAAAATTGATTAACAATAGCCCTATGGCGCGGATCAGTTGTACGAATAAAACGATTATTACTTATGCCCCATTCTTGCCAATTATGGTTAAAAATAGCGCTGATATTATCGCAGTGTAGCTGAGGAGCAATGCCAGCCTGCTGGGCAGTGCGCAGAATTTTTTGGCCGTGCTCATCACAACCGGTTATAAAAATTACCTCCTCACCCCTCTGCCTTCGGTAACGAGCAAGGCTGTCCACAGCCAGTGTGGTGTAAACACTTCCAATGTGGGGCCGATCGTTAACGTAGTAGAGCGGCGTGGTGAGGGTGGTTGTCATTCGCTCGATCCTAACCATTGGCAGCAAACCACTTTTAGTTCACCATCTCCCTACGGGTATTGCATCTTGAGGAATCAGCTTTGAGCCAGGAGACAGTGAAAGTACCGGTGCTGGTACTTGGTGGTGGCACTGGAGCCCTTGGGGCTGCACTGCAGTGTGCCCGCAGTGGTACAAAGTGCCTGCTTGTTACGCCTGGTGCGTGGGTTGGGGGGATGCTTAGCGCAAGTGGAGTTTCAGCCCCAGATGGCAATGAATTAACCCCTTGGCAAACGGGTCTTTGGGGTGCCCTCCTACGTAAACTCCGACTGGCAATACCTGAGGGACTAGACAACAATTGGGTAAGTTGCTTTGGCTTTCAACCGGCTCAAGCTGAAAAAATATTTCGAGATTGGATAAGGGCTGAGCCAAACCTCATGTGGATGAGTGGTTGGAATTTAGAAGAACTAACAAAGAAAAATAATTTAATAACAGAGGCTGTTTTTAGTGATGGTATTAATCAATTGGAAGCAAAATTTGAGCTATTAATTGATGGTACAGAATTGGGTGAAAGTATGGTTTATGCTGATGTCCCCTATCGGCTAGGTTGGGAAGCAAAAGAAGAGTGGAATGAACCAAGTGCTCCAGAAAAAATCAAACTAGATCAAGATCCATTTTTCCAATCTCAACTGGTTCAATCACCCACATGGGTTTTCTTGGCGCATTGGCAAGGTGGTTGGAATGAAAGCAGCCAAGTATTTAGCCAAAACAAACAACCGGCTGCTCCGTTTCAAAATTGCCTAAAACCCCATGGCTTATTGAGGTGCCTTAGCTATGGCAGATTGCCAGAGGATTTACTAATGCTTAATTGGCCAATCAATGGCAATGATTGGCATAAAGATCCATTGGCGCCATTTAGTGGTTCAACAAATCGCATCGCCAATCATCTAGATGGCATGCGTGCCCATAGCCAAAACTTTTTTAAGGAATTGCAATCAATAACCGGGGGGTTATTAAGCACATCCAAAGATAATGGATTTGCCGTTCAACCCTACTGGCGTGAAAGTAGGCGTATAATTGGCAACTATACAGTTACAGAGCAAGACCTGCTGCCAGCAACGCCTAATAGTGATATTAATCAATCAAGTATTGCCATTGGTAATTACCCAAATGACCATCATTATCCAGGTCCAGACTGGCCTTTAGCCCCTAAGAGTAAAGCCTGGGGCGGCAGATGGAGCGGCACGCCCTTTTGCATTCCTTTTAATGCACTATTTGGAAGCGATGCTGCAAATTTGCTAATGGCAGATAAAGGAATAAGTGTTAGTCATATGGCCAATGGTGCAACAAGATTAGGGCCATTGGTGCTAAATATTGGTCAGGCAGCAGGAATGGCTGCAGCGCTTTGCAGCCAAGCAAAAATATTACCGGATCAATTAAACATAAAAATCTTACAAAAAGCTCTTATTGATGAGAAAACTGCTCCCTCAGCACCTTTTATTAATGAAAATTTGGCCTGGCATTCGCCTACCTGGCGCCAAACTCAACTATGTGCACTTGATAATAGAAAGGCAGTTCTAATAGCCACAGATGCGCCTCCTGAACCAGGAGAATATTCACAGGAAATGGAATTAAATATCAACAGTGAGGATCAATGGTTTGGTTGCTGGGGATCAAAGCGATGGCCTCTTATTACCCTTGAGCCTATGGTTAGAGAACAAATGACTAAACTAGATCGTAAAAAAGTTACGGTTGTTGGCCGCTGGAATCCATGGGGACCGTGGTGGCGAATTAACCGATTGTTGCCTTGAGATGCAATAAATCCCGGGTTGGATCAAGTTCCTGAACATGGATCTTTAATGGATCTCCCGGCCCAGCCCGATCCCTGAGACGCGCTGGTAATTCCAATGCCCATGGCTCTATTCTCACAAGGGCAAGGTTTTGATCCTCCCTAAGCCAACGCAACATTACTCCATCTTGAGCTATTAATTTTGGCTTTAAAATTTCCAACCATTCCAGTAGGCAGCATCGTTGATCCTCCTTACTTATCAGGCCTACTTCTCTACTCTGCTGCTCCAATTTCTCTAATAATGGGTTAATCAATTCCTTCCCTAGCGGTTCTGCTTTGATTAAATTTTGATGTGTTAACCACTGCCGGTGTGCCAGCAGGTCGTTGTATCTGCGAATTGGTGAAGTCCATTGCAGATAGGCAGAAAGGCCAAGGGCCTGATGGGCTGCAGCTTCGCTTTGCAAACGGCTTCGCCCCAAACCAAGCCGTTGATGGGCCCAGCGCACAGCGCCTGCTGGCAATTCGATCAATTGATCAGGAGCCAAGCCTTGATTGCCAGACTGGCAGCGAAAGGGCATGGCCAATTGATGTTCTTTAGCCCAATTGGCTACAGCAGCACCAGCTAAAAGCATTGCCTCTGCCACCATTGCCCGTGAACAACTTGGTTCTGTAATTTCCAAATGAGGCATTCCTTCTTTGCGTATAAACCTGCCCTCAGGTTGATCCATCAATAGGGCACCTTGGGCTTTCCTCCAATGGCGTCTGTTCAGAAGCAGAGCATTAATTTCGGCAAGATCAGTATCCTGAGGCGGAGCCAGTTCAATTAGCTCATCTGCATCGCCATAGCTAAGGGCATAGGTGATTTGTACCCAGGATCGAACAATATCAATCCCCACAATGCAGCTGTTTTGATCAAGGCAGATAGCCACGCTTATGGCAGCCTTTTTTGAACCGGGAGAGAGGCTTAAGGGACCACTGCCAAGGCAAATGGGAAACATTGGAACTAACTTTTGGCTGAGGTAAATACTTGATGCCCTCCGCTGTGCCTCAAGATCTAAGCAACCTCCCGGTTGAATCAATCGATGGGGATCTGCCACATGAATCCAGATCTTATAAATACCATCGGCTGCATGCTCAATTGAGATTGCATCATCAATTTCAACGGTGCATGGATCATCAATACTGAAGCTGCGCAAATGGCTGAGATCTATACGCGCCGAATCCCCAGGCTGGCTTTCAGAAGCTGATAACAAAAGCCGATCTGCTTCTGCTAAGCACTCTGCAGGAAATTGTTCAGCATCAAAAACTACTGATTCAGATTTAATCTGAATGGATAGGTGTTGACGTCGCCTCGCCTGACGCAACTGCTGCAATTCAGGTAGGGAGCGCACAAATATTTTATCTTGGCGGATACGAAAGAGATCTTGTTTATTAGCAAGAGAAAGCCAACAGGCAGCCAGGTCAGTGGGGGTGGGCTTGGCAAATAAAAGCTTTGCAAATGCCAGTAAATCAATGCCACCATCCAGCAATTTAAGATCTGTTAATCGCTGTGATTCAATCCATGCGGTTGAAAAAATTGAAGCAACCAGGGGTATGGCCGATAGGGCATCTGATAACAAATCTGAAGGATATTCTCTAGAACTGCCGATCAAAAAAATATCTCTATGTGGGTACCATTTTGTAGATTTTAAAGATGTTGAATTAGCTAATAGTACTTTTCCTGGCCTAACATCTCTTATAATGGCAAGCCTTGGGGTACGTGTGTTTAACACATACCCAACTAAATCAGTTTGTTGCAAAATAAAAAACGATGAAATTCACCGCCTACTGCCTAGCCCTCAGGGTTAACAAAAGGCAAAAGCGCCATAATACGAGCCCTTTTTACAGAGTTGGTAAGATCCCTTTGCTGCTTAGCAGTGAGACCTGTCATACGACGAGGTAACAACTTGCCACGCTCAGTTATGAACTTTTTAAGTAAGTCGGTATCTTTGTAATCAATTGGGTCGCCTGGTTTGATCGGCGAAAGGCGCTTTTTGAAAAAGGAGCTAGACATCGTTAGGGGTGTGTGTTTAAAAGTTTGCCAACTGCTGGCATCAAAAAAATTGGAATCCTAGAAGGGCCCCAGGGCCTGCCTCACTTGATTTCCTTATGAACCGTCGACTTGTTGCAGTGGGGGCAGAACTTTTTGATCTCCAGCCGTTCGGTGGTGTTCCTACGGTTTTTTTCGGTGGTGTATCGAGACACACCTGGACTGCGCTTTGAGGGATTGGACCGGCATTCCGTGCACTCGAGGGTGATCACGATCCGGACGCCCTTGTTTTTGGCCATAAGGACGTTGCGCCGCTTCTTACTAGCGGTGTGACAATCCATCATCATAGCTGATTGGGTGCGGCTAATCGGTAGGATCCGGCCGCTGTTGTTGCATCTCCATGCGCGTATCGCTGCAATGGCTCAAGGAGCTGGTGCCTTTCCAGAGCGAACCCTCAGCCCTGGCTGAAAAGCTTTCCATGGCTGGTTTTGAGGTGGATTCCGACGAAGACCTAAGCGCAAGGGCCAGGGGGGTTGTGGTTGGTCGCGTGAGCAGCAAAAGCCCCCATCCCAATGCCACAAAACTGAACGTGTGTGCAGTGGATATAGGTGGTTCAAGCCCCCTACAGATCGTTTGCGGTGCCAGCAATGTTCAGGAGGGAATGGCCGTTGCAGTGGCAACAGTTGGCAGTTTTCTACCGGCAGTACAACTAACGATCAAGCCGGCCTCCCTAAGGGGTGTTGAGAGCTCAGGAATGCTTTGCTCACTTGCAGAACTAGGCCTTGAGAACAAAGTTGATGGGCTTGTTGATTTAGATCAGGTGGCCAAAGGGCTCAAACAAGAATTACCGGGCCTTGGCTTGCCTGTGGGACCACTCCTTGGCCTAAACGATCGCATTTTTGAGCTAGCGGTTACCGCAAATCGTGCCGATGGTTTGTCGATGCTGGGTATTGCAAGGGAAGTGGCAGCCCTAGAGCAACTGGAAGTGAAGCTACCGTTAATTAACTGTGTGCCAACGGCACTAAATCTCAAAAGGAAAGATCTGCTCAAACATTCAGAACTGTTTTGCCTTACTGAAATAGTGAATGTGCAGGTAACCGATTCGCCCCTATGGCTGCAGAGAAGACTTGAGGCTGCTGGCCAACGCCCAGTGAACAACGTTGTAGACATCACAAACTTAGTAATGCTGGAAACAGGTCAGCCGCTTCATGCCTACGACCGTGAAAGCCTTAAATGTGATGATCCCGATGCCTTTGGGCTTCGCTTTGCTAAAAAAGGTGAGTTAGTAGTTTGTTTAGATGGTGTAGAGCGTGAATTAAACGAAAATAATCTACTTGTTACTAATCAAGAAAACCCTGTAGCCCTTGCCGGAGTGATCGGTAGCCAGGCCAGTGCCGTGCAATCCCACACAAAAAATATCTATCTGGAAGCAGCAATATTTCCTGCTACCTCGATTCGTAAAAGCAGTCGGGCAGCAGGCATTCGCAGTGAAGCCTCGGCTCGTTTTGAGCGCGGTGTGGCAAAAGAAAACTGTGTGGCAGCAGCCAATCGTGCAGTTGATCTGCTTATTCAATTAACTGGGGCAAGTGTTGGTAATCGCTGGCTAATAGAAAAAGATCAAACACCCACTGAGTCAATACAATTACGCCGGCTAGCGCTTGAAAGATTACTTGGCCCACTCGATAATGGAGAGGCTGGTTACGGAGAAATTGAAAGCCAGGAAGTTGTGAACATTTTGGAGCGCCTTGGTTGCAGCGTTAATAGTGAGGGTGAGCAGCAAAGCGAAAATGAGATCTGGCATGTGAATGTGCCCCCATCCCGTAGTGGTGATCTTAAACGGGAGGTAGATCTCATCGAAGAGGTGGCAAGACTAGTGGGCTACGACCGATTTTGTAGCCATCTACCTGATCCGGTGGAGCCAGGTGGACTGAACGCAAAGGAACAACTCCTGCGAAGGCTTTGCTTCGCCCTTAGGGGCGCGGGCCTTCAGGAGCTTATGCATCTCTCCTTGGTTTCAAAGGATGTAAATGCTGAAATCAATAACCAGGATCAAATAGCACTAACCAATCCGCTGCTTGCGGATTACGGTCATTTGCGTACCAATTTGAGAGATGGATTAATTAATGCTGCGAGTAGAAATCTGCAGGCACCACAGCCAGGCTTTTGGGGCTTTGAAATTGGCAAAGTATTTAGTTTACACAAATCGGATTATTTTGAGCAGGATAGGTTAACAGGGATTATATGTGGTTGCAATAAATCTGAACTATGGAGTAATAGCGGCAAGCAAAAATTAGTAGATTATTATGAGTCTCGGGGAATACTTACCAAGGCACTTAGTGAAATAGGTGTATCACTACAAGATATTCCCTTTGATCAGGATCCCCAATTACATCCTGGTAGGTCGGTTCAGCTATTTCTTGAAGGTAAACCGATAGGGGTATTTGGTGAAATACATCCTTCCCTTGCCGAAAACCACGATTTAGGCGTTTGTAGCACCCTATTTGATATGGAATTAGAGCCTATATTAAGCGCTGCAA
>SXGQ01848158.1_pt1 | contig 14214 bp, 10 predicted proteins | sample 3178371 | NCBI WGS metagenome assembly SXGQ01 (sample SAMN11356859, study PRJNA531348) | freshwater metagenome | isolation source: freshwater sample F1-20 | place: China: Fuxian Lake, Yuxi | collected 2017-12-25
CCTCCGGTGATAACGCAGGGTGGCTTCGCGCGAGGTTGGGTAGTGAGACCGGACCGATCATTGATGAAAGTGGTGAGAAGTTAGGTGAACATCGTGGCGCATACACCTACACAGTTGGACAGCGACGAGGCCTGGGTATCACCAAGCCACGTGAAGATGGCGCACCACGGTATGTGCTTCGTATTGAGCCCATCTCCAACACCGTTGTCGTAGGCGAGCGAGATTCTCTGGCCATATCCGAGATCATTGGAGAGCGTGTGATTTGGTGCGGGCCGACGCCGAAGGAGGCTATTGCTGGTTCGAATTCAGGGTCCAATTCAGGGTCGACTTCACGGTCTGCGCGAGGAATGGTCCAGGTTCGCGCACATGGAAAAGCTATTAGCTGTAGTTACACAATCGTCGGCGAAGAAAATGCACCAAAGGTGAAGATAATCTGTGATGAGTCGATCTATGGCCTTGCACCTGGACAAGGTGCAGTTCTTTACGATGGCGACCGCGTTGTAGGAAGTTCTACAGTACTTGAGACACGATGACTCGCTTTAAGACTTCCACCATTCACCTCTTTCTTTGTTGTGGAGATTTGAAATGAGCAGAGGGGAGGAGATTTCGAAAGTTCGTCACCGGATGCAAGAACTCGTCGAATCAATTCGTGAACACCAATATCGCTACTACGTTGAAGATAAGCCGACGATAAGTGATGGGGAATTTGACGCGCTGTTGCGAGAGTTACAGGCACTTGAGCAAGAAAATCCAAGGCTAATCGACCCGAATTCTCCGACTTTGGATATTGGTGGCGGATTCGCTACCCACTTCGCGCAGGTGGATCATCTTGAGAAGATGATGAGCCTGGATAACGTCTTCGATGATGAGGAGTTAGAGGAGTGGTTTGACCGAGTCGAAGGAAAGACTGAAGAGTCATTGACCTGGCTCTGTGAAGTGAAAGTCGATGGACTTGCAATCAATCTCCTCTATGAGAACGGCCGACTAGTTCGTGGCTTGACTCGAGGAAACGGAACCACCGGTGAAGATGTGACACTCAATGTCAAAACCATCAAGAACATTCCTACCTCGTTGCAGGGTGGGGATCCGACGTTCAAGATTCCAGATCTCATAGAAGTGAGAGGTGAGGTCCACTTTCCGCTTCTTGCCTTTCAGGAATTGAACGAGGCAATAGCCGAAAGTGGTAAGGCGCCATTTGCAAATCCACGAAATGCTGCGGCGGGATCACTCCGCCAGAAGGATCCAAGAACGACAGCATCAAGGCCGCTTTCATTGATTGTCCATGGAATAGGTCGGATTGCTGGCGTTGAGTTCTCTTCACAGGGTGATGCTTATAAAGCGATGGCTTCATGGGGGCTTCCGACCAGCGCGCATGTGAAAGTTGTTTCCACTCGCAGTGAAGTGAAGGAATACATCAAGTATTTCCTAGAACATCGCCACGACCTTGATCATGAGATTGACGGTGTGGTGATCAAAGTAAATGAACGAAGAGCGCAAGAGGCGATTGGTTTCACTTCAAGAGCGCCACGTTGGGCCATCGCCTACAAGTATCCACCTGAAGAGGTGACAACGAAGCTACTTGATATTCGAGTAAGTGTCGGGCGTACTGGAAGAGTGACTCCTTTTGCCTATCTCGAGCCCGTCCATGTTGCTGGTTCCACAGTCACCCACGCGACTTTGCACAATCAGATGGAAGTTGCTCGCAAAGGGATCCTCATCGGTGACACAGTAATCATTCGAAAGGCAGGGGACGTCATCCCCGAAGTCCTGGGGGCTGTTATCGAGCGCCGCGATGGAAATGAGAAGGCTTTCGTCATGCCAACTTCTTGCCCTGAATGTGGCAGCGAATTGGCAGCTGCGAGTGAAGGCGATGTTGATATCCGCTGCCTGAATACTCGAAGTTGCCCAGCCCAGCTTCGCGAAAGACTCTTTTATATCGGTTCTCGGCAAGCGCTAGACATTGATGTACTTGGCTATGAGTCAGCAAATGCGCTTCTTGCATCCGGTGCAATCACTGATGAAGGTGATCTCTTTGATCTCAACAAGAAGGAGTTAGGCAAGATCGATTTCTTCTGCAAAAAAGATGGATCACTCTCAGCAACTGCTGAGAAGTTCTTAGTAGCGCTTGAGGGCGCAAAAGAGCGACCTCTCTGGCGAGTATTGGTGGCACTTTCCATCAGGCATGTGGGACCGACTGCAGCGGCTGCACTCGCCGATCATTTTGGATCGATGGAATCGATTCGATCAGCGACGGTCGAGGAGTTGGCAGAGGTCGATGGCGTCGGTTCGATCATCGCCGAGTCGATCATCGAGTGGTTTTCCGAGGGATGGCACCGCAAGATCATCGAAAAGTGGAGGAAAGCGGGAGTGCGCATGGATCTAGTCCGAGCGCGTAGTGGCAAGCAGACTCTAGTTGGATTGACCATCGTAGCCACCGGTTCACTGGTTAATTTCACCAGGGATTCGATAATTGAAGCGATCACTTCACATGGCGGGAAAGCAAGTAGTTCCGTCAGCAAAAAAACTGACTTCGTAGTCGCAGGGGATGGAGCAGGGAGCAAGTTGGAGAAGGCCGAAGAACTCGGAATTCGAGTATTGAACGAGGCTGAATTCGCCACGCTCCTGGAGTCAGGTCCAAGTGCGATCAAGTAATCGCTAGAATCAGCATATGCATAGCCTTTTCAATATCGCATCCATTTTTCTCTCGAGTGAGAGTGGGCGGGAACTTCCCGCATCGCCGCTCTTTTTTGGGCTTTTCTTCTTCGGCGCTTTGATGTTACTTCTTTATTTGACGCTGAGAATTGATCGCGATTAATAATTTGTGATTGGACTCTACGGCGGAACTTTCGACCCCATCCATAACGGTCATCTTCACGTCGCAAGGCAGTTGCTCACATCGGGTCGAATCTCGAAAGTGATCTTGATTCCTGCGGGTGAACCCCAGTTGAAGAGTCCACCTCAAGCTTCAGGTGAGCAGCGAATCGAGATGTGTCGACTTGCTATCGCTGATTCCTCCAAAAATTCCAAACTTGCCATCGAAGTGAGTGATATCGAGGTAACTCGCTCAGGTCCCACATACGCAATTGATACGGTCACGCAGTTGATGAAGTCTTACGCCGGTGAAGAGTTCGCCTGGATCATCGGTAGTGATGCTTTTGGCAGAATCGATGACTGGCACGAGAGTGCGCGATTGAAGGATTTGATCTCATTTATCGTCATCGAACGACCAACTGATAAGAATCAAAGTAACGATATTGATGACACCGAGGAGTTCGCCTCACTCGATATCGATGCGCTCTCGATCTCATCGACGGAGATACGAGGTCGAATCGCGAGTGGTGAGTCAGTAGATTCGCTGGTTTCTCCCTCGGTTAGCAAATACATAAGGGAGAATGGCCTATATGCCAGCGCGTGAATCGACTATTGCCTTGACTCAGCTCGCTGGTGAAGCAATCTTGGAAAAACTTGGGTTCGATCTGGTTGCACTCGACCTCTCAGGTGAGATGGTTTTGAGTGAAGTCTTTTTGATTGCGAGCGGAAGAAATGAACGTCAGGTTGAGGCCATTGCTGAGGAAGTGGAACGAGTCTTAGCAGCATCAGGAGAGAAGCCCGCGCGCCGTGAGCGAACGGCGAACTGGGTCTTGCTTGATTATTCAGACTTAGTGGTCCACATCCAGAGTGAAGAGGTTCGTCGCTACTACATGCTGGATCGACTCTGGAATGACTGCCCCAAGATTGAACTCAATCTCACATCAACAAGTGATTTGAAGTAAGTGTCGTAGATGAAGCAGATTATTCTCTGGCGCCATGGTCAGACCGACTGGAATGTTGAGAATAGATTCCAGGGCCACTCTGATATCCCGCTCAATGCCGTAGGTCATTATCAAGTCAAACAGGCGGCGAAGATCCTGCGTGATCTCGAGCCAACCAAGATCATCTCGAGTGACCTTGGGCGCGCGATTGAGACGGCGAATGCACTTGCGACTTTGGTCGGTTTAGAGGTGATCGAAGATGTCCGCCTCCGAGAGACAAATGGTGGGAAATGGGAAGGAAAGACTGGTGCACAAAATCGTGCCATGGATTATGAAAGGTTCATCCGCTGGATTGATGGCACTGATGAGCCCGCTGGAGAGATAGGGGAGCGACGGAGCGAGGTAGCTTCGCGGTCCACTGCTGCGATATTCGATCATCTGGATCTTTCAAATCGGTCAAAGGATGAGCGGTTGGTGGTTGTCACTCATGGTGGCACCGCCAGATGTGTACTCGGAACCATCCTGGATATTCCACTACCTGGCTGGGGCGCTATTGGCGGTCTTGCCAATGCATCTTGGTCAGTGCTTGATGAAAATCGTCACTCCGAGCAACTTCGCTGGATCCTTGCTGAGCACAATGCATTCACTATTCCTGAGCCTGTACTTGGCGATGAGAGTGGCAGTAACGATTTTGCTTGATCGCCTCTCTCAAATTTCTATCATCTAGTCGCTGATATAGGGTGTGCTCTCTCGGGGCTATAGCGCAGCTGGTAGCGCACCTGCATGGCATGCAGGGGGTCAGGGGTTCAAGTCCCCTTAGCTCCACAATCTTGTGAAGAGTCTCAAACCATGATCATCTGATTTACCGTGAGGAGTAAAGCGATGCGCATACCTAAAAAGTGGCAAGCCAAGGACATCACGGATCAAAGCGGAAAGCGGTTCTTGATCACTGGCGCCACTAGCGGTATTGGGCTTGAGGCAGCGCGTGAGATTGCACGAGCAGGCGGTGAGGTCGTCATTGCCGCAAGGAATCCAAAGAAAGCTGATGGTGTCGCGTCACAACTCGGACGAGAACGAGTCAGCTGGATTGAGGCAGATTTCGCATCCCTTCAATCAGTGCGCGAGGCTTCGAAAGAAGTGGGCGAAATCGATGTACTTATCCTCAATGCAGGCATCATGGCGATTCCATTCACGAGCTCCGTCGATGGATTCGAGATGCAGATCGCAGTCAATCATCTCGGTCAGTTCGCTTTTGCCGGGCTCATTTCAGATCGGATCAAGGAACGAGTTGTAACCGTCTCAAGCACAGCGCATCGTATGGGGGATTTTGGTGGCGGCAGTATCGATGAGATTGAGGATCGCATCATCGCCGATCGTGTAAGAGATGGTTATTCACCATGGCGAGCCTACGGTGTCAGCAAATTCGCAAACATCCTCTTTACCTTCGAGTTAGAGCGACTGGCGAGAAGCAGGAGTTACCCGTTCATTGCGGTCGTCGTTCATCCCGGATATTCAAACACCAATCTGCAATATGTCGCGCCTGAAATGAAAGGTGATAAGCGAGCTCTCAAAGCAATAACTTTCGCTAACAGCGTCTTAGCGCAGAGTGCTTCACAAGGTTCGCTCCCTACCCTCGCAGCAGCAACTCTTGAGGGAATCCAAGGTGGAGGCTTTATCGGTCCTGATGGACTCCTTGAGATCCGTGGCTATCCACGATTCACACGAGCGCGAGCTAGTGCCTACGATCAACAAGTCGCAAGAAATCTTTGGCATGTGAGTGAGTCATTGACCGGCGTCACCTGGCGCAAGTAAGAAAGGTAAACTCGCGCATTATGTCGGAGCAGATGGATGGCGAACGCCTCGAATCTCGTCATGAGGCCTATGACATCCAAGGTGTCCAGGAAAAGTGGTTGAAGGTCTGGGATGAACTGGCACCGTTTCGATCAGGCGATCCAAAGGATTCGCGCCCGAAGAAGTATGTCTTGGATATGTTTCCGTATCCGTCTGGGGACCTGCATATGGGTCATGCGGAGGCATACGCTCTCGGAGATGTGATCGCCAGGTACTGGGTACAACGCGGATTCAATGTCTTACATCCAATCGGATGGGATGCATTCGGTTTACCTGCTGAGAATGCGGCAATCAAACGCAATTCAGATCCGCGCGAGTGGACCTATGAAAATATTGCGACTCAGCGAGCTTCGATGAGGCGATATGCCTGTTCCTTCGATTGGCAGCGAATGTTCAACACCTGTGACCCCGAGTACTACAAGTGGAATCAGTGGATCTTCCTGCGTTTGTATGAGCGGGGCCTTGCCTATCGCAAAGATTCAGCAGTCAATTGGTGTCCCGATTGCCAGACGGTCCTTGCGAATGAACAGGTAGTAGCAGGGCTTTGCGAGCGATGTGATACCGCGGTCACAAAGAAGAAATTGAACCAGTGGTACTTCAAGATAACAGATTATGCCGAGCGACTGCTTGCTGATATGCAACAGCTCGAAGGTAAATGGCCCGAGAAAGTCCTAACGATGCAGCGGAACTGGATCGGAAAATCGATCGGCGCAAAAGTGGACTTTGCGATCGAAGGTCGAGATAAACCAGTGACGATTTTCACTACGCGCCCAGATACCCTCTTTGGCGCGACCTTCATGGTCGTGGCGGTGGATAGTGAACTTGCCCGAGAGCTTTCGGTGGGAAGTGGCGTTGAAGCAGAGTTCGAGCGCTACCTAGAGTCGATGCGATCTGCAAGTGATATCGATCGTCTCTCAACTGAGCGTGCGAAAAGTGGTGTTTTCCTTAATCGATTCGCAACCAATCCTGTAAATGGAGAGCGAATCCCAATCTGGGCGAGCGACTACGTTCTTGCCGATTATGGGACGGGCGCGATTATGGCCGTTCCGGCCCATGATCAACGCGACCTGGATTTCGCCAAAGCGATGAAACTTCCTGTTCGAGTAGTGGTTGAAACCGAAGCTGAACATCCCGAGGAGAGCGGGGTTGCAACGGATGGTGATGGAATTCTTATCAACTCCGGGCCTTATAACGGTATGACTGTTCAGGCTGCAGGAGCCAAGATCATCGCTGATCTAGCGGCAGAAGGATCGGCGGAAGCAACGGAAAATTATCGCCTTCGTGATTGGTTGATCTCAAGACAGAGATTCTGGGGTACGCCAATTCCGATCATTCACTGTGAGAAATGTGGTGAGGTAGCAGTTCCCGATCAGTCCCTGCCAGTGAAACTGCCTACTGCGAAAGATATTGATCTCAAACCTAAGGGGGTATCGCCACTTGCAACAGCCGACGAGTGGGTCAATGTCGATTGTCCAAAGTGCGGTGGGGCGGCGCGCAGGGATACTGACACGATGGATACTTTCGTCGACTCTTCGTGGTACTTCCTTCGCTACACAAGCGTCGATGTTCATGACAAACCATTTGATCGTGAAGCGGTGAAGACTTGGCTTCCGGTCGATCAATATGTCGGTGGCGTGACTCATGCGATTTTGCATCTTCTTTATGCGAGATTCTTCACGAAAGCACTCCACGACATGGGCTATCTTGATTTCACCGAGCCATTCACTCGACTCCTTAATCAGGGAATGGTCTTGATGGATGGTTCTGCAATGAGCAAGAGTCGAGGCAATCTCGTTCGCCTCTCCGACGAACTAGGCAAGCATGGCGTTGATGCAATTCGCCTCTCCATGGTCTTTGCCGGTCCACCTGAAGACGATGTTGATTGGCAAGATGTCTCGCCATCGGGTTCAGTGAAATTCTTGAGTCGAGCGCTTCGCATATCTCAGGATGTCTCCTCGAGCCCAAGTGTCGATTTCTCAACCGGTCATCTTCCACTTCGTAAGGTGACTCATAAGGCAGTTGCGGATATTGCATTTGCCGTTGAATCATTTAGATTTAATGTTGCCGTGGCACGCATCATGGAGTTGGTCAATGCCACGCGAAAGGCAATCGACTCAGGTCCAGGTGGTGGCGATCTTGCAGTCCGTGAAGCTGCTGAAGCGGTGGCCATATCGCTCTCATTAATCGCGCCATTCACTGCCGAAGAGATGTGGGAGAAGTTAGGGCACAAGCCTTCAGTGGCTCGTGCGGGATGGCCAAAGATCGATGAATCTCTCTTAGTGGCTGAAAAAGTCATCGCAGTCTTGCAAGTGAATGGAAAGATCAAAGATCGCATTGAGGTTGCACCAGGAATCGATGAAGCAGCACTTCGCGAAATCGCCCTCACTAATCCACAGATGCTTGAAGCGATAGCTCAGACTGAAGTAAAGAATGTGATTGTTCGTGCGCCGAAGTTGGTCAACGTAGTCATTTAGAAGGCTTCAACAGCCAAGAGATATCAACACCTGCTTCAAGATCCAATTAATCGGTATTGGTTAAGTCGCTTTGATCAGGGCATGAAAATTCCTAACTTCACTCCGGAGCAGCGTCGAGGTCTTCTGGTCATCGCCATCGGCGCCATCACGCTCGCAATCTTTTTCTTCCTTTCTTCAAGGACCGAAGCGGTACCAATCGTCCAAGAGAGAGCTAACGCTTTCGCAACTCCGAGTCCGATTAATCCTGGCGCACCTAGCAACCGCGTGATTTATATAGATGTAGCAGGCAAAGTCAAGGCTCCTGGCGTCTATCAACTACCCGAAGGTTCCCGAGTAATTGATGCGATCACTATCGCGGGTGGTCTGAAGCTTGGTGTCAGTACGACCCATATCAATCTTGCGAGAAAACTGGTTGATGGTGAGCAGGTCTTGATCATGAAAGAGAAATTCATCTCAGCGCCGTCTAGCTCAGGGAGGAAAAGTATCTTCACTGGAAAGGTCTCGATCAACAGTGGTAGCAAGGCAGCCTTCGATTCACTACCAGGGATTGGTCCGGTCATTGCCCAGCGGATCATTGACTATCGAAGCAAGAATGGCGCGTTTGAGAGCATCGAGTCGATTCAATCCGTGTCTGGGATCGGTGAGTCGATCTTCCGTCAGATCTCCTCTCGATTGACGCTCTGATACTTAAAAGTCGAATCACTCTCATAGCGGGTGTGATTTGGATTTCTATCGTTCTTGGGCTCTGGCTCGGTTGGCAGGTCGTGGTTGGGATTCTCCTCATCTCACTGATCTGCCTCCGAGCCTTTGGCTTGAAGTTCACTTCGGATATCTATCTGCTTCTTGGTGCGTCTGTGGTTTCGATTGTTGCTATTTGCTCGAGGGCCGAAGCTTTGGATCGAGCGGACCTTCGGGGCGCTGTCGATTTCGAATATACGGTTCGAAGCGATGCCAAGATGATGCCGCCACGCGTGATCGGCTCTCACTTCGTGGCTCGCTCCTGCTCTTTTCGTGCTGAGACAAATTTGCTCAACGAAGTTGTGCTTGGAGTTCCGATCCGTGTCATTGCAAAGGAGTGCGACCAGAGCTATGGATTGGTAGAAAGTGGCAAGGGTCGGATAATCGAGAGTAGAGACGATCGAGTCGCATTCACACTTATCGTCGATCAAATCACCGCACGTTCTTATTCACCGCTTTGGAGAAAGCTGGAATCAGTAAGGGAAGACTTTCGCTCACTCTTTCTCGGTAAAGGCCTCAGCGGCTCACTTGTACCGGGCATGGTGATTGGCGATACCGCACTTCAAAGCCATGAATTCTCAAGCCGTATGCGCATTGCCGGACTCTCACATTTGACGGCAGTGAGCGGTACGAACTTCTCGATAATCGCATCGTTCGTATTGACCCTCGCATCACGAGTCTTTCGTAGGCGTGGCCTTCCTATTGCGATCACATTATTCGCTCTCACCATCTTCGTCCTCTTAGTCCGGCCTTCACCGTCGGTGCTGAGAGCAGGAGTGATGGCTCTGATTGTCTTGCTCGCAACCCTAAAAGGTGAGCGAAGGACTGGGATTGCAGCTCTCGCAACTGCGGTCGCAATCTTGCTGCTCATTGATCCCTTCCTTTCGCAAGAGATTGGTTTCATTCTCTCTGTCCTTGCTACTGCTGGAATCATCATCGCTTCACCGAGCATCGCCTCAAAGATTTCCTCGTCTTTCGGTGCACCGAAGTTGGTCGCCGATCTACTCGCGATTCCCTTCTCTGCCTCTATTTTCACTATGCCGGTGATTGTTGCAATTTCTTCTCAAGTTTCACTTGCCCAAGTACCGATAAATATCTTTGCTTCTCCCATAGTCCCGTGGGTCACCATCATGGGATTCCTATCTGTTTCTGCACTTCCCATATCAATTCAGGTAGCTTCGATCTTTGCTGCTCTTGCCGAGATAAGCGCTAGACCAATAGTTTTCTTGGCCGATCTCGCGACCCATTTGCCTCTGATTGAAGTCGTAGGCGGTTGGGTTGGAGCTATTTCAACGCTGATTTCAGTCGTTACTGGCGTTCTGCTCTATCGAACTCTTTCAAGGAAAGCACTTCTCTTGCTCATGACCCTTCTTATTTTAGGGTCAACGCTTGTCGCCATTCGCGGTGATGATTGGATGCTTTATCAATGTGATGTCGGACAGGGCGATGCACTCCTGATCAGAACTGGGAGCCGAAGCGCAATCGTGATTGATGTAGGCCCAGATTCGAGGTCTATCGATAAATGCCTTCGCCAAGCAAAAATCAGGGAGATCTCACTCTTGGTTATTACTCATGCCCATGCCGATCACTATGGCGCAATAGAAGGACTTATGCGCGGTCGCAGAGTTAATGAATGGTGGATAGCCGATGACCCTGATGGTTTGAGCAGAAGATTCATGGAAGAAGTCGAACGGGTTGTAGGGCGTGAGGCAAGAGTTGTTGCAATGAGTGAGCGGTATCAAGTAGCCGATGTCGCTATAGAAGTCCTCTGGCCGAGGCAGGGCGATGTTGGAACCTTTGCCTCTAATCCGGGAGATGGTTCTACCTTTAACAACCGAAGTCTCGTGCTGATGTTGGAAAAGGCTGGAGCAGTGATCTTCGCTGGAGGAGATATCGAACCGGCAGTTCAAGAAATCATGGCTCGAGATCAAGATTTATCGCGAGTGGATATCTACAAAGTAAGTCATCATGGCTCGAAATTTCGCAGCGCATCTTTTGATGCTGAACTCAATCCTCAACTCGCCCTGATTAGCGTGGGAGCGAGTAATACCTACGGACACCCAGCTATTGAGACTTTAGAAGCTCTCGCACCTGCCAAAATTCATCGTACCGACCTTCAAGGACCGGCCCGAGTGCAGTGGTGGCCACTCAAGGTGAAGTGAGTTGGCTCGGCTAGATTTGCTCCTATGTCAGGGCAGATGTACCTCATTCACGGCAGTGAGGATGTCGTCGCCGAGCGAGCCCTTTCGGCGATTCTTCTCGATCATCGTGACCACGAGAAACGCGTAGTCGACTGCGCTGAGGCAGAAGTAGGCGCTGTGGCAGAAGCAACCGAGCCATCACTCTTTTCTGAGAAAAGAATTCTTATCGTCAAGAATCTTCAAGATCTTGATAGCGAGATGCATGATGAGGTTGATCGATACATACAAGATCCAGATCCAGCACTCGTGGTGGTTTGGATTCATAAAGGGGGAGTGAAAGCAAAAGGATTACTTGATCGAGTCAAGAAGAAATCTACGAAGACTTTTCCCGCAGAACCATTGAAGAAAGCCTCTGAGAAGATGGAATTCATGCAAGCCGAATTCAAAGCCTTGGGACGTAAAATTTCTCCGGCAGCCCTTGCAGCCCTGGTCGCTGGGTATGGCGATATGAGAGAGATGGTTAGCGCTGCGCGTCAGATTAATAGTGATACGCAAACCGGTAAATCACTTGATGAAGAAGATGTACTCGCTCACACTCGAGGTCGAAAGTTGACCACCGGATTTGATGTGGCAGATGCCGTCATCGCTAAAGATCCAAGAAAAGCTCTCGTTGCGACTAGGTATGCATTCGACTCAGGTGTGGAGCCGATCCAAGTTCTCTCCGCAGTCACGATGTCGGTCAAATCGATGCTCAAAGTGATTGATCTTCCTCGAAGCACGAAATCTTTCGAAGTTGCAGGTGAGTTGGGGATGGCGCCGTGGCAGATTGATAAAGCGCGACGACAAATCGCTTCCTGGTCGGAAGATGATTTCGAGATTGCACTCAATGAGATTGTTCGAGCAGATTGGGCAGTTAAGGGCGGTGAAGTCCATGCGCAATATGCGGTCGAGCGAATGGTCCTTGCCATAGCCTCTGGCGGGCGATTGGTTAAATCGCCTGATCAGAGCACCGCATGGCGCAAGGTTTAACGCTTACATTCTTCGGTTTGAAGTGGCCTTACGCTTGCTGGTAACCTCCGCCTTCGGATTTTGAAAGGCACCCACTACATCTTCGAGAGGTTCGTTCGTGGCAAATATCAAGTCTCAGGTAAAGCGGATCAAGACCAATGCCAAGGCGACTGAGCGGAACAAGGCTGTTCGTTCATCGCTCAAGACTGCAGTCCGTCGATTCCGCGATGCCCTTGCCGAGGGCGATTCGACAGGTGCGAAGAAGGAATTGCGTAGCGCTACTCGAGCCTTGGATGTTGCTGTCTCGAAGGGCGTCATTCACAAAAGCCAGGCGGCCAACAAGAAGTCAGCGATGGCCCGTGCTGCTGCCAAAGCTGGCATCAAGTAATCACGAGGGTCGGTCGGTGACCGATGCCTGCTCTCTCATCTAAGAAAGCGCCTCAGCCGGCAGCGACCAATCCTGCTGCTATTCGAAATTTCTGCATTATCGCCCATATCGATCACGGCAAGTCGACTCTTGCAGATCGCATGCTTCAAATCACTGAAGTCGTCGATGCACGAAATATGCGCGAGCAGTATCTCGACCGCATGGATATCGAACGCGAACGTGGCATCACCATCAAGTCCCAAGCTGTCCGACTGCCATGGCGAAGTGGAATTGATAACGAGGAGTACATCCTCAACATGATTGATACCCCGGGACATGTTGACTTCACCTACGAAGTCTCACGCTCCCTAGCGGCATGTGAAGGTGCGCTCTTGCTCGTTGACGTGGCGCAAGGAATCGAAGCACAGACTCTTGCCAATCTCTATCTTGCGATGGAGAACAATCTCACCATAATTCCCGTGCTCAATAAGATTGACCTGCCTGCAGCACAGCCGGACAAATTCGCGGCCGAATTGGCAAAGTTGATCGGCTGTGAACCAAGTGATTGTTTACGAGTTTCTGGGAAGACTGGTGAAGGTGTAAGAGAATTATTAGATCAAATTGTCAAAGATATCCCGCCACCAAAAGGTGATGCGAACAAGCCAGCAAGGGCACTCATCTTTGACTCCGTCTACGACACCTATCGTGGCGTAGTCACTTATGTCCGCGTTGTAGATGGAAAACTCTCACCTCGAGACACCATTCAGATGCTCTCAACCGGTGTAAAGCATGAAATGCTCGAAGTCGGCGTCATCTCCCCAGAACCGATGGCAAGTAATGGGCTAGGTGTGGGTGAAGTGGGATACCTCATCACAGGCGTGAAGGATGTAAGACAGAGTCGCGTTGGCGATACCGTCACGACATTCCATAAGCCGGCGAAGGAACCTCTAGCGGGCTATAAGGATCCAAAACCGATGGTCTTCTCGGGCCTTTATCCCATCGATGGTGACGAGTACCCAGTGCTACGTGATGCTTTAGAGAAGTTGCAACTCAATGATGCTGCCTTGGTTTATGAGCCAGAAACATCCGCGGCATTAGGATTTGGATTTCGTTGTGGGTTCCTTGGATTGCTTCACATGGAAATCGTGCGAGAGCGCTTAGAGCGGGAATTCAACCTATCGTTAATCTCAACCGCACCGAACGTGGTCTATCGAGTGACCACCGACGATGGCAAGGAACTAATAGTCACTAATCCAAGTGAATATCCTGCGGGCAAGGTTGCAAGTGTCTTCGAGCCAGTTGTTCGCGCCACTGTACTTTCACCGAGTGAGTTCATCGGAACAATAATGGAGCTCTGTCAGCAAAGACGTGGCGTCTTGCTTGGGATGGATTATCTCTCTGAGGATCGGGTGGAGATCCGATACAAACTGCCGCTGGCTGAGATTGTCTTCGACTTCTTTGATCAACTCAAGTCTCGGACTCGTGGCTATGCATCCCTCGACTATGAACCAACTGGCGAGGAAGAGGGAGACCTAGTGAAGGTGGACATCTTGCTTCAAGGAGATACCGTTGATGCATTTTCCGCGATTGTCCACCGAGAGAAGGCTTATCCCTACGGAGTAAGCATGACTCAAAAATTACGAGAGTTGATACCACGCCAGCAGTTCGAAGTCCCAATTCAGGCTGCTATCGGGGCAAAGATCATCGCACGCGAGAATATTCGCGCGATCAGAAAGGATGTTCTCGCCAAATGCTACGGCGGTGACATCACTCGAAAGCGAAATCGAACTCAAGATAGAAACTGTCGATACCCATGCGCCCCTGATCCTGCCAACCGCTCAGGAAGCGCCCGAGAAAAAAGAGAACCAGGCGGTAAGAGTCCG
>SXGQ01440746.1_pt1 | contig 14213 bp, 22 predicted proteins | sample 3178371 | NCBI WGS metagenome assembly SXGQ01 (sample SAMN11356859, study PRJNA531348) | freshwater metagenome | isolation source: freshwater sample F1-20 | place: China: Fuxian Lake, Yuxi | collected 2017-12-25
AAGAAGTACATGCGTAAGATTGCAAGAATCTATCACAAGCAAAACTTCAACGAAGTTCAACAAGAACAGAGTGATGTTGAAACTTTGTACGAAACTGTGACTAACGTATCGAAGGAGTGAGCCATGACCTCTAGAAGAGAATTCTTTAGGGGCGGCGCAAAAGGCGCAGGTTTACTTGGCGCATTTGTAGCAGGCTTTGCCGCACCTGTTGTCATTGAAAAGACGAAAGAGATTTATGTAAAGTCTGCCGAACCTCTTCCTGCGCCAACTGTTGATCCACAAGTTGTAGAAAAGATCAAAGAGTTTGCGCCATCAGGTATTCTTGAATTTCACAAGACATATGGTGAAATTGCACCGCCTGAACCTAACCCATCACCATACATATTTTCTACTGGGCTTGGCAGTAAAAAACTTGTTCCCGGAACTGAAAAAGATGTTAAGGTGGGTATGATGGTTGGTCCTGATGGTCAACTCTATGTTAGAATCAACAATGAGTGGAAACGGCTTCTAACAACTTGATTTGCTTTCTAACATCGTTTATGTTAGAATATGTTTTTATGTTATGAATAAGGTGACTTATGCTTGATGAATTCTTGTGGGTAGAGAAGTATCGTCCTCGCACTATTGAGGATACGATTCTTCCAGACGAATTGAAAAAAACTTTTGCTCAGTTTGTTGCAGATGAGAATGTGCCCAATCTGATTCTGACTGGCGGTCCTGGCGTTGGCAAGACAACTGTTGCTAGGGCTATGCTTGAAGAAATCGGTTCAACATACATTATCATTAACGGGTCTATGAATGGCAACATCGACACACTACGCAATGAAATTAAAAATTTTGCCTCAACTGTTTCTTTCAATGGTGGACGTAAATATGTCATTCTTGATGAGGCTGATTACCTTAATCCTCAATCTACTCAACCCGCATTACGGAACTTCATGGAAGAGTTTTCTGCTAATTGTGGTTTTATCCTTACTTGCAACTTTCTCAATCGTATCATCTCTCCCCTACACTCCAGATGTTCCGTTATTCCTTTCAAAATAACGAACTCGAACAAGCCTAAACTTGCGGCGCAATTCTTCAAGCGCACACTTGGCATTCTTAAAGGTGAGAACGTAGAGGCTGATCAAAAGGTAGTCGCTGAACTAATCAAGAAATACTTTCCTGATTGGCGTAGGGTTCTCAATGAACTTCAGCGTTACTCTGCTACTGGCAAAATTGACAGCGGCATTCTAGCCAACATTGGTGAAGAGTCGTTCAAGAAATTGATCGATGCTCTGAAAGAGAAAGACTTCATTGCAATGCGCAAGTGGGTTGTTGATAATCTTGATAACGAATCGACTGTGCTGTATCGTAATCTATTTGATCATGCATCAGAATACATGACTGGACAATCTGTGCCACAACTAGTGTTATTGCTAGCCGAGTATCAGTACAAGTCTGCATTCGTTGCTGACCAAGAGATTAACATGGTCGCATTCTTGACCGAAGTGATGGCTGATTGTGAATTCAAATAAAGGAATATATTATGATTGATGCAAACGTAAAAAAGTATATGTTAGGGAATTACGGCGAAAAAATCTTATCCGAAATTCTTAGAGATGACGGATATACAGTTAATCTTTCTATGAATCCATTTGACAATAAAAAAGACCTTACTGTCAATGGATCAACTGTTGAAGTTAAAACTCAAGTTCCTTTTTATAGTGAACGTGCGTTTTCTATTGCGCAGAGTCAATATCAAAAATGCACTAAAGTAAATTATGTTGCATTTATTGCAGTTCCAGTTCCAAATAATTCTTTTACTTCACAATATGATGGAAACATTTATGTTGCCGAATCGAAAGATATTATTTGGAAACAAAGAACAACCTATGACGGAAGAGTAATGTATCTTGCAAAAATACATCAGCCAGCAATGCGCCTATGTCATACTATTAAAGACAGTCAAATTCTGAATACTCTTTCAGAACTTACAACTAGTTCAGCATGAACCCATTTGACTTTATCAAAGCGGTCTCTGAGACTAAAGAGAACCTGATTAGCGGTACCGACAATGATGAACTAGCCGAAAAGTCTTATAATCCTTTCATTGTGAATCGTGGCTTGTCGTTCTATCCTGACACGATTCTCTATGCAAATGAGGTCAATCGATATCCCCTACTCGACAAAAAACCCCAATTTCTTTATTTACTAAATACACTGCGACCACGGAAAAGATACACGAAGTGGTTGAAAGAAGAAAAGAATGAGGAAATTGAAATTGTGTCCGAGTATTATGGATACAGCCGATCCAAGGCTAAGGATGTGATTAAAATTCTCTCTAGTGATCAACTAAAAATCATAAAAACACAATTAGAAAAAGGTGGAGCGAACACCAAGGAGAGATAAGCATGACTTTAGGCATAGAACATTTGCTAGAAGTTAAATTGAAAGCGGAAGATGATTTTCTAAAAGTAAGAGAAACCCTAACACGAATTGGTGTAGCATCAAGAAAAGAGAAAAAACTCTATCAGTCTTGCCACATCCTGCACAAGAAGGGTAAATACTACATCGTCCACTTCAAGGAACTTTTTGCACTAGACGGTAAGACAACCGATTTCGATGAGAATGATTTAGGCAGACGTAATACGATTGCCAGCCTCTTATCAGAATGGGGACTAATTGAGATTGTAAATATAGAGCAGTCTAAAATACCAATCGCACCTTTATCGCAGATAAAAGTAATTTCATACGGCGAAAGAAACGAATGGGAATTAGTCACTAAATATAACATAGGAAGCAAACGCAAACCTACTACTGCGAGAGAATAATGGAAGATATCAGCAATCAATTATCAGAAACAATGAAGACGGCGCTTGCCACTTCGTTCGCATATTATTTGAAAGCGCAGTATTACCATTGGAACGTAGAAGGACCAGACTTCAAACAATATCACGATTTGTTCGGCGGCATTTACGAAGAGGTCTACGGCAGTATTGATACTATGGCAGAAGAGATTCGTGCCTTGGGTGCGTATGCGCCTGGTAGTTTTTCTCGTTATGCTCAACTATCACAGATAGCAGATGAGGCTGTTATTCCAGACGCACTGACAATGGCGGCTCGTTTGCTTGCCGATACCAATACGATTATTGTTCTGTTGAACAATGCATTTGAGATATCTGAGCAGAATAAACAATATGGTCTAAGCGATTTTATCGCAGGTAGAATCGATGCGTTCAAAAAACACGCATGGATGTTGAGGGCTACTACCAAGACAACCCCTTGACTTTTTAGCGTAATTACGCTATAATAACCGTTGATGATTCGGACAATCATCTTTTTATCATTAACTTTGAATGGAGCATTACTATGGCTTTTGTTAAATCTAGCAAGACACAGAACGAACTTCTGATTTCTTATCTTCGCGGTACCAACCGTGGCTTGAGCGCCCCACAGGCTCAGGCAATCTTCGGTGTCAAGAACCTTCGTGCCCGCATGAGCGATCTTCGTGAACTTGGCTTCCGTGTTCGCAAGACTACCAACACCGAAGGAAACACCACATACTACGTTTCTCGCCGCAAAGTTTGGCAATCATAATCGGCTGACACCAGTTTCCTTATAAATAAGGATAACTCTCGGGATGGGAGGGCAGGGGGTGCGACCTGCTGTAGTATTAAAACGCACATTTCAACGCCATGCCTTCGGGATGGCATTTTAACTTTACTCGCTTAATAAGGAGCAAACTATGCTAATGTACGCAAATATGGCAATCGATGCCATTCAATCAGGTAAAACCGCTTGGTTGAATCAATACGTTCAGGACGAATCTGTTCGTAAACCTCTTCAACACTTCGTAGATGCTCAGACTGAGTTTACTAAACAAATTGCTAAAACATTTTGGGAAGTAACCGGATCTGCAATGCAAGCAACTTGCGCAAAAGTATTTACTAAGTAAGGAGAAACGAACATGACATTTGTACCACAACTACCTGCCGCATTCAAAGACTTCGATAAATTCTTTGTGGGTTTCGATGACACCTACAACAGAATGGCAAAAATGCACGATGATTTGACAAAAGGCATTCCCAATTATCCCCCATACAACATTCGTAAGACTGGTGACAACACCTACTCAATCGAATTGGCTGTTGCAGGATTCGCCAAGCAAGACATTGAGATTACTATTGATGACAACAAGTTGATCATCAACGGAAACTCTAACGATGACAGCGGCAACTTCTTGTTCAAAGGTATTGCAAATCGTGCATTCACTCGCACCTTTGCACTTGATGACAAGATTGAAATTCAAGATGCCGCACTTGTCAACGGCATGTTGAAGATTGCACTTGAGCGTATCATTCCTGAACATAGAAAACCAAAGAAAATTGAAGTCAAAGAAACATCAAGCAAATCTTCAAAGAAACAACTTCTTACTGAGGATACAAATGATGTTGCTGAAAAACTTTAAGAATACAATCATCGCCGCATTTTTAGGTTTAGTTGAAGGCATAAAACTTGTCAAACACTATAATCGAACAAAGCGACTAGATTAATTCGTGGGGGGCAAAATTTGCCCCCTTTTTACTTTATGGATAAATTATGACAAATATTAAATACCTCCGTTTAATTAGTGGCGAAGAACTTGTTTCTGAAGTACTCTCACAAGAGGGTATGTCATTAGTAGAACTAAAAAATCCATGCATGATTGGACTCGCAATGGGACCAACGGGGCAACCTTCCTTGAACATGCAACCATATCTGATGTTTTCCACAGACAAGGTAATTCGCATTAAAGAAGAACATGTTTTGTTCGTTGCAAATGTTGACATTAAATTACTGAACAAGTATAATGAGATATTCGGTTCAGGCATTGTCATTGCACAACAAAACGTATTCTCTAAATGAAATTTTACACACACTTCACCCGCCAAGGCAACTACATTCTTGAGCGTGGCTATGAAAATGGTAAGCGATATAAAAACAGAGTTGAGTACAATCCAACTCTGTATGTCCTTGCGCAAAAAGAAAAGACTGAATATCGTACACTAGATGGCAAATATGTTTCGCCATTGCCGATGGGTTCAATGCGTGAAGCAAGTGACTTCATGCGGCAGTACGAAGATGTAGATAGTTTTTCCATCTTTGGATCAACTAACTATCCATATGTCTATATCAATGAGCAGTTTTCAGATGAAGTTATTTACGACACCACACAGTTAAAGATTGCAAACATTGATATTGAGGTGGGTTCTGAGAACGGTTTTCCAGAACCCGCTCAAGCAAGTGAGCCTATTACGGCAATTACAATTAAAACAAATGGGCACTACTATGTAATGGGGTGTGGTGATTACACAAACACTCGCACTGATGTAACATATACAAAGTGTATCGATGAGTCTGCATTGATCATGAAGTTCATCGAATTGTGGGAGTTATTTGATTTTGACATTGTGACTGGTTGGAATATTCAGTTCTTTGATATTCCGTATCTCTACAATCGTACTCTTCGTCTGTCTGGTGAGAACACCGCAAAGCGTTTATCACCATGGCGTTTGATCGGAGAACGCACCACAACGATTCACAACAAACAACAAGTTGCATTTGACTTGACTGGTATTTCTATTCTCGACTATCTTGAGTTGTACAAAAAATTTACCTATTCACAGCAAGAATCATTTCGTTTGGATCACATTGCTTACATTGAACTTGGTGAAAAGAAGTTGGACTATTCTGAGTTTGAGAACTTGCATCAGTTGTACAGATTAGATTATCAAAAGTTTATTGACTATAACATCAAAGACGTTGATCTGGTTGACAAACTTGATGACAAGATGAAATTCATCGACATGGTGCTTGCCCTTGCATATGACGCCAAAGTGAATTTGACTGATGTATTCACGCAAGTACGCATGTGGGATACTCTAACACACAATCATTTGATCAAGCAGAAGATTGTTGTACCGCAAAAAAGAACTTCACACAAAGACGAAAAGTATGAGGGTGCATATGTGAAAGACCCTATCGTTGGCAAACACGATTGGGTTGTTTCGTTTGACTTGAACAGTCTGTATCCGCACTTGATTATGCAATACAATGTTTCCCCCGAAACAATCGTTGACGGCAAACACAAATCAATTACTATCGATAATTTACTGAACAGCGAATATGAGCCAGACGGTGAATATTGTATGGCTGCCAATGGTCATTTTTTCAGGCGTGATGTTCAAGGCTTCCTGCCAGCAATGATGGAAAAAATGTACGAAGACCGTACGGTGTATAAAAAGAAAATGATTCAAGCACAAAAAGAACTAGAGAAAGTGAATGAAAGGTTATCTCAACTATGATGCAAATGTATGAAAAGATTTTACCTAAAAGTTTCTGCGACTACATGATTGATAAATTTGAAAGCGAACCTGAACTTGATAAAAGTTATGAAATGTTTGATCAATTGGAGATTCGTCATTGGGAAGACGAGTCACACGACTTGATTGCCATATGTAAAGACTTAGCAGAACACTATGGTAAAATTTATGATCCAATGAAGATGATGCCAGAAAATCGAAAGATTGAATCCATCAGAATAAAAAGATACAAACCAAACACACATAGGTTTCCTCTACACGTTGATGTTGGTCATGCTGGCACATGCACTCGGTATCTTGCCTTTCTAATGTACTTCAATGACAATGATGCTGGCACAAAATTTTATACTCCAGAAGGACACTTTACTTTTGAAGCAGAATGTGGTAACATATTAGTGTTTCCTCCTATGTGGTTGTTTCCACATGAGGGTTTAATGCCTACAAAATCTAACAAATACATAGCAAGCACTTACTTCCATTATGTCTGAAAAAGAACAACTGTTGCTCAAAAAAGAACAACTGAAGAACGATATATCGCGCTACAAGAATCTTCAACTTGCAAAGAAGGTTCAACTGAACTCCGCGTATGGCGCTCTTGGCAATGAATACTTTAGGTTTTTTGATTTGCGTCAAGCAGAGGCAATTACCTTTTCGGGTCAACTTTCCATTCGATGGATTGGTGATAAACTTAACCTGTACATGAATAAATTATTGAAGACTGAAGGTGTAGATTATGTTATTGCGTCAGATACGGATTCTGTATACCTCCATCTTGGTCCGCTGGTGGATATGGTCTACGGATCGAAAAATACATCGAAAGAAAAGATTGTTGACTTTATCGACAAAGCCTGCCAAGAAAAGATTGAGCCGTTTATTGACAAGGCGTATCAAGAACTAGCAGACTACATGAATGCATATGCACAAAAAATGCAGATGAAGCGAGAAGTTATCGCAGATAAAGGCATTTGGACTGCAAAGAAGCGTTATATTCTTAACGTATGGGATTCAGAAGGCGTTCGTTATAATGAACCAAAACTGAAAATGTCTGGCATTGAAGCCGTCAAATCTTCCACGCCTATGGCATGTCGTGAAAAAATTAAAGAAGCATTGAAGATTGTAATGACGGGCACAGAGTATGAACTGCAAGCATTCATTGCAAACTTTCGTGATGATTTCAACAAGTTGCCATTTGCAGACATTGCTTTTCCTAGAGGCGTTTCTGAACTGTCTAAATATACCGATAAAGTCAGCATGTACAAAAAAGGCACACCTATTCACGTTCGTGGTGCTATCATGTATAATCATATCTTAGATATGAAAAAGTTGACTAAAAAGTACCAGCCAATTAAAGACGGTGACAAAGTTAAGTTTTGTTATATGAAAGTTCCAAACCCAATGCATGAAAACATATTATCGTGCATGAATGTATTACCAAAAGAGTTTGGGCTTGAAAAATACATTGATTATGATTTACAGTTTGAGAAAGCATATCTTGAACCCCTCAAAATCATTGTTGACACATTTGGCTGGAGTGTAGAAAAGAAATCATCATTGGAGAGTTTCTTCGTATGAGTACAATCCCACAAGAATATCTATTGCCACGTTCGCAAGAAGACTTTGGCTTTAGCGCAGTTGATGAAATGGAAGTTAAACATGTTGTTGATGAAAATACACTTGAAACTAAAATTATTCATGAGACTGTATCAGCATCAAATGAAAGCATTGCAAGGCTTGAAGCCAAAATCGATGTTGTTTTAGAAATGTATAATCAAGAAAAGTTTGGGCTTGAGTCCAAAAAAACTTTGCTTGAAGAAACTGTACAATCTAAATTAACAGAATTAGAAAAACTAATTATTCCTCTGCTTGTTAATTTGATGAAGAATACCGACAAAGAATATATCTACTGGCCCAATCGTAAAGAGAAAATTCAAGAACAGATAGATAAGATACTCGCATTGACTAGAGGTTCTTGATGTTTTTTATTGTTCTTTTATTCTTTACCGCATTTGGTTTGTCAGCCATTGCGGCATACTATTCAATCGTAGGTCTGATTGCAATCTTTGCTTCAGCACCTATACCAATCGCCATCATGGGCGGATCACTTGAAGTTGCAAAACTTGTAACTGCAAGTTGGTTGTATCGTAACTGGCAAGATGCGCCGCGCATGTTGAAGTGGTACTTTACTTCAGCCGTTGCAGTATTGATGTTGATTACCTCTCTTGGTATTTTTGGCTATCTGTCTAAGGCACACATTGACCAGACTTCTTCCACTTCAGAAACATCATCAAAAGTGGCTGTGTACGATGAAAAGATCAAGACTGCAAAAGAAAACATTGAAGCCTCACGCCGTCAACTTAAACAGATGGATGAAGCAGTAGATCAAGTCTTGGCAAGAAGTACAACAGAGCAAGGTGCAACAAGAGCAAACACGATTCGTAGAAGTCAAGCTGGAGATAGAAGTTCTCTGGCAAAGGACATTGAAGCCAATCAGAAAACAATTGTTAATCTTAATGAAGAATCTGCGCCTCTTCGTGCAGAGGTACGAAAGGTTGAGGCAGAAGTTGGTCCGCTGAAGTACATTGCAGAATTAATTTATGGCGAAGAAGCAAACAATCACTTGGATTCTGCTGTAAGATTTGTTATAATACTACTAGTGTTAGTGTTTGATCCGTTAGCAGTCTTGATGGTTATCGCCGGTAACTACAACCTTTCTCAGTTAAAGAGAAAAGAAGTACCAGAGCAAACTAAAGTTGAAGCGGCACCTGAGCCTAAAATGAGAGAGACTGATATTAACATGACTTCTGTTGACCCGATTCCAATGAACAAAGCTGAGATCGTCAACGCAACAAAATTATATCATAGAGATCAGGACTCTATGTAAACTTAGTGAGGTAATTATGAGTAATTTTTTTACAGATTTAGTTGAGCAATTGAAAGATGAAGACACAAAGATTCTCGCAGACGGAGGAGCATCAGCAGAATACTCCGGATGTATTGACACCGGGTCCTATGCACTTAATGCTGTTCTTAGCGGTAGCATTTATGGTGGGGTACCGAACAACAAAGTCACAGCCTTTGCGGGTGAATCTTCAACTGGTAAAACATTTTTTGTCTTAGGCATCATCAAACAATTCCTTGATGCAAATCCAGAAGGTGGAGTTATCTACTTTGATACTGAAGCCGCAGTTACAAAATCTATGATGGAAACAAGAGGTGTAGACACCAAGCGTGTTGTTATCTCTGAGCCTGACACGATTCAGAAATTTCGTCATACTGCATTGCAAATCATTGAGAAGTACGGCACACAGCCAGAATCAAAGCGTAAACCAATGATGATGGTTCTCGACTCTCTTGGGCAGTTGTCTTCTACAAAAGAAATGGAAGACACAGCAGAAGGCAAAGAAACAAAAGACATGACAAAGAGTGCAACACTCAAGGCAACATTTCGTGTGTTAAACTTGAAACTTGCAAAGATTGGCGTGCCTTTGCTTGTAACGAATCACGTTTATGATGTGGTTGGTGCATACATTCCAACAAAAGAAATGTCTGGTGGTTCTGGCTTGAAGTATACTGCATCAACAATCGTTTACTTGTCTAAGCGTAAAGATAAAGACGGCACAGAAGTTGTTGGTAACATTGTTCGTGCTAAGTTGCAGAAGTCTAGACTGACTAAAGAGAACTCTCAAGTTGAAGTAAAAATTACATACAGCAAAGGTCTTGATAGATATTTTGGACTGTTAGACATTGCAGAGAAGCATGGCATTATCAAGAAAGTTTCCACTCGCTATGAATTGTCAAATGGAGTAAAAGTCTTTGGTAAAAACATTAACGAAGAACCTGAAAAGTATTTCACGAAAGAAATTCTAGATCAGATCAATGAAGCCTGCAAGAAAGAATTTTTGTATGGGCAAGATAGCGCACAAAGCGATATCGAAAGTGAAGAGTTGGTAGATGAAGAAGTATAAATTTATCGACACTGGCGACTACACAAAGTCAGAAGACGTTGCTACAGTAGTCATAGCTGACGAAAATAGTGAATTTAATGATGTTGAATTTACATTTGGTACAATTCGCGTCAATGAAAAAGAAGATTCTGCTACCATATCGTTTGACTATCACATTCGTGGCAATGAAGACATAGAAAAGACACCAGAGGTAAAAGAGAGATTCGAACTCTTGCTGGAAGAGATTCTTAATGATATACTGTATGATGCATTGAATGAAGCAGAAAAAAGGTACATGAATGAGCATAGAAAAGAAGATTCTGAAACATCTACTGAATGACGAGGACTATACACGAAAGATTATACCGTTCTTACGTTCAGACTACTTTACTGACAAATCGGAGAAAGTTCTATTTGACCAAATCTCAGCGTACATCACAAAGTACAATGCGTTGCCTACGCATGAGTCTCTAGAAATTGATCTTGAGAAGAAAGAGAATCTTAACGACACAGAGTATAAGAAAGTTGTTTCGACACTTGAAGAAATCAAGTCATCAGAATTCAACAAAAAAGATGCAGAGTGGTTGCTAGATGAGACTGAAAAGTTTTGTCAAGAGAAAGCAGTCTATAATGCTATCATGGAGTCCATCAACATTCTCGATGGCAAAACAACAAAACTAGACAAGGGTTCAATTCCGACTATTCTATCAGATGCGCTTGCTGTTTCTTTTGATAATCACGTTGGTCATGATTTCGTTGATGATGCCGAGAACCGATACGAGTTCTATCATCGAATTGAAAAAAGACTCCCGTTTGATTTGGATTACTTCAACCGTATTACCAAAGGCGGTCTACCCATCAAGACATTGAACATCATTCTTGCCGGCACTGGTGTTGGTAAGTCTTTGTTCATGTGTCATTGTGCGGCAGCCAATCTGTCGGTCGGTAAGAATGTTTTGTACATCACTCTTGAAATGTCCGAAGAGCGTATTGCAGAACGCATCGATGCAAATCTTATGAATGTGGATATCGACAAGTTGACTGCACTACCAAAAGAGTCTTATCTTAAAAAGATTGAACGTATCAAAGAAAAGACTATGGGTAAGTTGATCATCAAAGAATATCCAACAGCGGCCGCCAACGCTGGGCACTTCAAGCATCTACTGAATGAATTGCGTTTGAAAAGACAGTTTTCACCTGATGTTATCTACATTGACTATCTAAACATTTGTTCATCATCACGCATCAAACCAGGCGCTAACGTCAATTCATACACATACATCAAAGCAATTGCCGAAGAACTTCGTGGGCTTGCAGTTGAGTGTGCAGTACCTGTAATTTCTGCGACTCAGACTACACGAAGCGGTTACTCTAACTCTGACGTTGACTTGACTGACACTTCAGAATCGTTTGGTCTTCCTGCAACCGCAGACTTTATGTTTGCTTTGATTGCGACTGAAGAACTGAATGACTTGAATCAGATCATGGTCAAGCAGTTGAAAAATCGCTATAACAGCCCAGACACAAACAAGCGATTCGTCATTGGTGTTGACAGAGGCAAGATGAAACTCTACGATGCTGAATCATCAGCACAGGCTGATATATCAGACAGCGGTCAAGTGCAAAAGCAAGATGACAAACCAATGTTTGACAAGTCTTCTTTTGGCAATCGTATGAAATCGGAGAAAAAATTTAATGGATTTAAGACTTGACATGGCAAACGTCTTGTGCTATACTAGATGTATCTGTCTAGGAGTTTGCCATGATCATTTACACTTACCAAAAGTCTAAAAAACGAAAGAATATGAATAAAAAAGAACAAGAATTACTCGCATCCTGGGAAGAAGTTAAACAAAAATATGCACTAAAAACCAAAGTGCCTAAGAATGTGCAAGCGTACACACAACCAAAACCTCACATTCGTGAAACGCCTAAGATTCCTAGCCTGAATAATCACTTAGGTGTAGCAACAAAACCAATTCACGGCAAAGTCTATACCGGAACTGCTATGCTAGGTATTGGAACACTACACAAATCGAATGCGGTGCCAATCTTTAGTGTAGATGACGCAAAGGATCAAGCATCAATGCGAAGGTAATAAACAAAAGATTATAAATAAGCCTGTTAGATAACAGGCTTTTTCATTTTATGCATATGAAATTCAAAGAATACATCACAGAAGAGAAAAATCTTCACATGGAACACGCAGAGGACAATGTTCTCAATGGCGGTGTTGCAGGAACTCGGGCTACCATCAACTACATGAGAGCAATCCGTGATATGTTGGCTGGTCACTCAGAGAAAAAAGTGTCTCTGACTGTGAAATGGGATGGTGCGCCAGCAGTTTTCGCTGGTAAAGACCCTAGAGACGGCAAGTTTTTTGTCGCCAAGAAGGGTATCTTCAACAAGAATCCAAAACTATACAAAACAAACGCAGAAATTGACGCAGACACAAGCGGAGACTTAGCCGCTAAGTTGAAAGCATGTCTTCAGCATCTACCTAAACTTGGAATCATCAATGTCATTCAAGGTGATTTACTTTTCACATCAAACGATATCAAAACAGCAACAATAGACAGCGAATCATATATTACGTTTCACCCAAACACAATTGTGTATGCAGTACCAGCAAATAGTGTACTTGCAAAAAAGATCAAAAGAGCAAAAATTGGTGTTGTCTGGCACACGTTTTATGAGGGCGACACACTCGAAAGCATGAAAGCAGTTTTCGGCAAAGACATTTTAAGCACACTCACTCAATCAGAAGATGTTTGGTCGACCGATGTAGACTATAAAGATGTTTCAGGTAAAGCGACAATGACAAAAGATGAGACAGATAAAGTAACCGATATATTGTCCGAAGCAGGAAGAATTTTTTACAGAATAGACCCAAAGATTCTCAATGGAATTTCAGACAATGAAGAACTCTTGATAAAGATCAAGACATTTAACAATACAAAAGTAAGAGCGCAACAAAAGATTAGTAACCCTAGCCGCCATGTAGACGAGTTAATAGAGTATCTAAATCAACATTACGAAGCAGAAACTGCGAGTAAGAAAACGGAAAAAGGTAAGCAATCAGTAAAAGAAAAGTCAAGTGGTGTGCTAGGGTTCTTTACAAAAAAATCAAAGAAAGACTTGGTGAACATATTCACAGTCATGAATTTGTTGGTCGATGCTAAGAATATTTTGATTGCCAAGTTGAATGAGGTAAAGAATCTTCACACATTCTTACTGACTAAAGACGGATACAAAGTAACTGGTGTTGAAGGTTACGTTGCAATTGATCACTTGACAGGAAACGCAGTCAAACTAGTCGATAGACTGCAATTCAGTTATGCTAACTTCTCTCCCGATATCATCAAAGGTTGGCAGAAGTAATAAGGTTTAATTTGAAACCGGACACCTTTATGTATACGTTGGGTAACATTAAATACTGGTAAATATGTCATACTCTCAAAAAGTTATAGATCATTACGAAAATCCTAGAAATGTCGGATCTTTTGATAAGAACGATTCTAATATTGGCACTGGTATGGTTGGTGCGCCGGCTTGCGGCGATGTTATGAAACTTCAAATTAAAGTAGAAGATGGAATAATTACAGATGCAAAATTCAAAACTTACGGTTGTGGAAGCGCAATCGCAAGTTCCAGTCTTGTCACAGAGTGGGTCAAAGGAAAAACACTTAACGAAGCGGGAAAAATATCTAATTCAGAAATTGCTGAAGAACTTGCCTTACCACCGGTCAAAATTCATTGTTCAATACTTGCAGAAGATGCTATAAAGGCGGCTATAAATGATTACAATAACAGATGTTGCAAAGTCTAAGATCATAGACTTACTGCGAGAAGAAAACAATCCAAACATTTCGTTAAGAACATTTGTTCAAGGTGGCGGATGTTCTGGATTCAATTATGGATTTAC
>SXGQ01075735.1_pt1 | contig 14212 bp, 9 predicted proteins | sample 3178371 | NCBI WGS metagenome assembly SXGQ01 (sample SAMN11356859, study PRJNA531348) | freshwater metagenome | isolation source: freshwater sample F1-20 | place: China: Fuxian Lake, Yuxi | collected 2017-12-25
ATGGCCCGACCCTACAAAACGCCACGCCTCCGAAAGAAGAGAAAACACACCGCGGCTCGACATTCCCGCCGCCGCCCGCCAGCCTCCGCGCAAATGAAACGCGTTCTTGCCCTGTTCACCTTCCTCGTCCTTGCGCTCACCGGCCTCGTCGCGCTCACCCACGCGCAGGCACCGAAGCCAAAACCCATCCGCGCCCTCATGGTCTGCGGCGGCTGCTGCCACGATTACGAGAAACAGAAAGTCATCCTCAGCGAAGGCATCTCAAAACGCGCCGCGGTTGAGTGGACCATCGTTCACGAGTCCGCGCCCAAGGGGCAGGACGAACGCAAGCACCGCGTCTCCATCTACGAGAAGCCCGATTGGTGGAAAGGCTACGACGTCATCCTCCACAACGAATGCTTCGGCGCGATCGACGACAACGCCTTTATCGAAAACATCGCCGCCGCCCACAAGGCAGGCGTCCCCGCCGTGATGCTCCACTGCTCCAGCCACAGCTACCGCGCCGGCACCACCGACGAATGGCGCAAATGCGTCGGCATCACCTCCCGCAGCCACGAAAAAAACCGCGACCTCAACGTCGAAAACATCAAACCCGAGCACCCCGTCATGAAAGGCTTCCCCGAAAAATGGCTCAACCCCAAGGACGAGCTCTACAAGAACGAATTCATCTGGCCCAACACCGTCCCCCTGGCAAAAGCGTATGGCGAAGACACCAAGAAGGACCACACCGTCATCTGGGTGAACACCTACGAAAAAGCGCGCGTCTTCAGCACGACCCTCGGCCACTCCAATGCCACCATGGAGTCCCCCGTTTACCTCGACCTCGTCACCCGCGGCCTCCTCTGGGCCTGCGGCAAACTCGGCGACGACGGCAAACCCCTCGAAGGCTACGGAAAATAGGACCGGCCTCCGGTTGCGGTCATTGGCAGGCTTTCCGACACCCCGCTCACGGCTGTCCTACCAAAAAGCAGCCTCTACAAAGCGGTCCGACAGCCTCGTCGACCGCTTTGCACGCCATACAAACCGCTTCACGAGCCTCGGCCACCGCTTTGCACGCCATGCAAACCGCTTCGCGAGCCTCGGCCACCGCTTTGCACGCCATACAAACCGCTTCACGAGCCTCCGCCACCGCTTTGCACGCCATGCAAACCGCTTCACGAGCCTCCGCCACCGCTTTGCACGCCATACAAACCGCTTCGCGAGCCTCCACCACCGCTTTGCAGCGCCTACAAAGCGCCTGCCGACGGCACTTTACGCAAAACCACCCCGAAAATCCGGTCTTTTTACCCTGTAAAACCAAAATCCCCTATCGCGCTCCGTGCTCACGCGCCTCGTCGGGCGTATTCATATTTGCGAAAAGGCGTCGCTCCTCCCATTCCACCGGATAGTCCACCAGCAAACCCGCCCCCATCGCCTCCCCGATGAACTCGCGCAGCGCGAGCCGCCCTTCCTCCAGCATCCGCACCGCGATGGGCGCGGCGTCGGCGGGATAAATCGCGGCCAGCGGCTCGAAGCCGTCGTCGAAATGCGGGACCACGCCGCAATCCTTCCGCTGTGCCCGTCGCAACATCGCGAGCAGAAACTCCGGAGTCATCGCCGGCATATCCACCGCGAGCACCATCACCCACGGAGCGCGCGCTCGCTTCAGCGCCGCGGCAATCCCGCCGAGCGGCCCGCAATCTTCGCGCAAGTCCGCAATCATCTCCACCGTGCCCGCCGGAATCGGCGCGCACTTTCCGGCGACAAAGATCTCCGCAGGCTGCGTCGCCGCGAGCGTGCCGAGCTGCGCAAGCCACAGCGGACAACCCGCGCGCCGCAACGCCGCCTTGTCGCGGCCCATGCGCGTCGATTTCCCACCGGCGATTAAAGCGGCGCTGTGCGTCATGCTTTCCGTTTGAGCCCCGCGCCGCACTCGCGCAAGCTCGCGGTTGTGAACGCACACGTCCGCCACATCTACATCAGCCCCGGCCACAATTTCTACGGCCGCTACGGCAGCACCGCGGGCACGCATGAAATCGCGGAGCTCGACGAAGTCCGCTGCATCGCCGGCCGCGGACTCGAAGGCGACCGGTTCTTTGACTACAAGGCCGACTACAAAGGGCAGGCCACCTTTTTCGCCATCGAGACGTGGCAGGCACTCTGCGCGCAATTCGGCATTTCCGGAAAAGGCCCCGAAGTCTTCCGGCGCAACATCATCACCGAGGGACTCGACCTTCCCGCGCTCATCGGCGTGGAGTTTGAAGTGCAGGGCATCCGCTTCGCCGGAACGCAGGAAGCCACGCCGTGCGAGTGGATGGATCAAGCATTCTGCCCCGGTGCCCACGAAGCCCTCAAAGGCCGCGGCGGCCTCCGCGCGCGCATTTTATCCGACGGCATCCTCCGCCCCGGCCCGATCTAGCGCAGCTCCACATTCAGTCTCCGAATCCTGCGCAGAAGAACGCGGCCCGTCGCTTGCGACTGGGATCGGCGACATTCCTGTCGCTGCCGGAAACATAGCGCGAAGCGCCACATCCTCCGGCGTTCCTCGCTCAGGCAGTTTGCGCTTCGCGTTTTGTGTTTAAGCAGCGGCAGGAATGCCGCCGCTTCCTGGCTCGCTTGCGCTCGCAAGACATCCCGCAAAAGCGGAAATCTGTCTTCGCCATTACGCTAGCGCAGCTCCAGCCAGCCAAAGCGCGACGGCGTGTGAAAAGTCCCGCGCAATGCGGGGCTGAAAGCCAGACCGACGCGCGACGCAGCATCGTGACGGAAGAGATTGATGCGCCAGCGCGTGCCCGCCGCGGGCGCAGTGGCAGCGAGGGCTTTCATGGGAATCCGCGCTTCGCACCGCCACACCTTCGCGGCTTCATCCACAGTCACCGCGCTCTCCATTCCACTGCTCCACTCGAAGTCGGAATCCGGCTGATCGAGCTTCAAATCGAGACTCTCTCCATTCGGCGCCCATTCATACTCCGTGTAGCGCGACGCCTTCTCCTCGGTGCCGATGAACGCCTCCACCACGTCGCGATCCCACAGCCCGATGCGCTCCCCTTTTTGCGCAGGCTCGAAGACGGTGAGCTTTGTGAACGGGCACTCGTAGGCGAGGTAGAGAAAGCCATCCGTCCACAACGCGCGCACCGTCGTGGAGAGCTCCGGGCGCGCGGCGGCGTTGTGGCTCTGGTATTCCAGCCGCACCGGCGAGGCCGCGGCCCACTCGGGTTCGTCGAGCTTTCCATCCGGCACAAAATCACGCGCCGACCGCGCCGCATTCATCACCGGCAGCGGAAGCGACCGCGCGAGCAGACGGCGGGCATTGTCGAAATAGATCTTCCGCTGCACATCCGGCGGGAGCGCGACGGAGGAGATCGTCCAGTCGCCTTGAATCGGCGTCATGTGCGCCCAGTCCCGGTCGTCGGTTTCAAAATACCGCCAGCATTTTGAATAGAAGGTGTGCGCGTCTTCGTCCGTGGGATTATCCGAATCGCCGCCCGAGCCGAGGATGAGTTTGTTGTACACCATGAAGTCCGTCGCGAAGAGCAGGCGGTCCGCATACTTCGTGAAGATCGCCCGCGCCTTCTCCGGCGCATGTCTTCCCAGCTCCGGAATGCGCGCCGCGAAGTCCGCGTACATGTTTGGCCGCGCGTCGAGGCGGTCCGCCACCCAGTCGATGTCCTCGGAGTTGTTCGCAAAATGGACGCACACAAACGTGGTCTTCGGATGACGCGCGATGACGCGGTCCAGCGCCGCGAGCAGCTCCTCGCGCGGCGGGTATTTCGCCGCATCGCCGAACCACCAGCTTTTGTGATCCTTCAATTCCGTCCACCGCTCGTTCTTCTCGTCATACGGCAGCCAGAATGCGCGCGGGTCGGCGACGTGGATGCTCACGGGCATGCCCAGTTCGCCGCACTTGGCCCACATGGCGTCCAGCTTGGGGTCGTCGATCTTGATCAGCTCCTTCTTCCCGTCGCGGAGGAAAAGCCCGAGGCGTTTGTATTCCTTCAAACCCGCCGCACCGAGCCGCCGGCCCTCCTCGATCTGCTTCGCAGCGCGTTCCGAAAAGTCCTCCGCGTCCCATCCGGAAAAATCGAGATTCATGTAATGCACGAACCGCCCGGGATGCCGTCCGTCGGCCAGCGCTTTCACGCGCTCGAACTGCGACTTTTCACCCGGCTTGTGCGTGACGGTCCCGCCGCTGAGATTCACGCCGATGCCGACGCCCGCGCGATCGAGAATCGCCGCCGCCCGCGCCATTCCACCCGCCGAGCCGTCGAGATGAACGTGCATATCGATGATACGCTTCTCCGCGCGCCACGCATCGGCAGGCCCGGCGGCAATGACGGTGAACGGAAGGAGCAGAAACAGGAGCGCTTTCATCACGGGCTATATCGCGCCGGCGACGGCACTTGGAAAGCTCCTTGATGCACGTCCGCCGCTGGCCCACGCTCGGCCCATGCGCTCCGTCATCCTCTCCGTCCTGTCGTTTTTCCCGCTCACCACATTTGCCGCGGAACCGTGGGCAGACAAAAAGCTCCCGCCTGCCGGAGGCCTGGAGCTTTGGCTCGATGCATCTGCGCAAGCCGCCGCACTCGGCGCGCGGAAAACGCCGCTCGCAGCCAGCGGCGAAGTCGATATCTGGCTCGACGGATCGGGAAACCGTCGCGACCTGCGGCAGCCGCTCGTGGACTTCCGCCCAAAACTCATCACGGGAGCAGGCGGCGCGTTTGTCCAGTTCGACGGCACAAACGATTTCGTCGCCACCGCGCCGGGCGTCGAAATGCCGGAGGCGACCGTCTTCGTCGTGGCCGCTCCGCGCGCGAACGCGGGGTTCTTTCCCGGTTTCTTCGGCATGAACCGCACGGGACAGAATGACTACACGAGCGGCCTCAATTTCGATCTCGGCGGAAAAGCATCGCCCACCCTTTCCACGCTGAACGCAGAGGCGACCGGCGCAGGCGGAGAGCGGAACCTGCTGAAAACGCAGTTCGATTTCGGCACCTTCCACGTCTTCTCGCTCGCGGTCGGCGCCGATTCCATCAAGCTCCGCGCCGATGGAAAGGACGAGGGCTCGCGCCCGAGAAAACCTGCCGCGATTTCCATGGAGGAGCTCACCGTGGGCGCGCGACGTTACTCGCACGACGGTCACCCGCCATTCGCCGGCAGCTTTCTCGACGGCGGCATCGCGGAGCTGATCATCTTTCGCGGTGTGCTTCCGGATGCGGAACGGGACGCAGTGGAAAAATACCTGATAGCAAAACACTCCGGCCTCCGGACCGCCGCAACGGCGACAGTCCCAGGCGGTCCGCGCATCTTGACACCCGTCGCGAATCCGCCACCCGTGCAGATGTTCGTGCCGGGATTCGAAGTGCGCGAACTGCCGCTGAAGATGACGAACATCGACTGCCTGCGCTACCGCCACGACGGCGTGCTCGTGGCCGGCGCATACAACGGAAAGATCTGGCTCCTCCGCGACACGGACGGCGACGGCAGCGAGGACAAGGTCGAGCTTTATTGGGAGAGCGGCGATTTGAAAAACGTCATCGGCATGGCGCTCACACCGAAAGGCGACCCGCGCGGTGACGGCGTGTTCGTGGCCACGGCGGGGCGCATTCTTTTCATCCCGGACAAAAACCACGACAACCGCGGCGACGAGCAAATCATCGTGGCGAGCGGCTGGGAAAAACAGAAGACGCCCGGCGGCGGCGGCAGCGTCGATGCGCTCGGACTCGCCCTCGCGCCGGACGGATCGATCTACTTCGGCCTCGGCGTGAGCGCTTACAACAACGCCTACCTTCTAGACGCCGACGGCAAATCGCATTTCGACATCAAAACGGAACGAGGTACCGTGCAGCGCATCTTCGCGGACTTCTCAAAGCGCGAGACGATTTGCACCGGCATCCGCTATCCCGTCGGCGCGCAGTTCAACAAACACGGCGACCTTTTTATGACCGAGCAGGAAGGTGCGACGTGGCTGCCAAACGGCAATCCGTTCGATGAACTCGTGCACATCGAAAAGGGCCGCCACTACGGCTTCCCACCGCGTCACCCGAAACATCTGCCCGACGTGATCGACGAGCCGAGCGTCTTCGACTACGGCCCGCAGCATCAATCGACGTGCGGCTTTGTGTTCAACGAAGGCGACAAGACCTTCGGCCCCGATTGGTGGAAGGGCGACGCATTCGTCACCGGCGAATCGCGCGGCAAACTTTACCGCACGAAGCTCGTGAAAACCGGTGCGGGCTACGTCGCGCAAAACCAGCTTATCGCCGCGCTCGCGATGCTGCCCGTCGATGTGACGCTCTCTCCCCGCGGCGACCTCATCGTGGCCTGCCACAGCGGCGCGCCGGATTGGGGCAGCGGCCCGGAAGGCGCGGGAAAGCTCTTCCGCATCAGCGCCGCAAAGGAGCCCGTACCGCGTCCGGTGCTTACGTATTTTGCAAGCGCCAGCGAGCTGCGCGTGACTTTTGATCACGACCTCGAACCGACCAAACTGCGCGACCTCGCCAAACGCACGGAAATCGTCGCGGGCCGCTACGTCGCCGCCGGCGACCGCTACGAGAGCTTCCGCCCCGGCTACCAAGTCGTGCGCGACCAAATGGCCGCACCACGCCGCGACGTCCCCGTCCTCGGAGCGACGCTCAGCGCCGACAAACGCAGCATCAATTTCGCAATCCCGCCGCAGAGCGTCGCGGAGCAATACGCCATCACGATGCCGGATTTCACAAAGCCGCCGGGCACACCACACGCGTTCATCGATTTGGCGACCGATATGAGCGGGGTGGCTGCGGAGTGGACTTCGGCGGACGGGAAAACGAAATGGAAGGGGTGGCTGCCGCATTTGGATTTCGAAGTGGCGCGACAGCTCGCAGCGGGGAGTGCCGAGCACGCGCAAATGACCGCGAGGGGCGAAGTTCGAACAAATTGGCAATTCGCTGTGTCGGAGATGCTGCAACCAGCAGTGCAGCCGGGCGCAAAACTCGATTATGAACGCTCTCCAGAAAACGTGACCGTGACGTTCACCGGAGAAACAGGGTTCGCACTCGCGCAGTTTCCGCAGGAAGCAAAACCGTCGGTGAACGCATCAGGCGATGTAACTACGATGCTTACATCGAATGCTCACGACGGCTTCCGCGGGCCGTTTGAACTCTGGAGCCGCGTCAGTGGTAAATTCGCCGGAGTTTCCGTGACCTGGCACACCGCTGACGACGAACGCCAGCGCGCATTCCCCGTCCGCCGTTTTCTCTTGCCCTTCGCCAAACCGGCCGACGCCAAAGCTGCCGAGCCCGTCGTCGCAAAGCTCGAAGGCGACTGGCTGAATGGCCGCCGCCTTTACTTCGGCAAGGCGCAATGCGCGACCTGCCACACAACGGGCGGTCAGGGCGGACGCGTCGGACCGGACCTCTCGAACCTTTCGTTCCGCGACCGGGCGAGCGTTGAAAAGGACATCCGCGAGCCCGGTGCGGCGCTCAATCCCGACCACCTCACGTATCACATCACGCTCAAAAACGGCGCGGAACTCGCCGCCGTCATGCTCACCGAGGACAAGGAAAAGTATCGCATCGGCGAAGCGAATGGAACCGTGCGCGACCTTCCTCGCGCCGACGTCCGCGGGGTGAAAGCGCTCCCGATTTCCCTCATGCCGCCGGGCCTTCTCGATGCGCTCACGCCCGCAGAGCAGAACGACGTCATCAAGTTCCTGCTCACGCCGGCTCCGCTCGTTCCCGCGCCCATCGATGCGCCGAATCCGCCGGCAGCGCGGAAGCGTGCGGAGCTTGAGGCGGTATTGAGAGAGAGTAAGCAGTCGACAGTCGGCAGTGGGCAATCGTCGCCGCTGCGCGTCCTGCTCGTCTCCGCGAAAAAAGATCACGGTCCCGGCGAGCACGACTACCCGCTTTTTCAGAAACGCTGGAGCACGCTGCTCGGTCTCGCGAACGGTGTGGAAGTCACCACCGCGCAGGACTGGCCGACCGTCGAGCAGCTCGCGAAAGCGGATGTCGCCGTCTTTTACTCCAACAACCCCGCGTGGAATCCCGAACGCAAAGCCGAACTCGACGCATTCCTCCAGCGCGGCGGCGGCGCGGTGTTCATCCACTGGGCCATCGAGGGCCGCGAGTTTGCGCCCGAGCTCGCGGACTGCATCGGTCTCGCGTCCAACTCGAAGGCGCTGAAATTCCGCCACGGCGCGCTCACGATGAACTTCCCGAACGCAGAACATCCCATCACCCGCGGATTCAAAGCGACGGACTTCATCGACGAAACCTACTGGCAGGCCATCGGCGACCCGAAGCGAATCATGCTGCTCGGCGATGTCGTGGAAGAAGGCGAACCCCGCCCGCAGCTCTGGGCCCGCGAGCATGGGAAAGGCCGCGTCTTCGTCAGCATCCCCGGCCACTACACGTGGACATTCGACGACCCGCTGCACCGCCTGCTCCTGCTCCGCGGGATCTGCTGGGTCTCGCGGCAGGGAAACATCGACCGCCTGAGCGAACTCGCAACGATTGGCGCGCGGATGGAATGGTGAGCGAAAGGGTATGAAGGTTTGTGTCGATGTTGATTATCGCGAGATGGGCGCTTCAGTCGCAGCCGTGGCGTTCTACGATTGGACGGACGCAGCACCGACCACCGAGCGGGTTATTCATGTCCCGAAAGTAGAGCCATACGTCTCTGGCGAATTTTTTCGAAGGGAGCTGCCTTGTTTGCTCGAGGTCCTCAGGCTGTTTCCGCATGCCAAAACCGTCATCGTCGATGGCTATGTCTGGCTTGATGCTGGGAGGGCAGGACTTGGTGCTCATCTCCATCAGGCGCTGAACGAGAGCGTTGAAGTCGTCGGTGTTGCAAAGACAAAGTATCAGGGTGCCAGCGCCGTCAGCGAGGTATTGAGAGGTGCCAGCACAAAGCCTCTCTATGTCTCCGCGGCTGGCTTGGATTGTGCGGTTGCGGCTGAGGGGATTCGTGCCATGCACGGAGCATACAGGGTTCCCTGTCTTTTGAAACGCGTGGACTCCTTGTGCCGCAAGGGGATTGTCGTCTGAGTGCCGGAGCCGCTGTGCTTTCGGCAAACTACGCCGCGTTTGAGCAGGATTTCGCGGAGTTCTTCCCCGAAGTGCGGATGCTCGCAGGCCGGTGAGAGGGCTGAGCTATTTTGCAACCGGACCGACCGGCGTGACGTTCTTCGTGGTCAGATCGAGGCGGTAAGTGCGGTTCCGCTCGTCGGTCACGATGAGCGTTCCGCCATCCTTGGCGAGTTTGGTAATGAAGACATCCTGCACATCGCCCTCCAGGTCCGGATTCTTTGAGACCTGATAAATCCGCGCGCGCCAGAGTTCCTTTTTCGTAGCCGCGTCCAATGCGACCACGAAGCCCATTGCTTCGGCAGGCGCCGTGTAAACAACCTGTCCGTCTGCGAGCGGTTCGACCCGCTTCGGCATCATTCGTTTTGCGAAAGCGGGAAGCCCAAGCACGATGACCGCTGAAATGGCGATAAACGTGCGGCGGGAGGCGGCTGGAGCGATGGTGAGCTGGTGATTGTCAGAATATGTTTTCATCTTGTCGTCAGAATAATCCATCTGCGCAGCGGGAGTGTCATGGATTTGTGAAACACATGTAAAATCATCCGCATGGTCCGTTAGTTATCTCCGCATCCGTAACGCATAACGCATGAACTCAAAATTACTTACGGCGGAGTTATGAAATAAATCGTCACGAGACGCGGGCCTCTCTTTTGAGATAGAAATCGGGTGGTGCGAGAATCGCACCTGACACCAAACATATGAAACACACAAACATCATCCGCACCGCTCTGTGCGCAGCCGCGCTCGTCGCAGCAGGAGCATTCACCACCGCACACGCCGCCCCCCAACGCACCGCGTTCGCAACTGAAGCCAACTCGCTTCCAAAAGGAATGTGGGAGTTCGAAAACAAGGTCTCGTGGGATCACAGCTCGGGCGCAAACGCGTTCGAGTTCGAGCACGAACTGGAATTCGGAATCACCGACAAACTGCAGGCGGCAGTCCTGGTTTCGTGGGCGCACGAGGCAATCAGCGGCGAGCCTTCCGAGAGCGCGTTTGGCGCAGCGGGCGTGGAGCTTTTCTACAATCTCCTCAATCCCGTGACCGACCCGGTCGGTCTCTCGTTCTCCGTGGAAACGGTCATCGGTGACAAGGAATTCGCCGTCGAAGGCCGCACCATTCTCCAGAAGAACTTCGGCCCGATCGCTCTCATCTATAATGCCACCCTCGAAGCCGTCTGGGAGGGCTCCGATTATAGCGAGCGCGTCGGAGAGTTTTCGCAGAATCTCGCCGTGAGCTACGACCTCGGCGGAGGCTTCTATGCAAACGCGGAATTGGTTCACCAGATGGAGTGGGCCGACTGGGATGAAACAGAGCTGAACGCCCTCTACGTGGGACCCAGCATCGGTTACCGGAAGGGCAACTTCTGGGGAACCATCGGCGGCGGCTGGCAGGTGGCATCGGACAAAAACGATGCGTCTGATTTCATCGGCAGCCTGCGCGTTGGCGTAACCTTCTAACCGCATGAATCGCCACACTCGCTCCGTTATCGGAGGCCTTGCTGTCGCACTGCTTGGTGCCTGCACACCGGTGGAGCAACTGGCACCGCCGCCGGCCGCGTTTGGAAACACCAACCCGGTCGTGGCGCAAGGCCGCGCCATTTACCTCTCGAATTGCACGAAATGCCACGGCGTGAAGCCCGTGTTCGGCAATCCGGTGGACGAATGGAAGAGCGATATCCTTCCCACCATGTGCGGAAAGGCGAAGCTCGACCCGGCGCAGCGCACAGCGGTCGAGGCATATGTGCTGGCGGTTCTCAAAGCCGGACCCTCCGCCATCCAGCCCAAACCTTGATTGGTTGTTTTGGTCACAAGCCGCCCGCATGGTTTTCGTTCCGTGCGGGCGGTTTTCTTTTCCTCAATCCACGCTCAATTTGAAAGCCGCCGCCTTCGGCGGGGTACGCCGCTACCGACGCTTCGTCGGTAGTTTTTGCGGGCCAACACTCTTGCCCACCATTCGGATTCCCGCCACACACAAACCTTCCTTTTTATGAACCTACGAACATTCGCACCCATCGCACTCATCGCAGCATGCGCCTCCGTCACACACGCGCAGAAGCTGACTCTCGACAAGGGAGACAACATAACTTTCCTAGGAAACGCGCTCGCAGACCGGATGCAACATTCGGGATGGCTGGAAACGCTGATTCACCAGAAATTCGCCGACAAGGACCTCGTCTTCCGCAACCTCGCTGTTGCCGCGGACGAGGTGGACACGTGGCACCGCTCGGAGCAGTTCGGCTCGCGCGACGAATGGCTGACGTGGACACAGACCGACGTGATTTTCGCGTTCTACGGACTCAACGAATCGTTCGACGGATACGAGGGCGTGGAGAAATACAAGCAGGCGCTCGAGAAGTTCATCAAGGACTCCGCGAAGCAGAACTACGGCGGCAAGGGCGCGCCGAAAATCGTGCTCTTCTCGCCCATCGCGGCAGAGCGGCATCAGGACCCGAACTTCCCCGACCCGAAGGAAGTTAATGAGCGGCTGCAGAACTACGTGGCCGCAATGGCCGACGTCGCGAAGGCAAACGGCGTGCAGTTTGTGGATCTCTACACACCGTCGCAGCAACTGTTCAAGGAGGCGGCCGCGAAAGGAAAGTCGCTGACCGTAAACGGCCTCCACCTCACGGATGAGGGCGAAAAGGCACTCGCGCCGCACATTTTCAAACAGCTCTTCGGCGAAGAGGCGCCGGCGGCGAATGCAAAGCTGAATTCGGCAGTCACCGAGAAGAACTGGCAGTGGCATCAGCGCTACCGGACCATCGATGGATACAACGTCTATGGCGGCCGTTCGCGCATGAGCTACAAGTCCAAATCGAAGGATGGCAAGGAAGGCCGCGCATTCGTGAACAACGAAGTGATGCAGCAGGAAATGCAGCAGCGCGACGTGATGACTGCGAACCGCGACAAGCGTGTGTGGGCAATCGCGAAAGGCGGTGATCTCGTCGTAAAGGACGACAATCTTCCGCCGGTTTTGCAGGTGGAAACCAACAAGCCCGGCGACAAGGAGGACGGCTCGTGGACCTACCCGACGCCGGCGCAGGTGCTCGATCGTTTGAAGGTCGCGCCGAAGTGCAAGGTCAACGTATTCGCTGACCAGAACCAATTCCCGGACCTCATCAACCCGGTTCAGCAGGCGTGGGACACGAAAGGCCGCCTGTGGGTCGCCGCGTGGACGACCTACCCGGAAGCCTGGCCGACGACGAAGAACTGGGATAAACTCATCGTGCTCGAAGACACGGACAAGGACGGCAAGGCTGATAAATGCACAACTTTCGTTGATCAGCTCAACGGCCCGACAGGCTTCACTTTCCACAAGGACGGCGTGATCCTGATGCAGGCTCCCGACCTCGTTTTCCTGCGCGACACCGACGGCGACGGCAAAGCGGATACGAAAGAACGCCTCATCATGGGCATGGATAGCGCCGACTCGCATCACACGACGAACGCCCTCGGCCACGATCCAGGCGGCGCGATTTATCTCAGCGACGGCGTCTTCCATCGCACGCAGGTCGAGACATTCGTCGGCCCGAAGCGGCATAGCGACGGCATCATCTGGCGCTTCGAGCCCGCGACCGGCAAGTTCGAGCAGTACGCGCCCTACGGCTTCGCGAATCCGCACGGCAAGACGTGGGACCGCTGGGGCAACGGCGTCATCACCGACGCGACGGGCAATGCGAACTATTTCGACGTGGCATTTTCGGGCTACCTCGAAAACGGAAAGCACAGCGGCTACAAGGAATTCTGGCGCCGTCCATCGCGCCCCTGCCCTGCGACCGGCACGGTTTCCTCGCGTCATTTCCCCGATGACTGGCAGGGCGACTTCCTGAACCTGAACGTCATCGGGCTTCAGGCGGTCACTCGCGTGGATGTCACGCAGGATGGCTCGGGAATCAAAGGCGAAACGGTCGAGCACATTGTCTCGGGAGACCCGGCGGAGTTGCCGACGTTCCGCCCAATCAGCATCAGCACCGGTCCGGACGGCGCGATCTATTTCGGAGACTGGGCACAGACCATCATTGGCCACCTTCAGCATCACCTGCGCGACCCCAACCGTGACCACAAGCACGGGACAATCTACCGCATCACCTACGAGGGCCGCGACCTCGTAAAGGCTCCGAAGATTGACGGTCAGCCGCTCGAAGCGCTGCTCGATGTGCTCAAAGTGCACGAGGACGGCACACGCGAACTCGCCAAGGTCGAAATCAGCAAACACCCGGCCACGAAGATCTCCGAGGCGGTGAAAAAGTGGGTCGCCTCGCTCGACAAGAGTGACAAGGAATTCGAACACCACCTGCTCGAAGCACTGTGGGTCCGCCAATGGAACAACATCCCCGACGTCGAGCTTCTCAATCGCGTCCTCGCCTCGCCCGAACCGCGCGCCCGTGCGGCAGCGGTGCGAGTTCTCGGATACTGGCGCGACCGCGTTCCCGACACGCTTGCCTTGTTGAAGAAGGCAGCCACGGACGAGGACGCGCGCGTCAGACTCCACGCAGTCCGCGCGGCGAGCTTCTTTAACGGCAAGGACGTCCCGGCTGCGCTCGATGTGGCTTATTCGATCCTCACGAAGGAGACCGACTACTACCTCGACTACACGTTCAAAGAGACGCTCAAGCAGCTCAACACGCTGACCAAAGAGCCCTACTTCCCGAAAGACCCAGCCATCGTCGCGGCATACGTTGGGAAGATGGATGACAAGGCGCTGAGCGGCGCACCGGATGTTGAAGCGGTCCTCATCGCCCGCATCGACCGCAAGGGAACCGACGCCGCAAAACGCGACGACGCACTGACGAAACTCGCGAAGCTCAAAGGCACGAGCAAAGCCGTGGAGGCCGTCTCCGCGCTCGCACGTGGCGCCGCAAGCGCCGAGGAACTCGGCAAGGCGCTCGTCACCGCCAGCGCAGCGGAGTTGAAAGCCGCGCGCCCGGCACTCGAGGCCGCGCTGAAGAACAATCCATCCGGCGGAGTGGGCCGCGCGATTTACGCAGCGCTCATTACCGCGGACGACGCGCCTTCGGCCGTGTGGAATTCCGCGAGCGAGCCCGCCGCAAGGGTCCGGGTGCTTGAATCGCTCGCGCTGATCGCGAACCCGCCTCTCCGTGCGAAGTTCCAGCCGCTACTGGCGGGCGCAGTCGCAACCGCGCAGACGCGCGCAGCCGCCTTCAAGGC
>SXGQ01844577.1_pt1 | contig 14210 bp, 18 predicted proteins | sample 3178371 | NCBI WGS metagenome assembly SXGQ01 (sample SAMN11356859, study PRJNA531348) | freshwater metagenome | isolation source: freshwater sample F1-20 | place: China: Fuxian Lake, Yuxi | collected 2017-12-25
AATCTTCTCATTAAACCAAATTGCGGTAAATGAATTAGTCAACGCAATCTACATTACGCCAAAAAACAGAAAAGACGGCAACCTATTTACATTTAATGCGACAGACTGGGACTTTATATACAATATAGATTTGCGCCTAGCTGTTAATGGACTCTCACGATCAGTACTATCGGTCAGTGATTTCAATTCATCTATAGAAGGTCAAAAAATGTCTGTAGAGAAACTACTTAGTGCAGCAAGGTCTGAAGTGCGCTCTAGCAAATAGTGGTACTTAACAGAGAATTCTAATTAGGTCTGAGATGGAAAGACGATAAATGATGTGGCTTTAATATAATTTATCTCTTAACCAGACTTAAAAACAGAAAAACGCTATGCTTGACAATGAGGACTTTCGAATTTTCGCAACTGCTTGTTTTATTGGTTGGGCTTACATCCAAATACGCAGTTGGGTATTCATAATCGCCGATGCCGTTAACTTCTCGCGAGTCGAAACAAATAAGCGGCTTGGAGACATTAAAGATGAACTTCGACACCTTCAAAGAGAATTAGATAAGTGTAATAAACACTTAAACAACCTTGACAACCACTTTTGCTCAGAAAAGCGCGCGATTCAACGTAAGTTGATTGAAGAATACGAAAAAAATAACCAAGTAGGATCTAAACCTTGAGAAATTTGTAATACATGAAAAATATGATTCACAAATCAAAACTCTCGAAATTTAAATTCTACTACTTGATCGCCGCATTAATATTTTCTGGAATTACTCCAAGCAGTGGTAAAGAAAACGATGAGAGTTCGATAATAAGAAATGCTATAAATAAATATGTGGGGCTTGAATCACCGCCAGAACCTCTAAAATCTGTCAAAGCCTTCAAATTCATTTCAACCGAAGGCTCATTTAGTGTTTCAAAGAAGATCGGAACCGAAGTGGAATCAAAGAAGGCTGATGACTTTCAAACGCCTGAGACTGCGATGACATTTATCAGGAACAAGCAAGATAAGGAATCTCAAAAGGATTCTTTTATGCAGTCTGGAACTATAGTTGGAAACTCTGGTGTAGAAAATTGCCTAGTTTTAGATGGCAGCAACGGTATATCTTTTTTGGAACTTCTTCCATCCGGATGCATTCATCAATTGAGCATAGCGAACGTTTGGGACAAGAAGTTAGGTGGTTTCAAAGCAACATATCATCGAAGAAACATGGTTGTTCTTGGTGATAAATTTATGATCGGGAACTCAATTTACTATGGGGTTGCGGTGCCTTTCGAATAAAATTGAGCCAACATGTTTCGCGACAAAATCTAAACACGATTCGATAGATACATCCTATACTTATCTTTTTTATCTGATTGGAATCCAATTTTCTGCCAATACTGATTTAATCTGTTTGTCTCTGCACAAGTTTTAAACCTCCAATCAGAATCCGAACCTCCAATAAATTTGTCTGAGCGTTTTGCAGAGCTGGCTGTAATTAAATTATATTCTTTCAGTAGAGTGTTAATCACGCGCTTAAACTTTTTGAAGTTTAGCAAACTGCATTGCTTTGATTTTGCAAGCAATATATGAAACCGTTTGCCATGCGGAATTCCCTCAACGCGAACAAATTCATCTTCAATCACAACAAGTTTAACGCGCCTAAATTCAAAAAAGAAGTTGTTGGGAAAAACCTCCAAGACGTCGTCGCCATCATATATTGCCCATGAACATCTACCCAATTCTTCTTCAAGCTGTTGAATCAGGAAATCACGGGGCGTTTTAATGAAATGATTTCCATTCTCAAACGTCAGCCCGAAATCAAATTTTTGGTTCACGATGGATTTGAACATCAGCAAATCAGCCTCAAACCCATAAAACTTATAAAAACGCTCAACTGCTTGTAATGAGTCCTGAGTAAAGAAGATGTCTTTGAAAGTGTGTGTCACGAATAGATTTACACATTAAAATATTTGCTGAAACTAAAAATGAAAATAAACGGCTGGTGGAGAACTTGGATATTTTTATCTGTGTTGTGGGCAGTAATTGTTTCGATTTCATCAATTTACATTTGGGTTTACAATGGATACAATAATGAAATTGCGGAAGACTACTTAATTCAAAAAGAACTTACGCATGCAGAAAAAGATAAAATCACATATGAACCAAACGGAAGTCCGGTTGTTATAACTGGGGGAAATCGATTTTATTTCAAAAATGGAATGACGGAGGATGAAAAGAATGATTTTGGCATGCGCTACCATGATAAGGGAAGAGAAATAAAAATAAACGAAAGGAAAATGTTTTTTAGTATTTTATCGTTAGTAATAATTACCCCCGCACTTATTCTGTGTGTTTTAGGAATGTCAATCGCTTGGGTAATAAAAGGATTTCGAAATTAAAATGAAAACGTTTTTAATTTTATTTTTCGGAATTCCGTTCTACTTTTTGTGGAGATTTTTAGCAATAATCTATATTAATTTTATTTTTGTTTATAAAAACCACCAACAATCTCTTATTTTTTCCGCTGGCTTTTTTTTATTGGCGGTAGTGCCATTAATAAAATTAAACAACAGCACACTCCAAGATGAACTTAAAAAGTCTATAATTGAGTTAGTCAATAGGAACAAAAACTGCTTTGTTGACGATTTAAAAGACAACTCAAAAAACATTGATGGAAAATTTTATAACTTCAAAGTCGATCAGATTTTTAGAGTTTATTTCAATAGTGGAATTTATAAAAAATATTACTGTTATATCGCCGAAGTTCATCAAGAGTTGGATAATAAGTCAGATAATATCAAAAACAATAAATCGTTTTTACTTCTCACTTCTAATAAAAAATTGAATCTTGGCTCAAAAGAAGTAAAAGAAATATCAGGAATCGCCGAATTAACTGAAGAATATATTTGGAACGAATCAAATTTTAAAAATCCAGACGCCAAAACGATTGAGATAATAAATATAAATCAAAGTATATTAAAAGAAAAAGCCAACCGCGATATAATAAATAACGTTGATGTTTTAAAAACAGGAAGATTTGCTATTAAAAACGAAAGTGTTTTTTTAAGGCCTTTGTTTTTTGTACATGCCTTCATTTTTATAAATGTCTTTGGTGTCTATTTAATTTGCAAGTCGTTTATTGAATTAAAACCGAAATATATCGAGCACATAGCTAGTTTTCCTAAAGACATGGTTCCATCAAATATCTTTTGGGATTTCGCTTCGGCTGGTTATTTGTTTGTAATCGCTTTTACCATTTACTTGCTCATTTAATTTATTTTTAATTCAAAATGTCTAAAAACTCGATAGAATAAAATAATCAATTGGAATCAGTTTTCTATTTTGAAATAAAAACGAGTAACACGTTAATCTAGCCAACAAGTAATGAGAATCCAATGTCCTAACCCCAATTGTCCCAACCCTTCAAATATACAACGATTTGAAATGACACACGCAACCGGTGTTTCAAGTGGTTACAGTCCTACTATTGGACTTGGTCGAGACTCTGAAGGGGATTTGGTCTATGGATTAGCAATTACACGATCGCAGACTAATAGCAAAATAGCTAATGAAACTGCACCGCCGGAGGATCCAACCAAAAAAACCTCATGGGCGGTGCCGGTATTGGTATTTATGGTGATATTTGTATTTGTTGCTTGGTTGTATGTTTCAGAAACATGGTACGCAAGAAACGAGATTGGAGACATCGATCAGACTGGTCGTATAATAAAAATCGTATTGGCGTCTGGGTTTACCATTTTCTGCTTTGTAACGAGCATATACGTAATAATTTCTAGTTCTAGAAGTCGAAAAGAGGATATTAAACGCTATCAGAGAAGAATAGCTCATTGGAGAAATTCTTGGATTTGCCTTTCGTGTGGCACACGTTGGCGGCAAAAATAATATCGAAATTTAGTTAAATTCACTGTTACGCGGGTTTATTTCTAATGAATAATCGAAATGCGTACTTCGTGATTGACGGATTAAGTCTTTTTCGATTGGAAGAATATTATTGGAAAAAGGTGTCTACAATGGGTTTTAAAAATTTAATCCGGCAGATTAACTGCTTGTAATGAGTCCTGAGTGAAGAAGATATCTTTGAAAGTGTGTGTCACGAATAGATTTACACATAAACAAAATTAGTGTGCTTGAAGATCTCCGGACTAAAATAAAACCGAAGCCGAATGCCCGCTTTAATATTTATAATCGCGATTATAATTATAGCAATTCCAATTGCTATAATCCAAAAGATTATCCGGTCAAACTCCAGAATCGCTGATCTAGAGGCGAATAATAAACGTTTCACCGCTGAATCAAATAATAAAGATATCGATATCCAGCAGAAAGCAAGTGAAATAAATAAGTTGAAATCGGAAATCAACCTCCTTTCGAAATATCGACCAATAATCGATATTGAAAAACATTGCAACGATTTGCGCTCGGAGACCGATCAGAATATTAAGAAACTTAACGAATACGCAAATAAAGAAGCGAAAGAGCTTGTTGAGGCTGCCAAATCAAAAGTTGCAAAACTCGAAGAGAAAAGTGAGAAAAAGTGCAGGGAGGGAGATCGTCAACGTGCATTTTCTGATGCGGAAGCAAAACGGGTAATTTCTCAAGCTGAAGACCAAGCTGCTAGAATCTTGAAAGATGCATACCTCGCAAATAAAGACCTCACCATTCTTAATGAGACGTTGACAGCCATTAAAAATACAATAGCAGGTTACGGTAATCGTTACATAGTTCCCAGCCACTCATTTATTGATTCTTTGGCGGAGGAATATGGTCACCTAACAGTTGCTAAAGAACTTAAAGCCCTTAGAGAAAAAACAAATTCACTATCTGCTGATGGATTATCTGCAACTTGTGAGTACGTGGAAATCAATCAGAGAAATACAGCTATACGCTTTGTCACAGACGCTTTCAACGGCAAGGTTGATAGTATTCTAAGCGAAGTTTCTGAAACAAATTATGGAATCCTTGAGCAGAGAATCAAAGATAGCTATCGCTTGGTTAACCTGAATGGAACCGCTTGTGGTAATGCGGTGATTAAGCAAGACTTTCTTGATCTAAGACTAACTGAGTTGCGTCTAGCAGCAACTATCCAGAAGCTGAAATCAGATGAGAAAGAAGAGCAAAGGCGGATCCGAGAGCAAATCCGAGATGAGGAAAAGGCTAGAAGAGACTATGAGAAGGCCTTAAAGGAAACAGCACGCGAAGAGGAGCTGATCAAAAAAGCGATGGAAAAGCTTCGCGCCGAATTTCAGACCGCCAATGAAGAAGAGAAGCTGGAGTATAGCAATAGAATTGCCGACTTGACCGAAAAACTCAAAATAGCCGAAGAAAAGAATCAGCGAGCCCTATCGATGGCTCAGCAAACTAAACGAGGTCACATTTATATCATTTCGAACTTAGGTTCATTTGGTGAAAATGTTTATAAACTGGGAATGACTCGACGGTTGGATCCATTTGAGCGTGTGAAGGAGTTGGGCGACGCAAGTGTCCCGTTTGGATTTGATGTCCATGCTGTGATTTTCAGTGAGGATGCACCAAAATTTGAAAAAGAGTTGCACAAAAAATTCGCGATGATACAGGTCAATAAAGTCAATCCGCGAAAAGAGTTTTTCCGAATCGATATAAAGACTATCAAAGATGCTATCGCCTCACATGGCGTCGAGGTGAAATGGACCATGACGGCCGCAGCTGCGGAATACCGAGAGACTCTTGCAATTGAAAGCAGGATTGGAAAGGATTCTGAAGTTGCGCAGAAGTGGCAGGCATCATTTGAGGATCAAATTGAGATGCAAAAAGAATACAACGGTGAGGAATCGATAAGCTGAGGAAACCTTGTCTTGTTGTTGTTTGAGATCTTTTGACATTTAAAGGGTGCACAAAACACGCAACTTTTCTAGATTTGGTTCCTTTTAATCAGAATACAATTTTGAAAGTGTGTGTCACAAAAAACACACATAAACAAAAAATAAAATGAAAAACTATAAAATATCATACGCTGACAAAGCATATACAGTTATATCGACTACAACTCAAGAAATAGCCGCCGAAACGATCGACCAAGCATTAAAGGCTTTTACTAAAAAGCACCCCAATCCGAACTACCCAAACGTCGTAATTGACCCCGGACTTTCTGAACCAAACAAGTACGACTCAAACCCAAATTATAAGGAGGAAAAAGCAATTCAAGACCGCCCCAAAAACACCACTCAAGAGGGACAACAAAACAAGAGCTCTGTTCTTGAAACGTTGGCGACTCCGAATTTTGAAAAAGCTAATCCTACAACCGATAGTGAAACCTTGAGGACAATCATGTTGATACAGGCTAAGCAACTGTATTGGATTCGAATTATTGGTATTCCTTTTCTTTGTTCTGCCGGAATTGTCGCTATATATATGGTTTTCCAGATTTTTAAATAGGCACACGTAATTGGGCAATGTTTCTTAGAATTCAAATACCTCCAGCATGAAATTCAACGTAAGATTTTTTGGGTCTAACGGTCCATTCAGTGATTTCAATGAAGTGACTGCAGACACGGCAGAACTTGCAGCAGAACAGTTTGCTGGCCAAAAAAAGGATGGTCGCTGTAAGTGGATCGAAGTTGAAACAGGTGGATTGAGCGGAATACTTTCACCTCCGAGAATCTTCAACAATCCATTTCACAACACTACAATTGAAACTGCGGCAGTTGTCGGAGATTCGAATAAAAATCAAAACCCATCTAAAATAAACAAACATGAATCTAATTCTTGCGGGTGGTCGAGCTTTTGTGCATTTATAGGTTGGGCAAATTTTGTACTCGGGGTTTTGGGATTATTAATGCTGACTTCTAGATCCGATAGTAATCAAGCAGCGGGTTTTACGCTTGCTGTAATAGGATTTGCAGGAGGTGTCTCAAGTCTTATTGCTGGGTATATAATTCAACTACTATTTGATTGCCGACAGTACTTGAAAGAGATTGCTGCCAGCCAAAAAGCAGAAAAGAAATAGGAGTAGCTGATAGGAATGGATTTTCAGTTAAACGAATCCAGTCTTAATAAAATAAAAATATATATTTGAAAGAATAATTCATATACACGTTTATAATGATTACTTATCCAAATTCAAAACGTTATTAAATAATCATGAAATATAAAGTGTATTATTCAAAATCTGAGTCTGTTCAAAACAGTCCGCAAATCGAAATTGAGGCGTCTGATCAAAAATCAGCAGCAGAAGTATTTCGAGTAAAATTTCCAGCGAAGCATGCGAGAATAATTACTGTCGATCCGATTGGACTTGTAGGAGTCTTTTTTGGTCCGTCATTTTTGGAGAATCCAGATTTCGATCCTAATGCAAAGCCAACAGACGATATAAACGTATCCGCCAGCAACCGGCTTGAAAACCAAACAGCGGGCGTTCAGCGCGATACCGAATCTACTATTAAAGAAATTCTCGAGGTTCAGAAAACTCAATTATATTGGATCCGAATTATCGGTATTCCATTTCTTTGTTCTGCCGTTATAACCGCGATTTACATTATTCTCTCGATTTTCAAATAAGTATAAACGAGCGACAGCATTGACTAAATACTAAAAACTAAAACATATGCCAAAATTCAATGTCTATTTCACGAACGCAACGGGAACGACTCAAATCGGTGAAAGGTGTGTCGTAAACGCCGGTTCACCCACTGAAGCCATTACTGAATTTCTTAAAATCACTACCGGGACAGGTGAGAAGTATATTCTTACATCATCCGGTCTCTTCTCGGCAGCAGAGGTGCATTTAAATCCCAAGTTTGTCGAAAGAAATGTAGGCCACACTGCGGCGGAGATTGATCTAGATAGTTTAAACGCTCAGATTAATGTCGATCGCGATGATGCGACGCAGGTTAATAAAACAAAGAAACAGTATAAGGTAATGACTCAAAAAGATAAATGGTTCTCGCAAAAATTTGATCCGGAGATGCTAGAGCAAGCCCTCAATGCGTACGCCAAACAGGGATGGGTTGTTAAATCGATATGCACTGCAAGCATTCGGGGGTTTGGATCAAATCGAGAAGAGTTAATTGTCGTTTTTGCGAAATGAGCGCATTCACAAAATTCAACGGGGTTTTTTTTACCGAGCTTGATCGAGAGTTGTTAAAAGCGAAGGGTGTAAATTTCGACACAATAGGGACCGTTAATGCTGAGATCAGCGGAATGTTTTTCACTCAGTCTCAGTTGATGAACTTAGACCACATCAAAGCAAAGCTTTGCAAAGAAGTAGTTGAAAAGGGTGGCAATGCTTTAATTGAATTCAAGTACGGTCAAAAATCCGTTGGGGCTTTAGGGTCAATCCTTAATCTTGATGATATAAATTGGTATGGCACTGGTTTGATTATTTTTATTAAAAGGTAGTAAATTCATTTATTGGTTTGAGGTATTCCTACGGCAAGGAAATAATATCTAATTCGAAATCAGGAAATTGTGAGCTCAAAATCACGAAATCAATACTGGATTCAGACAACAAGGGAACCGCTTGGACCTGTTGATTGGAAGGTTGCCCGCGAATGGTTCGCGCTAAAGTGGCTTGAGCCCCAAACGAATGTAAGTGAATCGGATTGCGGACCTTGGGTGAATGCTGCAACCGTTAACAAGTTTTGGAAGGGAACAAAAGAAATTGAAAAGCGAATAGATGATTTCGAAGATATTGACTTGGAGGCTGAGAAAATTCCAATAAGTCGTCTACTTGCGGAAAGAATTATTAGCCTAAATTGGCCCGGTGAAATTAAAGCTCTGAAAAACTATTATTGGGCAAACCGGTTACGAGAACAACTAGAAAGCTTGTTCCCAAGCCTCGATAGGAAAATCTTTGACGATCCTAATTGCCCCAGTGGTCTATCTCGCGCCCACCAAACCAGCCCTACAGTTGCATCGCACGATTACTACGAGGACCCTATTACACCAGCGCAGAATGAGTTGCTGTGCTTTTTCTTAGGTGTTCGGCATGGTATAATTTCCAAGGGCGAAGCTAGCGATAGAATTGAGGAACTTTTGGATGACGTTGAAAACGAGAAACTCTGGCAACAACGAAACGCATCGGTACCAGCGACTCAACGCCAACTGAATCGTCTGAAATGGTGGTCAGAAAAAATTAGGCGTAAACTTCCCCACCCACTTACCAAAGCCCAAGCAAGTGATCTAATTGATAAGTGGCAAGAGGAATATCCTGACTTGGAGCTTGATTGGCATGAGTACAAGCAAGAAATCTCATCGCCTCCTGTGCTTGCAAGTCGAGTATCAATACGTGGAGTGGGAGCTGAAAATCGGAACAGTAAGTCGTTTAGGTTTAGTAAGCTCTTAATCGCACTTCTTGTTACGATTCTACTTGCAATCCTTTATTCTGCATTGGGAAGTCAAACTTGAACCGAGCTCTTTCCCTTTGGATTTTCACCCTAGTGACATAGTCATGTTTACTGCGTTCAAGTCTAAATTTAAATTAACTTGAAGGTTATTACCCTCCGACATCAGATATTTTAATTGCAAGTCTTACTTTAAGTCCGAACTTTTTTTGGGACGCTGCTACGATGTAGGCCACAAGTGTTCTACATTTTTCTAAACTACTATACTCGCCATCTTTGCTGAAAACACCCACTCCATCATGCTCACTTAAAATCTGAAGGTCGAGGTGTTCGGCAACATCGTAGATGGTCGGATTGAGCATGAGTTTTGATTCATAGAATCGACTGATTTGATTCCCAGTAACATCTAGCTTGGTTTTACTCCAAATGGAGGATAATTGGGGATAGGTCTTGGCGATCCATTTGGACATCATGTTGTTTGATCCGTTGATAGCTGAGTTGATAGAGCCTTTGATCCTTTTGTCGGTCTTAGCCCCTAACTCAGCGGCAATTATCTTCCTTGGATCTTCTTCCTGAGTCCAAAAATCATTCCAGTTTTTAATCTCGGCGGCTAAATTGTCTCCATTTTCTACCAAGTAATGTAGAATATGAGATATAGAACTAGATGATGATATAAATATATAATTATTAGATATATCCTTAATATTAATATTACTATCTATATATATATTACTATCATACCATAGATTTAACTTAATATTATTTAAGATACAAGATTCTTTAAATAAAAAATAAGATTTTTCAAAGTTTTCGTCGTTTCTGAGCCTTGCTTTGGCAAAAGCGAGCGTGTTCCACGCAAAGTCGCCGATATATTGCCCAAAAAAGGTTGGGTGGCAGGCTCGTATGTCGATTGTGTGGGTGTAGCGCCGACCTTTAAGCGTGAAGAATGGGCGCGCCTCTTTTTTGAGCTGAACCCATGAATGGTGCAAGCGGCCGTCTTTCTCGCCTCTTGAGACGCGCAGATTTCCTTCTTCGAAGTTAGCAAGGGAATGTGTCAGGCAGATCTTCTCATGCTTCGTGAGGCTCTGATCCTCTAACAGCGGCGCAATTGCTTCTCTGTCGTATTGGAGCTCGAATAGAGTCCGCTGTATTCGCCCCTCAAGACCTGTTTTCACCTCCTCAAGCGCACTCAGCTTGTTCTTGCTGCGCCTCTTCTGGCTTCTGCGGCGCAGTATTGGGTCTGCATGAAGCTTTCGCAGGTACTCAGTCTCGCTTCGGGCAACAAGGTCCTGCCCCAACTCCGTCAGTTTGAAGCGCGCGCAGCGGCTTTTGCCACTTCCAGTGCGATCGAAGAACCCCTTGATTCGAGGAAGTATAAGTCCCAGTTCTTCCAAAGCGGCTAGAACATCGTTGTAGCTGCATCCGTAGGCTTTAAAGAGGCTTTTGAGGCGCTGTGAGGTAAATGGGGCATACCAATCTTCCTCTTCTCTCGCCTCCATAGATATTCTAACTAAAAAATAATATGTTGGACTTATTATTTTATAATTCTCACCTAAAAAAACTGTGTGATTTTTAATGTGATTATATAAATCAATACCAACTTCTACATTTATAAACTTGTTCGCCATGCATTCTCGTCACATCTCACAAACAAGATGTATCTTGGCCAGCAAACTGGGAACATGACATCAACATGTCAAGTCAAACAGTGTAAAAACAATATATATGGAACAAATGCTGGAACAGCTTAAAAACAGATTAAAAATAAATAAATTTGTTACCGCCGATCTGTTTTTAGTCATTGCCAGAATAAATAGAATAAATAATGATTTAGAGTATGATGATAAAGTTGCGGCTGCCGACCTTTTAAGAGCTGCAAACACAAAAAAATGGATAGAAAAAGATCCCAGAACGGGAAATTTCCTATCCAAACTATATGCAGAAAGCTCGAAACTAAATCGGGACGTTGCTGTGTGCTATGAGAATAGTGTTTTCTTGAATCGCTATGGATTAAGCGAGATGTTGCGCGGCTAAAAGGAACGATACAGCAGGAGGAAGACTTTCAGCCTAGAGATTCGGCTCCAGCCCTACCAAATTGAGAAAACGGATAGTGATTTTTATTTAACCCCGTTGATAGACAGAACTTCTGCGTCTTTTAGCATCTCTATTGCTCCCAGCACCGCGTTTAACTCTTTTGAACGGGTAGTAAAATCAGGATTTAACAGGCAGTTTTTCTCGATGCTCGTTTTAGCAGCGCGTGATGCAGACAACAAATGGCTAATCGCTGATCTTGTATCTGGTTTTAAATCGCCAAATTCTGATTTTTTACCTAATAAATTGAGTTCTAAACGATAAACGAGCTCAACAAGAAGCTCGAACGTATGCTTTCTAACGCGTATTTTCTTTGTTAACACAATATATAATACACTTTGAAACAGGATTTTAAACCAAAACTGGGGATTTACCGATGCGAAGGAGGCAGGTGAACCTAGAAATTCCTGCGCAGGATTTCTTCTCGGATCAGAACGCATAGAAAACCCTATTGGGGCGTTTTGTTGGAGTAGGAGGTCCAATGGCCCAGAAAGCTGATAAAACTCGTTCTAGGGCGCTTTCCGCTCGATCTTGGTGCCTAGACCCTTTGTTACCGTCTTTTAAAGTCAAATCCTGCCCAGTTTTTCCGGGGTAGTGCCGAAAACTGGCACTTGGAACGGTTTGGGAGCTGTTTTGAGCCTCTCTTGGAGCCGCACTTGAGCGATTGAGAAAGGGTTTCCCCCATTCCTATTGCATCGAAACAAGCGACGATGTTTTTGGAAAATGGGGGGGCGTGAGCAGGGTTAAATTCTATATAGTTTATTTATTTTCTATTTGATTTTTATGTGATTTTCTTGTTGATTTGAGTGTTTTGTCTTTGACAAATAAGGGTTTAGTCTGGTAATCTTACCGCATGAGTGAAGGTGATAGTTTTTTTCTTCAAGAGTTAGGCAAAAATATTCAATCAGATTTGGGTTTAAGTCGTTCTATGACTGATCCTACTGCTGAGATTCAGGCGGATCAGCTTGTGAATCGATTTCGGTGTTGCATTGAATCTTTTGCGAAACGTGTTGCTGACTTGCAGACCCGGAATGAAGAGTTAGAGGTTCGCCTTTTACAGCGAGAGCGAGTGTTGTTTGAGCCCGCCTCCCGCAAATCGGAAGTTTACAATCAGCGAACAAGCGTTGAGACCAAAAACCGCTCTGAACTGGATTTGATAGACAAGAAGGAGGTTGCGTTGCGTCTTAACAAGTCGCTTCGTTGGGTGGAGCAGCAGTGCAAAGCTGGTTTCTTGCCACGAATAAAGATCAATCGGAGTGTGTTTTTTGATTGGGATGCAGTTTGTTCTAGCTTGAAAGCGCGCTCTTCAGGTGGTTTTGTTAGGCGATATTGAGAAAAATAGTTTACCATCTTTGGGTGTTACAAGGTGCAGGTAGTGTTGCTGAATCATTCTAACTGAATTTCCCATTTCAAGAGCTGTTTGATAAATATTTTGCGTTGTGGCAACTCGATAACTTCCGTAACTATGACGTAAAGCGTTTGGTTTCCAGCTAAACTTATTCTGCTTAGCCGTTTGTCTTGCATTATTGATTGATTCAGTAATTGCCCTTATAATATTTTCAGACCTTTTAAAAGGCACTATCGGGCCGGATCGGTTTTTGCTGCTGGCAAGCCATTGTTTTGCCGCTCTTGAAATTGGAACTGTTCGTCTAGCAGCTGTGCCTTTTCTAGCTTTGACCGCGATATAGTCGCCGCATGGCGTGAGGTCTTCCCAGTTTAGTCGGAGGAGTTCTGCTGTTCTAATACCACAGAATCCACCGAGTACTACAAAGGGCAGCAATTCTTTTGGCGTAAAGGTTAGCAGTTCCCTCATTTCGCCAACGGTCCAAATAATCACGTCCGGATGTTGGACTTTGGGTTTTTGTATCGCTTGGATCTCTTCAGTGAGATCACTTGATGCATACTTTAGTCGAACCATCCAGTTGACAAAGGCCGTGATAGCAGAGATTTCGTTTTTTCGAGTTCTTGCTGCAACACCGAGACCGTCTAGGTAAGCTTCGATTGCCGGGCGTCTAATATAGTTTGGTTTGCAGTTGAAAGCAGCTACGAACCTTGAAATACGACTCTTCTGGGTTTGGATATGTCGAATGCTACGATTATTTTTTTTGAGGCTTGCTAGATAGGTTTCAGCGAGTTCGGCGAGTGTTTGGTTGCAGGTTACCTGTGAATTCCTGCGAGAGTAGTCCCGGCATGCCTCAATCAGGGTTGTGTTTTCAGGAAGGATCCGGAGCGCTTCCATGTACTCATGTGCGACCGAGACGAGGGGTTTTTTGGCCTCTTGGATCAGCTCTAGTGCCCTCACGTATGATGCTCGGTCCTCTGATGTAAGAGTAAGGACGGCTGATTCTCCAGATGCGATTAGCTTTGCGGCAAGTTCCGCCTCTCGCCGTGCTTCGTTAAGGTCGGCGAACTTTCGGCGGATACGTTGGCCGCTCAGGTAGTAGGACAGTGTGTACTGGACGTATTTTTTTCCATCCACCGTTGTTGGGGTTCGGTAGATCACCACGCTTGCGCTGCCGATTTTGACGGTGATTGGGAAGCTCTGGCGAGGGCATCGAGGTCGGGAACTTGGCATGTTTTCTTGTCCCCAGACTGTCACTAACCATTTGAGGTGGAAAGCTTGAAACACAAAAAAACCCTGCTTTCGCAGGGGTTTTTGTTTAGGGAGGTGGGGTGACCGACGGGACTCGAATACGTACATGCACTTTTGTTAGATTCGGTTTGATGCGACCCAAACCCCTGATTTCATTGGGTTTTATGGGATCTTGAACACATTGGCCTGTGAGGCCGATCAGGCTCAAAAG
>SXGQ01698743.1_pt1 | contig 14208 bp, 13 predicted proteins | sample 3178371 | NCBI WGS metagenome assembly SXGQ01 (sample SAMN11356859, study PRJNA531348) | freshwater metagenome | isolation source: freshwater sample F1-20 | place: China: Fuxian Lake, Yuxi | collected 2017-12-25
AATTCGAGCACTTTAGGGTGGTTGTCCGGCGCATCGTCAGGCAGGGGAAGTCCGCTGGGGTTAAAGAAGCGGGTTTCTGCACCTAGTCGGCGCAGGATGCGCGCGGCTTCTTCGGCTAACAAGCGGCTGAACGAACGCTGACGCAATGAGCCGTACAGCAGCAGGATACGCGGTGCATGGGAGGTATGGGTGGTCGGGAACAGAGCAGCCGGGTCGATAGCCGCAAAGCTGCCTTCATCTAGTTGGGGCAGGGTGTCGATGGTCTCAGGCATGGGATTCAGTCTCAGTTGTGGTGGCACATTCGTACCACGGTTTGCTGGCATTGACGATGCGGACCACGATTAGCATTACTGGGACTTCGATCAGCATGCCGACCACGGTCGCCAGCGCGGCGCCTGACTGGGCGCCAAGGCGACGATCATGGTTGCATCGTTCAGTTTCTCCAGTTGCAGGCTAGACTGGTTCGGCTTTTGGCTGGCAGGCAACCGAGACTGGACTGCAGGGATTGCCGCCGCAGCAATTTTCAGTCAGGTATGTCAGCAGATCATTCATGCAGGCGATCTGTGCCGAGTAGATGACGTAACGCCCTTCTTGGCGCGACGTCACCAGACTGGCGTGCGTTAGTTCTTTCATGTGGAAGGAAAGGGCCGACGCCGAAATTCCCAATTGCTCGGAAATCCGACCTGCCGCCATACCTGCGGGTCCCGCCTGAACCAGCATCTTGTATACCGCGAGGCGGGATTCCTGGGCGAGCGCGGCAAGCGACTTGACAGCCTGGTTCAGTTCCATGTGATCAGTCTTTCTTCAGAAAATCGGGCATTTCTACTGAGGCGGGCATTTTGCCAATGTCACGAACCTTTTCCTGCAACGCGAGTCGATCGAGCTTTTCCATCGGTAAACTTAGGAAGATCGAGATGCGATTGGATATCTGGAACATCGCCTTTTGAAAGGCTTTGAGCTTCACTTCTTCGGAGCCTTCGACGGCTATCGGATCCTCAAAGCCCCAGTGCGCCGTCATTGGTTGGCCTGGCCACATCGGACACACCTCGCCTGCTGCCTGATCGCAGACTGTGATCACGAAATGCATGTGGGGCGCATCGGGTGCCGCAAATTCATCCCAGCTTTTGCTGCGCAAGCCGCCTGTTGCGAAGCGTGCCTTGTCGAGGCAGTCAATGGTGGACGGATGAACGTCGCCGCGCGGGTGGCTACCGGCGCTGAACGCTCGGAATTTGCCGCCACCGAGTTTGTTCATGATGGCTTCAGCAAAGATGCTGCGAGCAGAATTGCCTGTACACAGAAAAAGCACATTCAGTTGTTTGGCATCCATTGAATCTTCCTTGATCATTAGAGTTTGTTGTATTGGCAACGATGCGCATCGGCTGAGGTGCGCCACTGAAAATCATTATCTCAACATTTCAATATTTATTCAACTATTGTGATAGTATTCCCATAATTTCTATTTGCCTTAATTAAGGTGTCTTTGTCGGCTAAAAGTGCAGAAAGCGAGGGGAATGGTGAAAGTCGGTATCAACGGAATGGGACGAATCGGGCGCCTTGCCCTACGTGCTGCTATGGGCGCAGCAGACCGACAGGGTGACGACCCACATGCCGGAAACCGGCTTGACGTGGTGCACCTCAACGAGATCAAGGGCGGGGCAGCGGCAACCGCGCATCTCTTGGAATTTGACTCGATTCAGGGCCGCTGGCGCACCGGCATTCAAGCGCTCGACGAGTCGCACATCCGGATCAGCGATAAAACGCTTGGTTTCTCCAGCCACCCAAGGTCAGAAGAAATCCCCTGGGGCGATCTGGGTGTTGATCTCGTCCTTGAATGTACCGGCAAGTTCCTCACGCTCGAGACCTTGCAGGGACACCTCGATCGAGGTGCCAAGCGTGTGATTGTGGCTGCACCGGTCAAGTTTGATTCTGTGCTGAACCTTGTATTCGGCGTCAATCACCATTTGTATGACCCTGCGAAGTACCCGATCGTTACCGCCGCGTCGTGTACGACAAATTGTCTCGCCCCTATCGTCAAGGTAGTCCACGAGGCGATCGGTATCCGGCACGGGCAGATCACTACTATTCATGATCCGACCAATACCAACGTCGTCGTTGATGCCCCACACCGAGATTTACGTCGTGCGCGCAGCGCCATGTTGAGCCTTCAGCCGACGACTACCGGTAGCGCTACCGCGATTGCCCTTATCTACCCAGAACTGAAAGGCAAGCTGAATGGCCATGCGGTGAGGGCGCCGGTACTGAATGCGTCGCTGACCGATTGTGTGTTCGAGCTTGCGCGCACCACCACGGTCGACGAGGTAAATGAACTTTTCGCTGCTGCTGCCAGTGGGCCATTAGCCGGCATTCTAGGATTCGAAACCAAACCACTGGTGAGTGCAGACTATGCACGCGATACGCGAAGTGCAGTCGTTGATGCACCTTCCACCATGGTGACTGACGGTACCCTGTTGAAAGTCTATGCCTGGTACGACAACGAAATGGGCTATTCCTGTCGCATGGTCGATTTGGCTTGCTATCTCAACGCGCAGGGGTTGTAGTCGATGGGCGCGCCGGGCGCTGGTCTGCGCCAATACCTGATTGTTACTTCAGCCTACTGGAGTTTCACCCTCACCGATGGTGCTTTACGGATGTTGGTGCTGATGCACTTTTTCCGTCTAGGGTATTCGCCATTTACCCTGGCTTTTCTTTTTCTGCTGTATGAGGCGGCCGGGGTGGTCGCGAATTTGATCGGTGGCTGGCTGGCAACGCGGTTCGGCATTGCGCGCATGTTGATGGTGGGATTAAGCACCCAAATTGCGGGATTTTTATTACTAGCCGCGCTCTCTCCAGAATGGAGTGCCGCACTCTCCGTTGCGTGGGTCGTCGCAGCTCAGGGGGTTTGTGGTGTCGCCAAGGACCTGACAAAAACCGCCTCGAAGTCAGCGATCAAATTAACGGCCGGCGAGGCATCCGGACAGTTATTCCGCTGGGTGGCATGGTTCACCGGTAGCAAGAACGCGATGAAAGGTATTGGCTTCTTCGCCGGTGGATTACTCCTCGACAGTTTCGGTTTCTCACATGCGCTTTGGTTGATGGCGGGCCTGTTAGGCATTGTATTGATCTTGGTTTTTTTAAGCTTGCCTCCCATGATGGGCAAGTCAAAAGCGTCGGCTAGTATCCGCGAATTATTCGGTAAGCAAAGAGCGATCAACTTATTGGCCGCCGCCCGAATCTTTTTATTCGGTGCGCGCGATGTCTGGTTTGTGGTAGGTGTACCTGTCTTCTTGTATAGCCAGGGTTGGAATTTCACGATGGTAGGCACGTTCATGGCGTTCTGGACCATCGGCTATGGGGTCGTACAGGCCTTAGCACCAAAAGTGATCAGACGTAGCACTGATGGCTTATCGAATGAGGTACCTGCCGCACGCCATTGGTCATTGTTACTGGCGTTCGTGCCAATGGTACTAGCAGGCGCGGTGGTTTCTGGCCAAGAGCCCATTGAATGGATTGTCGTTGGCGGACTTACATTATTCGGTTTCGCCTTTGCGGTGAACTCGTCGGTTCACTCTTATCTCATTCTGGCTTATGCAGGCTCTGAAAAGGCAGCAGAGGATGTTGGGTTCTACTATGCGGCCAATGCAACGGGTCGCTTTCTTGGAACCTTGCTTTCTGGCCTTCTGTATCAGTGGGGTGGCGTGTCTTATGCGCTGTACGGGTCTGCCGCGATGTTACTGGCGTGCTGGATAATTACGACCGCGCTACCGATGACGCATGCATTATCGATGCCGAATGCGGGATCCGATACGCCAGCGACTTGAATCAAAACATCTTTGCCGGCGTATAAGGCACACCGAAGGACAGCCAGCGGTGATTCATGGTGCCACCAGCTTGCTGGCCAGCGGTCGCGTCGAACTGCAGTAAACCCGGAATCAGGCTATAGCGTGTACCCGCTTGCCAGTAGGCCGAGTCGGCATTGTTGCCAAAACTCTCTGCAATCAGCGTCCAGTGTTTATCGAGATTCAGCTCGGTACCCAGACCCCACGTCATTAAATCTCTACTGGTCGCCTTGTCATGTAACCAGCCTGTGTTGAAGTGTACGACCAGCGAGTCGTCGGCGAAGGATAGTGACAGTGGAATATAGGCATAGCGATTGCCAAGTAGGTTCGGGCCAGGGTTCACCTCAGGGTGCTGCACCGTGCCGACTGCGGCACCAATTCCCCAGCCGTTAGGTTCCAGTGTCTTGACGAGCGTCTTGGCCTGGAACACATAATCGCCGGTCCAGCCAGCGGCGTTATCGAATTTCGCCGCACCAGCACCGACGGTCAACTCCAGGTTACCGGTCAAATTACAGGCAGGTAGCGCCCATACCTCGTGGCTAATTCTGTAGGCCCTGACCCAGGTCTCCAGCTGGCAGCTGCCCGCGGTGGTTAGCCTGGCGTCATCGGTGACGAACGGACGTGCGGCCCATGCGCCATTGACAGCCGAGTAGAGGAGAAGCGGAAGGATGGATTTCCACATAAGCGAGGGATTGTATACAGACTCGGTGTGGCACCCGCCCGAGAGTCATGCCGCAGGACGGTAGGCAAAAAAATAGCCCGCCGAGGCGGGCTAAAACAGCTTGGAGATTACTGCTTACTTCCATATCGGCGCGCCGGCGCTATCCTTGAACGATGCTTTCCAAAGTTCTTGAATTTGCTTCACGACAGGCGCAGGGATGGGCACGTACTCAAGCTCAGTCGCCATTTGGCCGCCGTTCTTGTAAGCCCAGTCGAAAAATTTTAATACAGCACGACCGGTGAGTGCATCAGCCTGTGTCTTGTGCATCAGGATGAACGAGGCGCCAGTCGCTGGCCAGCTTTGTTTGCCAGGTTGGTTGGTCAACAGGACGCCCATGCCAGGGGTATTGGCCCAGTCAGCGCTGGCGGCAGCTGCCTTAAAGGTTTCATCGTCCGGCATCACAAACTCACCATCACGGTTCTTCATCTGACCATCAGGGATTTTGTTACGCTTAGCGTAAGCATATTCAACGTAGCCGAAGGCACCCTTGATGCGCTGTACGTTCGCAGCTACGCCTTCATTGCCCTTGCCACCCACACCGGTTGGCCACCTGACGGCGTTGCCGGTACCGACTTTATCCTTGAACTCGGCGTTAGCCTTAGACAGGTAATCGGTCCAGAGGAAGGTCGTGCCCGAACCGTCAGCGCGGTGGACCACGGTAATCGCAAGATCCGGCAGTTTCACATCCGGGTTGACGGCAGCGATGGCCTTGTCGTTCCATTTGCTGATCTTACCGAGGTGGATTGCGGAGATGAGTTCAGGCGTAAACTTCAGCTGGCCCGCTTGGATGCCATCTAAGTTGAATACTGGAACGACACCACCGATGATGGCAGGGAATTGCACGATGCCTTCTTTTTCAAGCTCTTCAACTTTCATTGGCTGATCAGACGCACCAAAATCAACGGTCTTGGCCTTGATCTGGCGCATGCCACCACCCGAACCGATCGACTGGTAGTTCAAGCCGATGCCGGTTGATGCCTTGTAGGCCTCAGCCCACTTCGAGTAAATTGGGAAAGGGAAGGTCGCGCCAGCGCCGGTAAACTCAGCAGCCTGGACTGAGAGGGTCATCAGAGCGCCTACTGCAGCTACGGCGACGCCTTTAATCAATTGCTTGGTTCGCATAGATACTCCTTGGGGGTTACTTGGGGGTTGTTATGCCATTTACAGATGACTGCGCGGAATTTACGTTTTCAATATGTCAGCCTTATGACAGCTTTTCTGTAAAAATTATTTGGTTTATAACGCTGTCACCAATCTGTCACTTGGCTGCACTACGCTCCGTCATGAAAACCATCGCCAAAGCCCACGTGAGCGCAAAAACCCCTTCGACAGCACCACCTGTACCGAGCTTCCTGAACCGGGAGCTATCGATATTGGCCTTCAACTGGCGTGTTTTGGCGCAGGCGCAAGATCCGGATATCCCCTTGCTGGAACGTCTCAAGTTCTTGTGTATCGTCAGCAGTAATCTGGATGAATTTTTCGAGGTGCGCGTAGCAAGCTTGCTGGCGCGCGATCGTGAAGAAGCCTCGGGTCAGGTGATCTGGATGCGAGACTTCGATCAAGTGAGTGCCGCGGCGCATAAGCTGGTGGATGAGCAATATCGCACACTCAACCAGCAAATCTTGCCAGCCTTGGCCGAACAGGGAATGCACTTGTTGCGACACCTTGACCGGACCGAGGCGCAGCGGGTCTGGGTGAAAGATTACTTCGAGCGCGAGGTTCGACCGCTGCTGACGCCGATCGTATTAGACCCGGCGCATCCATTCCCGCAAGTCGTTAATAAAAGTCTTAACTTTATTGTTGAGTTGGCCGGTAAAGATGCCTTCGGAAAAGGCACTACGATCGCCGTCATGAAAGCGCCTCGTGTATTGCCAAGAATTATTCGCTTGCCCGAGGGCTTGAACGGGAACGGCGCTGCCTATTGCCTGCTGTCGTCGGTGATTCATGCGCATATTGCCGATCTTTTTCCGGGTCGTCAGGTACTCGGCTATTCACAGTTCCGGGTGACACGCGATAGTGATTTGTGGGTAGATGAAGTTGAAGTAAAAAATCTGCGACAGGCGCTGAAAGGTGAATTACAAACGCGCCAGTTTGGTTTTGCGGTGCGGCTTGAGGTGGCGCAGAATTGTCCGCAAAAGCTATCAGATTTCTTGCTGGCGCAATTCGATATTACGCCCGAATTTTTGTATCCGGTCGATGGCCCGGTGAATATGGTGCGCTTGAATGAGCTGCTTGATTTCGCCTCAGGCCCTGAATTTCGATTCAAGCCATTCATGCCTGACTTATCGATGCCACTGGTGCATGAAGATATTTTCAGCCAGATTGCTCAGCGTGATTGGTTACTGCATCACCCTTATCAATCATTTCAGCCGGTGATCGAGTTTTTGCGAGCCGCTGCTGCTGACCCATCAGTAGTCGCGGTCAAGCAGACCATTTACCGTACCGGCATGAACTCGGAATTAATGGAAGCATTGATCGCGGCGGCGCAAAACGGTAAGGAGGTTACCGTGGTCGTCGAGTTGATGGCGCGTTTCGATGAAGAGGCCAATATCAATTGGGCTGACAAGCTCGAGCGTGTCGGAGCGCAAGTCGTGTACGGCGTGGTCGGTATGAAAACACATGCCAAGATGGCGCTGGTGATTCGCCGTGAATCCGGCAAACTTACCATGTACGCTCACCTTGGTACGGGTAACTATCATCCCACCACCACCAAGTTTTATACCGACTTCGGGCTGCTGACGGCGAATCAGGCCATGGCGCGTGAGGTAAATGAAGTATTCATCAATCTCACCACACTCACGCGTCCGAAAAAGTTGAATCATCTGTGGCTGGCACCCTTTGACCTGAGTCGTGAACTATTAAAAGCAATCCGGCATGAGACCGCGATTGCCGCTGAAGGACGCGAAGCGCGCATCATCGCCAAAATGAATGCGCTGCAGGATGCATCAATTATTCTCGCTCTGTACGAGGCATCACAAGCGGGTGTGCAGATCGATCTGATTGTACGTGGTGCCTGCGTGCTGCGACCCGGCGTGCCGGGGCTGTCAGACAATATTCGGGTGCGCTCAATCGTCGGTCGCTTTCTCGAGCATACCCGGATCTTCTTATTTCACAACGATGGAAAACACGATGTCTATTTGGCGAGCGCAGATTGGATGAACCGTAATTTGTTTCGCCGTGTTGAAGTAGCATTCCCGGTGCTCGACCCCGATCTAAAGCAACGTGTGGTCGACGAGGGCCTCAAGCCATACCTGAAAGACAATCATAATGCGTGGGAGCTCGACGCCGACGGTAACTACCGTAGGCATAAGCCGAGCGCGCGTCAACAGCGTTTTAGCGCACAAGACTACCTAATGGACGCCTTGGGGGACTGATGGACTTGATTCTGTGGCGCCACGCACAAGCCGAAGAGGGCAGCCCGGATGCAGAGCGCGAACTCACTGCACAAGGGCGCAAACAAGCGCAGCGTATGGGCCTATGGTTGGATAGGGTGCTGCCAAGCGGCTGCAAAATACTCAGCAGTCCCACCGCCCGCACTGTGCAAACCGTTGAAGCACTTGGCCGCAAGTACCGGTTGGTGCCCGAGATTGGTCCTGCAGCTACTGCTGACGAGGTATTACGTGCAGCCGGCTGGCCCGACGCGCGCGGCCCGGTATTGTTGGTCGGGCATCAGCCTTGGTTGGGCCATGTAGCGTCCTTGCTATTAACCGGCCTTGAGCAAAACTGGACGGTGAAAAAATCAAACGCCTGGTGGATTGCGCAGCGTGATCGTGACGAAGGTAATGCAATTTATCTCAAGGCAGTGATGGCGCCGGAATTTTTTAACGAGTAATGCGATAACCGCTAACGATTTTTATTGGTAAGACGCGAATAACCACCATAAGCCCAGCGGTGTAAAAATCCAGTACTCAACCGGCGCACCCAGCCACCAGTGACGGTGCCAGCTGACATGGGTTTTAGTGAAGCGATGCAAGCCGAAAGCAGGATTCAATACAAACCATAAAAAATCCTCACTCACCCAAAACAGCATAATGCACGCCAGTGCGCGCTGCTCTGCCGGCCAACTGTAGTCACCTGAAAAAACCAAGGGAAAGTGAAAGAACAAGGCTACCAGCGAAAACGCCCAGGCATGGTAGCCAGTCATCTCGCGGCCACCCCAAAACAGATCGAGCAGCCAATGGTTTTCAATACGCCATGTGGGCAGGTTTGCGGCCCAGCCGGCGTCGCCCTCAATCGCAATCTCAAGCTTCGCAAAGAAAAACCCCAGCAATACGACGAAGCCGAGTGTGATCAACCAGGGTGATAGCATGGGTGCGATCACAGATGCTGCACAATGCGGCGTGCTACCTGAAGTACTTCATGCGCCGCCGAAGGTTTGCCTGATGCGCGCGCGCGTGAGCGCATGGCGGCTAATCTTGTTTGGTCGGCCAGTAGTCGCTGCAAGCGGAATTGCAATGTGGCGGGATCGTCAGCGCGCACAGCCGCGCCTTCCTGAATCAACCACGCTGCATTGCGCTCTTCCTGACCCGGTATCGGGTTGACCAGAAGCATAGGCAAACCCATGGCCAAGCACTCTGAGGTAGATAATCCGCCGGGTTTGGTGATTGCCAGATCAGCGCATGCCATCAGTTTGTACACCTCATCGGTGTAGCCGATAACGCGCAAGCGTGTGGGATAAAACGCCTCAATCGTGCGTAGCGTATCGTGCAGGCCCTGATTGCGACCTGTTAGCACGATTACTTGTAGCGTTGCGTGTTGTTCCAATAAATTCTGCACGAGCGATTGTTGCAGACCGGCCCCGGCACCACCACTCATGAGTAGTACAGTCGTGCAGCGCGGGTCCAGCCCTAATGCTGCAGCGGCTGAGCCACGATCAGGCGCTGAAGAGAATCCGGGCATCAGGGGTATACCGCTCACTATGACCCGCGTGTCAGGTACCCCTTGCGCGTACAGGCGGTAAGCAAGCTCGTCATTAGCAACGAAATAACCGGTAACTGCAGGCTGCACCCAAATAGGATGCAGGTCGAAGTCGGTGACCTGTACCCAAAGAGGACACGTGATCTGCTGCTTGAATCGAATATCACTCAGCATTTCGGCCGGCAGAAAATGCGTACAGATAATGATATCGGGCTGAAAGCGACGAATCTCGGCAAGTAATCGCTTGGCGACGTAGGCTTGCAGCAGCCGACGTAGACGAACACTCCATGGATTGGCAGACGAAGCATCGGTAATACGGTACAACCAGCCCCAGGCCTCAGGCAGACGGTGCGCAAGCGCCATATACATATCGCTATAGACCTTGCTGAACCAGCGCGGCACCAGCTTGAGCACATCGTGATGCCGCACCGTCAGCGACGGGTAATCCGCGCGCGCATGAGCCACAATCGCATCAGCAGCGCGGACATGGCCATTACCTGCAGACACCGACAAAACCAGTAGTCGCTTACCCGTGGTTGCGGCTGGTCGCGCGTACCCTGATGCACCGAGCCCGATACCATCTTCAATGCCAATATCAATACCGCTGTCGATACGGCTATCAATGCCGCTGTCAATGCCGTTAGCCATCATGACGATTTACACTCCATTCGGTGAATGAGGGTACAGCAGATGAATGGTGGTAAATCAGGCGGGTTGAAGGTAAGTATCTTCAATCTCTTCTCTTAGTTGCGCCTGCTCCCAGCGCAGCATGATTTCATGCCAATCCACCAATCTCAGTTGGCCATTGGGCTCCTCAATCAGCGCAGACAAGCTCTCTACCCAGTCGCCGTCATTGCAATATAAAACACCGCCGATATCTCGAATTTCAGGCTTGTGAATATGGCCGCAGATCACGCCATCCAAGCCTTTCTTGCGCGCCTCTGCGGCTAGCGCCTCTTCAAATGAGGTGATGTAGCTGACGGCGTTTTTAACTTTCAGCTTGAGATATTGCGAGAGCGACCAGTAGGGCAAGCCCAGCCGTGCGCGCCATGTGTTCAGATGTTGATTGAATTTCAGGATCAGCGTGTAGAGTGAATCGCCGACGTAGGCCAGCCATTTGGCACAGGCGATCACCCCGTCGAAACGGTCGCCGTGCAATACCAGCAGCTTGCGGCCATCGGCGGTTTTATGAACTAATTCGTCGCGAATCTTGATGCCACCGAAATCCATCCCGATAAACTGCCGAATCGATTCATCGTGATTGCCAGGCACAAAAATCACCTTGGTACCCTTTTTAGCTTTTTTCAGGACTAGCTGCACCACATCATTATGGGTTTGGTGCCAGTACCAGCGACGCTTGAGCTGCCAGCCATCGACGATATCGCCGATCAGGTACAGCTTGTCGGATTCAGTTGCCTTCAAAAATTCCAGTAAGCGCTTGGCCTGACAGCCACTGGTACCCAAGTGGATGTCAGAGATGAATATAGTTCGGAATCGGAGCGGAACCGGTTTGTGTAGCGGGTGCTTGGGTAGCTTCTTTTTTTGTTCTAATTTTGTGAAAGCTTCGCGTTGGTTCATTCATGCTCTCCGATACACGGTGAGCAAAGCTTGACCTCGAATTACTTCATCATCGTGACATCTACATGTCGTTTGTGTGACATGATTTTCATTGGCAGAACCAAAGTCATCATCAATTTTGCTGTCGCGTGCAGCTAAAAGCTGCTGACATCAAACCACGTCTGCCCCGATCATGCCACCGTCATCGCGCGTGATCACAATGGTCGCCGAGCGTGGACGCGTATTGCCACCGGCTGGCCAATGGCTGAGATAAGTACCGGGTTGGGCAATATCAAAGCCCTTATCGTTAGTCGTTTCACCGGGGTGCTGAATATTGACGAACAGCGCCTTGCCGTCGGGAGACTCAGCCAGACCGGTAATCTCACAATCCACGGGGCCTACCAGAAACCGGCGTAGCGTCTCGGGCGTGGCTTCAGCGCCGACGTGGGTACGAATATTTTTTTGCTGACTACTCTCGCGGCTAATCACTTCGCGCTGACCACCATCGCCAACCGCACCTGGTATTGCAGCGAGTAGCATGCAGTTACTCGCGTCCCGGTAGGCATGGTCGTCTGTCTCTATCCACAGTAAGCCGCTTTGCGAGAACCAGAGACCGTCCGGCGAAGAAAAATCATTACTGGCCTCGAGCCCGGAGATATTCACGGTATCACGGTCGGCGTTATCGCGTGAGGCAAACAAAAAGATATCCCAGCTAAAGTGTGTTGCACCCGGTTGGCCATCTCGTTCTGCCCATCGAATAATGTGGCCATTCACATTGCCTTGACCTTGCTTGCCTGCTTTGGGGTCGCGATAAAAACGCGGGTTAGCGGCATCCAGTTTGTTGAAATCACGCGAAGGGTTGTAGGTAAGGGTCATATACACCTCACCATTACGCGGATTGACCGCACCCCATTCAGGGCGGTCCATTTTGGTAGCGCCAGCCGCATCGGCTGCTAAGCGGGCGTGCACCAAAACATCCGCTTGGCTCGCAAAAGCATAGATCGTATTGTTGCTGTCAATACCGTTTTTTCCAAGGCTCAGTTCTAACCAATCACCGCTGCCGTCGGCATTGAAGCGTGCGGCGTATAAACGCCCATCGTCCATATACTTGTCACCAGCTGCAATTCCCTTGGCTGCGTCTGCGGGATCCCAGGGCTTGGCTGAAACAAATTTGTAAATGTATTCGCCGCGTGCGTCACAGCCCATGTACCAAACCAGCGGCTGACCGGCGCGCACCGGGCCAGGCCAGGCACCCTCATGCGCGAAGCGCCCGAGCGCTGTACGTTTTTTGGGGGCGGCATCTGCATTGAACGGATCAATCTCAACCACCCAGCCAAAGGTGTTCGGCGCGTTGCGGTAATCATCACTACCATCAGATGAGTTGCCGGTAATGGAAGCATCCCAGCGGCCAAAGCGCTGATCGTTTGTATCGGGGCTAGCGGTCGCCCATAGTTCTCGCCCTTTACCTGCGATACCGTAGCGTTTAAGTGCGGCTAGTTGTTTTGCATCGCGCTTCGCGTCATCTGCCGCAGGGCGTCGAAAATAACCGGCCCAGTTTTCTTCGCAGGTGAGATACGTTCCCCATGGGGTATGGCCATTGGCACAGTTGCCCAGTGTGCCACGCGTGCGCTTTCCCGTGGGCGAGTAGCGTGTGATCATGAGCGGGCTACCAGAGGCAGGGCCACTGATCTCAATCTCGGTCAGGGTGGTGATACGCCGGTTCCGCGGCGAGTCTTTTTGCAGTGAGTAGCTGCCCGCTTCGCGACGAACCTCAACTACACTTGCGCCATGTGCCAGCATTTCCTTGAGCACTTCGCTATCGACTGTACGCTTACCATCAACGATGGTTTGTCCGTTCGGATGCAGAAAAGCGCTGGTGATAGCCTCATGGTTCACGCATAGCAGCGCCCGATCGGATGACTTCGGATCCCAGCGGTCTTTGGCGTTCATGCCAAAGAAATGCATGCCATCATTATGGTCGCCTGCACGGCGAACAAAACTGGCAGCATTATCTACGCCCGTATTACTGTAAGCAGGAATGCCTGGTGCGATAGGGTCGCCGGTAGCGAGCAATATTTTGTACGAATAACCTGCTGGCAGCAGCACCAGATCATCAAGGCTTTTGGCAACTGCCTTGAAGTTCAACCGGAGTCCAGACCCGGCGGCATGGACTGCAGTTGAGCCTGAAGCCGCGAGACTACCCGCCCCCAAGTAAGTGGCACTGGCGCTGGCGAGAGAACCTTTCAAAAGGCCTCGGCGGGAAAGCCTTAGCTGCAGCACCTCGTTGAAGTCGGCGTATGAGGAGGCGTAGTTGTCCTGTGTCATGGTGAGGTCAGTAAAATAGGAAGGCAAGCGGCGATCGCCGGCTTAACAGCTGAATCCCGATTATCTCACCACCAATTCATGAAACAAATGTGACAGTACCCCGGGGCATCACTGCACCGGGGGTATATATTTTCATCGTTTCATCACAAACAAAGCTGAAGGTTTATTTTGATTTTTTAGGCCTGCCCGCTTTCAGCGGGGTAAGGGAGGCTTGCGCTGCTTTGAGCTGCTTAGTACCCATCGTCGCCAACTGCGCCACGCCTATTCGCAGTAACTCACTCTTCTTGATGTCCAAACCCGCAGCGAGGCAAGTTTTCTTAACTTGCGCGAGCAGAGCATATTCCGTTTGCGGCATGGTGAAGCTATCTCTAACCAGCTTCGCTTTTTTAGGTTTTTCTGTTTTGGTTATTTTTGATTTGACAACCTTCTGTTTTTCACCCTTAGGCTGGTTTGGGCTCTTGAGTTTTTCCGCTACCTTTCGCTTGGTCTTTTTAACCGCTTTGCTTTGAGTAGCCTCCGAAGCGGTCGACTTTGTGCTCGCTTTCTTTTTCGTCCCCCTTTTTTTAGCGGCCGATGACTTCACGGCGGTCATTTTTGCGGCGTCCTGGATTGCTTCGACTTCGGTATTGGAGGTATTCATCATTCTGTAGCTCCTTGAGTGTAGTCAGCCATGATGTGCTAAACGGGTAAATAATATAAATCATTTATTTTCATGACACAAATGTGACAATAGCGATGAAATTCTCGGGTGCTAGGTCGAATCGCTACCGCCAATAGATTGTCGGGACGACTTTCCGGAGTCATTCATGGCCCTGTCATCGTCCGGTCACTAGATTGAAAATTATCACTGAT
>SXGQ01873395.1_pt1 | contig 14207 bp, 10 predicted proteins | sample 3178371 | NCBI WGS metagenome assembly SXGQ01 (sample SAMN11356859, study PRJNA531348) | freshwater metagenome | isolation source: freshwater sample F1-20 | place: China: Fuxian Lake, Yuxi | collected 2017-12-25
AACCCGAAGCCTACCTGCCTGTCAGCAACGTATACATCGAAAAGGACCTCAGCATCAACGAAGAACTCGATAAACTCCGGCTCCGCGCCACTACCAGTTTATTGAGTGGTCGGCGTGATATTCTTGTCGTCGCCTCCGTCAGTTGTATCTATGGGATGGGCAATCCCACCGAATACGAGAACGGCATCATCCGTATTCAAAAAGGAGAAACCTTGTCGCGACAAGCCTTTCTGCATGCATTGGTCAATTCATTATATCAGCGAACGACCATCGATTTCAACCGCGGGCAATTCCGCGTTAAAGGCGATACGATCGACATCAACCTGCCGTATGTCGACTACGGATACCGGGTCACCTTCTTCGGCGACGAGATCGAAAGCATCGAAACCCTCGAACTCATCAGTGGCAAACGCATCGGAGAAATGGACAGTGCCGCGATCTTCCCGGCGAATCTCTATGTGGCCCCCAAAGACATCATGCAGCAAGTGATCTATGAGATACAAGATGAGCTCGGGGCGCAGATCGATTATTTCAAACGATCGAATAAGCCGATGGAAGCACAGCGACTCAGCGAGCGCGTGAACTACGACCTGGAAATGATCCGGGAACTGGGTTACTGCGGCGGCATTGAAAATTATTCCCGCTTCTTCGATCGCCGTCAGCCCGGCACCCGACCGTTTTGTCTGATGGATTATTTTCCGAAAGATTTTTTATTGGTGATCGATGAAAGTCACCAGACCATCCCCCAGGTCAGTGGCATGTACGGCGGCGACCGAAGCCGCAAACTCACGCTGGTCGATTTCGGATTCCGACTCCCGTCGGCACTCGACAATCGTCCCCTCAACTTCCCCGAATTCGAATCCCTCACCAACCAGGTCGTATTCGTATCCGCTACCCCCGGCCATTACGAACTCGATAAATGCGAAGGCATCGTGGTGGAGCAGGTGGTGCGGCCGACCGGACTACTGGATCCGCCGATCGAGGTTCGTCCCACCCAAAACCAAATCGACGACCTGCTCGACGAGATCGACAAACGTGTGAAGGATGGCGACCGCGTACTCATTACCACCCTCACCAAGCGCATGGCGGAAGAAATGGACAAATACCTGAAGCGGATCGAAGTCCGATCCAAATACATTCACAGCGATGTCGATACGCTCGAACGAGTGGAGATCTTGCGTGACCTTCGACTGGGCCGCATCGATGTTCTGGTCGGCGTGAACCTGCTTCGCGAGGGATTGGATCTGCCAGAAGTATCCTTGGTGGCGGTGTTGGATGCCGACAAAGAAGGTTTTCTTAGGAACGAAAAATCGCTGACCCAAACCGCCGGTCGTGCCGCCCGCAACGTAAAGGGGCTGGTGATCTTCTATGCTGATAAGATGACCGAGAGCATGCGGCGCACCATCGAGGAGACCAACCGACGCCGCAACAAACAAATGGATTACAACGAAGTCCATGGCATCACGCCCATGACCATCAAAAAATCGATGCTCGATGTACTGGGCCAAACCTCGGTGCTGGAGGTTAAGGCCTATGATCCGGATCATCCATACGCACAGAAGGAAACGACGAGTCGGGCTGCCGAGGAAACTACGCTATATGAGGAATCGGTCGAGGAGCTCCCAACCCCTGAATTGGAAAAACAGGCCCGTTGGCTGAAAAAACGAATGGAAAAGGCGGCGAAGGACATGGATTTCATGGAAGCGGCCAAGCTGCGCGACGACTTGATCGCCCTGCAAAATCTCCTCGAAAAAAGGGAAAAATAATCCCCTTTCGGCCCCCCTCGTTTGTACATTTGAGGGATGGATAAACGGGTCTTTCTTCTCGACGCTTTCGCACTGATCTTTCGGGCTTATTATGCCCTGATCCGTAGTCCCCGCATCAGTTCCACCGGCAAGAACACCAACGCGCAATTCGGCTTCACCAACGCATTGGTGGAACTCATCAACAAACAAAAGCCCTCGCACCTCGCGGTTTGCTTCGACACCAAGGCCCCCACCGAACGACACGCCGATTACGCCGACTACAAAGCCAATCGCCAGGAAACGCCCGAAGACATTTTAGCGGCCGTACCCGACATCAAAGCCATCATCAGCGGATTCAACATCCCCATCATAGAGATGGACGGCTACGAGGCCGATGACATCATCGGTACACTCAGCAAACAAGCCGAAGCGGCCGGGTATGAAGTACTGATGGTAACACCGGATAAAGATTATGGTCAACTCGTGTCTGATAAGATCAAGATCTACAAACCCTCTTATCAGGGAAACGGGGTCGAGATCCTTGGTCCCGAAGAAGTCTGTGCCAAGTGGAATATCAAATCGGTGGATCAAGTGATCGATATGCTTGGCATGATGGGCGATGCGGTCGATAATATTCCCGGTATCCCGGGCGTGGGTGAAAAAACCGCCGCGAAATTGCTCGCCGAATACGGAACATTGGAGAATGTATTGGAAAATGCCGATCAGATCAAAGGTGCGATGGGTGAAAAAGTACGCAATGGAAAAGCACTCGCGGTAACATCCAAAAAACTGGCCACGATCCTGACCAATGTTCCCGTTGAATTTCACGAAGAAGATTTTCGATTGAAAGAATGGAATAAAGACGCCCTTCGGACGGTATTCACGGAATTGGAATTCCGAACCCTGGGCAAACGTCTGCTGGGCGAAGAGATCCCCTCCGCCCTACCCACCGTCATTGAAAAAGAAATCCCCCGGGGCGTACAGACCGATCTGTTTGGAAACATCATTGAAATGGCCGCCCCAAAACCGAAAGAGGAGGCAGATGAACCCGTACACCTGGTGGCGGACAAAAACATCCACAACACACCTCACGAGTATCAATTGGTCGATTCCGCGGAAAAAGTAAAGACGCTGATCAACGAATTGCAAAAACATGCGGAGATCTGTTTTGATACGGAGACCACGGGCGTTGATGCGAATACGGCGGAGTTGGTGGGACTCAGTTTTTCCGTCCGATCCGGAGCCGCCTGGTATGTACCCTTTCCCGCCGGAGACGATCAAATCAAAAAAGCCATCGCGCCCTTCCTGCCTTTGTTTGCCGATGCGGGGAAAACCTGGGTGGGACAAAACATCAAATACGACCTGTTGATATTGAAGTGGCTGAATGTGGAGATCGCGGGGGCGATTTTTGACACCATGCTGGCCCATTACGTGATCGAACCGGAAGGAAAACACGGCATGGATGCCCTCAGTGAGAAATACCTGGGCTATGAGCCCATTCACATCGAGGAATTGATCGGAAAAAAAGGAAAGAATCAGGGGAACATGCGTGACGTGGAACCGGAAAAACTAAAAGAATACGCCGGTGAGGATGCAGACATCACCCTGCAACTGAAACAAAAATTCGTACCCCTGCTCCAGCAAAAAGAAGTGGCTAAAGTCTTTGAGGAAGTGGAAAATCCGCTCGTAAAAGTATTGGCCAATATGGAATATGAGGGCATACGGGTGGATGTCGATTTTTTGCACGAGTATTCGAAGGAATTGGATCGGGAGGCCAGGGCCGCCGAAGAGCGGGTGTACAAGGAAGCGGGCGTGCGTTTCAACCTGGGCTCACCCAAACAATTGGGCGAGGTACTCTTCGATAAACTCAAACTGGATCCCTCCGCTAAAAAAACCAAGACCGGACAATATCAAACGGGGGAAGATGTGTTGCTGAAGTTGGCAGCGAAGGGACATGACATCGTAGATTCCATTTTGGCCTTTCGGGAGTTGACCAAATTGAAATCGACCTATGTAGATGCGCTGCCGGAATTGATCAATCCGAAAACAGGAAGAGTTCATACCACCTATGGCCAAGCTGTGGCGGTAACCGGTCGACTCGCCAGCAACAATCCCAATCTGCAAAACATCCCGGTGCGAACCGATCGGGGAAAAGAGATCCGAAAGGCATTTATTCCCCGCAGCGAGGAATATATTTTACTCTCGGCCGATTATTCACAAATCGAATTGCGGATTGTAGCTGCGATCAGCGGAGACGTGAACATGTGCACGGCCTTTCGCTCGGGAACGGACATCCACACCGCCACAGCCGCAAAAGTGTACAACGTGTCGGAATCCGAGGTAACCAAAGAGATGCGCTACAAGGCCAAGAGCGTAAACTTCGGGATCATCTACGGGCAGGGTGCATTCGGGCTGGCTGATAACCTGGGCATCTCCCGAACCGAGGCCAAAGAGATCATTGATAATTACAAGAAACAATTTCCCGGTATACAGCGCTACATGGATGAAACCATCGCCTTTGCCAAGCAGCACGGCTATGTACAAACGCTGATGGGTCGGAAACGCTGGTTAAAAGATATTACCTCCTCGAATTTCACTGTCCGCGGATTCGCAGAGCGCAATGCTATCAACTCGCCGATACAGGGTACGGCGGCGGATATGATCAAGCTGGCCATGCAAAAAGTGGATGCCGAGATGAAGAGGTCCCAACTGAAAAGTCGGATGATCTTGCAAGTGCACGACGAATTGGTATTCGACGCACATCGGTCGGAAGTAGCCGTGCTTAAACCGATGATCCTCTCGTGTATGGAATCGGCATTGCTGTTGCCAAATGAAGTGCCCGTAATCGCCGAGTGCGGCGAAGGAAAGAACTGGCTAGAGGCACATTAACGCCTGCTCTTACTGATTGTTTCGCTCGCGCCCCTGACCGCCACCACCACCCGGTCCGCCCATTCCCCGCGGACGCATCGAAGGTTGGATTTTTTCCTTCCAGATCCCGAATTCTTCTTTTGAAAGCACGGCACCAATGATCTCATCTTGTGCATCGGAGAATTTTTTCATCTCAGCCATCATCGTTTCCCGATCGGGCATGCTGCCACTACTCATCATTTCTTGTCGCTTGCTGTCCTGCAACCGAAAAAGTACTTTCAGCGCAGTATCAACGGCACTCATTCGAGTGGCATCCAACGAAAAAGCACTATCCAGCTTAGAGGTGATCCGCTTTACTCTTTCTTCGACCGTTGCCCGTTGGCCGAAGCCCATTCCCTGGGCCTGAACCAGATGAACTGAAACAAAGGATAAAAAGGCGAATAGGAACAGGTGCTTTTTCATGACCGGGATTTTTAGTTAGACGAATTTCAGTCTTTTTTCCATTCTTCGCTGTTAAAATGCCTGTTCAATCCGCAAACCGCGGTATCTTGCAACGCTAAATCCCCTCTCATGGAGTATAACAAACTGGTGGCCGTCTCCGGATTGCCCGGATTATTCGAGTTGCTGACGACCAAATCGGACGGTGCCATTGTGCGCGGATTGGACGATGGTCAAACCCGCTTTGCCGCCAACCGCAGCCACCAATTCTCTCATTTAGAGAGCATTGAGGTATTCACGCAAGGAGAGAATACGAATTTGATCGAGGTGTTTCAAGCCATGGAAAAAGCCGGAAAGCCCCTTCCCAATGAAAAAGATGCAGCGGCCATCCAGGCTTATTTCCAATCGGTTTACCCCGCGTTCGACTTTGACCGGGTCTATGCCAGCGACATGAAAAAGATGGTGAAATGGTTTGCTGTTTTGCAAAAGCATCAAGTGGTGTTGAAGCTTAGTGAGCCAGAGGCCCCTGAAACCAACGAATAGTATGGCGGTTCCCCTCATCGAAAAAAAATCCCGCTCCTACTTACCCGAGACCTTCCGGATCGATTCGTGGGAAGATCTTGCCCCCCTTTTTGATGAATTAGAGTCCCGGTCCTGGTCCTCCAAAGAAGAGTTGGAAAATTGGCTGGTGGACTGCAGCGAATTGGAGTCCGTGGTCAGCGAGGAAGCCTGCTGGCGACAGATCCGGATGACCTGCGACACCGAGAATCCAAAACTCACCGAATCATTCGAGTTCTTTATGACATCGATTCAGCCAATGATCCAGCCGGTGGCGGACCGACTGAATCGAAAGCTCATCGATTCTCCTGTTACAACCGAACTCGACCCAAAAAAATATTTCACCTATCTCCGAAACGTTCGCAAGAACATCGAACTCTTTCGGGAATCCAACGTACCCATTCAATCAGCCCTGGCAGTCGCCCAGCAAGAATATAGCGTGATCTCGGGAAAGATGACCGTTGAAGTAAACGGACAAGAGTATACGCTGGCACAAGCGTCGAAATTTTTAGAAGACCCCGATCGCTCCTTGCGCGAATCGGTCTATCATAAGATCTTCCAACGTCGCGCGCAGGATCGGGAAGAGCTGGAAACCCTCTTTGAGGGCTTGCTGGAGAAAAGACAACAGCTGGCTCAAAATGCAGGTTTCTCAGATTATCGTGCTTATCGTTTTGCTGAGCTGGGTCGGTTTGATTACTCCCCCAAGGATTGTGAACTTTTTCATCAGGCCGTTCGCGAGCAGGTGATGCCGCTGGTGAACGAATTGATGGAGGCAAAGAAAAAACAGTTGGGCGTGGAACGGTTACGGCCCTGGGATCTGGAAGCAGAGCCCCTGGGTACCCAGCCGCTTCGTCCCTTTCAAACGGGACAAGAACTGATCGAGAAAACGATCGCCTGCCTGCAGCGATTGGATCCGTTCTTTAGTGCCTGTATATCGACCATGCAAGAAATGGGTCGGCTGGATGTAGAAAGTCGTAAGGGCAAAGCGCCGGGGGGGTATAATTGTCCCCTCGCCGAAACCGGAGCTCCTTTCATATTCATGAATGCGGCTGGTACCTTGGATGACGTCACCACCATGGTGCATGAAAGCGGACACGCGGTACATTCTTTCCTGTGTCATCCGCTGGAATTAAATGGATTCAAGGAATATCCGACCGAGATTGCGGAAGTGGCCAGCATGAGTATGGAATTATTCACGATGGATCATTGGTCGGTCTTTTTTTCGGACGCCAACGAATTGAAACGAGCTAAGCAACAACAACTCGAGCGAGTCATTCTGCTCTTTCCCTGGATCGCCACCATCGATGCGTTTCAGCATTGGCTCTATATGAATCCGGGGCATGATCGAGCGGAAAGAAAGGCCGCCTGGCTGGAGATCCTCCATACCTATACGTCACCCATCCTCGACGTGTCGGGTACGGAAACCTATCGATCGCTCCTTTGGCAACGCCAATTGCATTTGTTTGAAGTGCCCTTCTACTATATCGAATACGGGATCGCACAGCTGGGAGCCATCGGAATGTGGCAGCAATATCAACAAGATCCGAAACAAGCCTTGAGTCTCTATCAAAAAGCCCTTCAGGCCGGCGGCACCCGTACCCTTCCAGAACTGTTTGAGCTGGCCGGACTCCGATTCGATCTATCGCCCAACTACATTGGCGAACTGATGCGATTTGTAAAGTCGGAATTAGAAAAGATCGGTCACTGACAGGACTGACATACACCCGACACCACCATTTCTACTTGATTGACCGTATAGCCCTTGGGTAATTTGACTGAGGGCGTGGCGACTTCGTCGAGGCAATACGTATGATTACAGCGCTTGCAAACGAAGTGGATGTGATGGTCGTGGTGATGCCCCGAGGCGCATTCGTCCTTACAGAGTGCATAACGAATGCTGTTGTCTTTCGTGGGAATGGAATGGATCAATCCTTTGTCGACGAAGGACTGCAGGGTTCGATAAATGGTAACGCGATCGTAGAGCGTACCGAGTTTTTTCTCAATGTCGGCGTGGGCCAGGGCTCCCTTTCGGCTTAGAAAGAGATTCAGGATGTCTTTGCGCCCGCCGGTTACACTGAGTCCATGCGCTTTCAGCAGTTCAACAGATTCTTTTTGTCGTGCCGTAGCCATGTTATGATTTTTTCAGTGGGGGATTTCGAAGCAAATTACGGGCCGACTCGATCAATTCCTTCACTTCCGAAGGTTTGAGTCCGTCGATCACCTTCCGCACATCCCCGTTTTGATCCACCAGCGCCCAGAACTGCGTGTGCAAAAAATCATCCTCGATGTTCGCAGGATTGTTGGCCGGATCATCAATGGTATAGCTCACGCGGGCCGCCGTATACAAACTGTCTTTTCTGCCCGTCACGAATACCCAGCGACGGGTATCGACCTGCATGGAATCGCTGTATTTTTTGAGCTGCGGTACCGAATCCGTATCCGGATCGCACGTGTGCGAAAGGATCTTGAAGTTGGGTTCGTTTTCAAACGCTTCATACACGGAGCGCATGTTGTTGTTCATACGGGGACAAATACCCTTACAAGTTGTAAAAAAGAACTCCGTCACATACACCTTACCGAGAAAATCTTTTTCGGTTACCGGTTGGCCATCCTGATTTCGGAATTGAAAGGGCCGTACATAGCTGACCGGCGTCACCTTCGGCGTCGAAAAACCGGGAATCAACTGCGTGAGGGCAAAATAGAAGAGCCCGATCAGTCCGCCGAAAAACCCCAAATAAACCCATCCTTTTTTTGACATAAGAATACAAAGGTACAAAACAGCCAGACGTTGTTTTGCAACAGCGTTGCTTTTATGTACTTTCGTTATATGTTTCGAAAGATCAATTGGGATGCCTGGGGAATCGGAGCCTCGCTGGCCTGTGCCATCCACTGCGCCCTCTTGCCTCTGTTTTTCAGCTCGCTTCCCCTGTTCGGGATCAATATCATTCACAATGTGTGGTTCGAAGTGGGCATGATCGGCTTGGCCGTGGGCATTGGAACCTTTTCCCTTTGGCATGGATTTAAAAAACACCACCATCGCTTTCAGCCCTTGATCTTATTTTATATCGGCTCCGCCTTCTTGATCACCAAGCAATTTTTCATCCGGTACGAGAATTGGCTGCTGGTACCCGCCGTGGTACTCATCATCTTGGCACATGTGCGGAATTACCGGGCTTGCCGGGTGCATGATCATGGGCATGCGGAGGACTGCGAGCACTAAGGTTGAGAGGATGAGGGGATGAGTAGATGAGTAGTCTTAAAGTTTGGGAGTTTGGGTAGTTTAAAGTTTTTGGTTATGAAGTTTATTGTTGCGGTTTGGTTGGGGTTGATGTCGTTTCAGGCTATTGGGCAGGAGACGGAGATACGGGCGTTGTTGGCAAAACAAACAGACGCCTGGAATCGGGGAGACGTAGAAGGTTTTATGGAGGGCTATTGGAAAAACGATTCGCTGATGTTCATCGGCAAATCCGGCATCACCTACGGCTGGCAGCAAACGCTGGACAATTACAAGAAGGGATATCCGGATAAAACGGCGATGGGACAGCTCACCTTCACCCTCCTAGAAATGAAACCCCTTTCCAAAAAATACTTTTCTGTAGTAGGCAAGTGGCATCTCAAACGTACCATTGGTGATCTGAGCGGACACTACACGCTTCTACTAAAAAAGATCAACGGAGAGTGGGTGATTGTAAAAGATCACAGTAGTTAAGTCTGCAGACTGCGGTCAGTGGACAGCGGAGGTCAGCGCAGCGGACTCCCTACTTCGCTCCCCTCAATCGAAACAAATACCGGATCAGGCCAATCAACGTGAGGGCAACGATCACGTAGTAAATAGAGCAGACCCAGAATGGATATCGTTCGGGAAAGGCCAGTCCGAAATAGAACCCGGCCGTGGCCGATCCGATCATCCAGATGAGGGTCCATGCCAAGGCATTGATGATCCGCACAAAAAAACGGCTTATTTGGGGGTCCCAGCCTTGTTCCATAATATGAGGATAACGAACCGGTCGAGTAAAGGTTTGAAATAGGTCAGGTTACGATGCGAAGCTTGGCGTATTGCAGCATGATCTTTTTTTCACCATTTTTTTCGAAACGGACCGTCGCGATGGGGTTGTGGGCGGAGCCCTCCATTTTAACGACTTCCCCGAAACCGAATTTTTGGTGTTCGACTCGCTGACCCACTTGGAGGTCCGAGGTGTCGCTGGGTTGAAAATCGGTCGTGGGAGTATGCGCCACCACCTTGGGAGCAGTAGGTTTAACGGGTTTCCAGCCAGCGGCTTCCGGAGTGGATTTTTCCTGGTAATAGGATTTCGATTGCGTTTGAGGTCGGCTCGTCTCACCATCATCCGAGGTTCTCCACCCCCGCATCCGCTGATTGGCCGCCGCGCCGCCCCACCGAGTTCCCGGCGTAGCGGAATGACCCACGGAAGAACGTTCCACTCGATCGGCAGGTATTTCATCCAAAAAGCGACTCGGTTCGTTTTGCACCAGCTGTCCGAAACGATATCGCGTATTGGCATAGGTGATCCACAGCCGCTCTTTGGCACGGGTGATCACGACATAGAATAAACGGCGCTCTTCTTCCAATTCCTCTCGTGTATTAATGGCCATGGCGTTGGGGAACAACATTTCTTCGAGTCCGACGGCAAACACCCCGCGAAACTCCAAACCCTTTGCCGCATGGATCGTCATCATTTTCACCGTATCGGCATTGGCATCGGCCTCGTCCGCATCGGTCAATAAGGTGATCTGTTGGAGGTACGCGCCCAAGCTTTTATCGACCAGTTCGCCGTCGTCCGTGTCCGGACTTTCCGTCCACTCCTTGATCGAGTTCAATAACTCCTGAATGTTCTCATACCGCTGTACGCCTTCGGTGCTTTTGTCGTTGAACAACTCCTTGACCAGATTGGTCTGTTTTCCCACGTGAAAAGCCAAGTCGTATGCATTGCTGTTGGCCAGCATGCTCTGAAAACTGCGGATCATGGTGGTAAAATCTTCCAGGGCGGTCAGGGTACCCGCCCGAAATCCATGATCGCGAGCATTCAGCAAGATCTCCCAAACCGAGGTATTCGTGTTGTTCGAGAGCAGAATGAGTTTGTCGAGCGTGGTTTTTCCAATGCCCCGGGCGGGATAATTGATGATGCGTTTGAGGGCCTCTTCGTCTTTGTAGTTTACGGTCAATCTCAAATACGCCACCAGATCTTTTACTTCTTTTCGTTGGTAAAAGCTGATACCCCCGTAGATGGTGTAAGGTAGTCCCATCCGCCGCAAAGCCTCTTCAAAGGCCCGGCTTTGGGCATTGGTTCGATAGAGAATGGCGAAGTCCTTATTCTGATAATGATACCGGAGTTTGTGTTCTTGTATGGTGTCGGCAATGAGTTTGCCTTCGTCGTTGTCGGTCATGGTACGAATCAATCGGATCTTTTCGCCAGACTGATTCTCGGTGAAAAGGGACTTCTCGATCTGCCCTTTGTTTTGGCGGATCACTTGGTTGGCGGTCTCCAAGATATGCTGCGTACTGCGGTAGTTCTGTTCCAACTTCACCACTTTCACCTGATCATAATCCTTTTGGAACTGCAGGATATTCTGGATCGTTGCCCCGCGAAAACTATAAATGCTTTGAGCATCATCGCCGACCACACAAACATTCTCGTGCATGGCTCCCAGTAATTTGATGATCTCATACTGGGCGGGATTCGTATCCTGATACTCGTCGATCAGGATGTAGCGGAACTTGTGCTGGTAGCGGGATAAACACTCCGGTACATTCCGTAAGAGTTCATAAAATTTCAATAAAAGGTCGTCGAAGTCCATCGCCCCATTCTTGAAACATCGCTTGGCATATCGGTCGAAGATCTCGCCGAGCATGGGACGATTGGCGCGAAGATCCTCCTGTTGAATGCCATAATCATTCCGGTACTCATCGGGACCGATCAATGCGTTTTTAGCCGCAGAGATCCGGTTGTACACCGTCGAGGGCTTGTAGTGCTTATCGTCGAGGTTCAGTTCGTGGATCACGGCCTTCAAAACGCTTTTGGCGTCATCGGTATCATAGATGGTAAAGTGGCGGGGGTATCCGATCTTATCAGCTTCAAACCGAAGTATACGAGCAAACACGGAGTGGAACGTACCGATATACAGATTTCTTGCTTCGCCGGACCCAAGTATATGTTCAACGCGCTCCTTCATTTCTCGCGCGGCTTTGTTCGTGAAAGTGAGGGCGAGAATGTTGAACGCATCCACCTTGTGTTCGGCCATCAGATGAATGATGCGGGTGGTGAGTACGCGGGTCTTACCACTGCCGGCGCCGGCCACGATCATCTGGGGACCATCCTTATGCAATACCGCTTCGCGCTGGCGATCGTTCAATCCGTTCAAATAGGCCGACATGAGTCGCAAGTTAATGGGAAAAGACAGCGAGGCGAGAAATGTGGATTAATTTGACGAAGCGTTATGAAATCAAGCCCGTTTGTTGAGCCGGAGCTTGTCAGTGATGACGGCGGCCATCGGACGGCCCTGAACCTTGCTTTCGAGCCAGGAGATGATATCGAGATAAGCGAACGCCCGGGTTTGGAACCGATCGCGCTCCAGGTGGCGGATCTCCTCCAGGAATTTTTCCAGTTCAGGCTTGAGCTTCCGGGGTGATAAGGGAAGGGATCGGCGAAGAAAACGGAACATGGCCACTTCGATGGCGGTAAGATTCTTCATTTTAGCCAGGAAACGATAGGTTGATTTTGTCAACGAATCCATCAATTCATCGTTGCCCAACTCATAATGGGCCAGCAGGTGCAGAAGACGAGCATAGCACTGCAGGTCGTAGCGAAGATGTGTGGGTGCATCGATGATCTTTCGCAGGTAATCGATACACCGACTATAGTCCCCGCTGCCAAAACAAAGCATGGCGAATTTGTAGTTAAGCACCAGCAAGCGGTGTGCATCCGTAAAGAGGGCCAGACCCTGCAACTCGGCTTCGATCGCCGGGATCCGTTTCATACCGGCGGCAAAACTGCCCTCCATGAAATGTCCGTTGATCCGGGCCGTGCTCAAGTACAGAAAGCATTGCATTCGAAAGTTCTCGTTGGCCTGAATCCGCTTGGATTGTGAGAGTTTTTCCAGTTGACGGATGGTTTGGCGGAAGGCGAGGAGGTGGCGGAGATCGAACTGGGCGTTGAGCAGGGTGTGGAGTCCCTTGATGTAATGACCGGTCTCGATCCGAATTCGATCGGGGTCTTCCTGGAACAGCTCGACCCATTTACGGGCATACCGGTAGTATTGGAGGAAGTCCTGCCGTATGAACGCATACCAGCTCAGGCTTTGATAGAGATACAGCCGCTCATAAAACCCGGTGTAGGTCCAGGCATCGGCAGGCAGGTGCTCTTGAAGATAAGCGCGAACGGCAGACTCATCCGAGCGATCCCTGGCGTGTCCGTTCTGAACGAACCAGCTGAATAGCTTGAGAGAAAGGTTGGAAAGCTGCGATACTCGATGGAGGCGCTCGGTCACTTCGGTCGATTCCCGTACGATCTCCTCCGACCGAAACTCGACCTGACGGGTGATGTGCAATCCCTCGATCCGTTTTTCGAGCGAAAGCAATTGAGGGAGGATGTTGATCTTGTCATAAGTGCGCGCCAACTCCTTGGCCCGTTCCAACATGCGCAGGCTGGGAAGAAACAATCCTTTTTTATAGAGGATATGAGCATAATCAAAAAGCTCGTTGATCTCGAGGTCGATGCTGTCGGCTCGTTTCAATAACCGCAAGCTGGCCAGGATCTCCCGGTACAAATGGGTTTTCAGGTTGGCCAGTTGTGATTTGGTGACGCCCGTCATCCGCTTGAGGAGGGCATCCTCGTGGTAGGACTTCTGCCGATCGATCAGATCGAAGAGACGCACCACCTTCAATTCGCCGGAACGGGCCGAAGACCGGTGTATGTAGAGTTTAAAATGCCTTTTCTCCGCTTTTTCCAGCGATTTGATGAGCATGAACAACGAGTCGACCGAGCGGTTGGACATCATATGTGAGTTTCGCTGAAACCCCTGATGGCAAAGTGTTTCAGCATTTTATTCCCGGGGTTGCCATCCCCGATTGAAGCGAAAATTGGATTGGAGGGCGGGCGGCGGGCGGCTACTTTTGGATCGTGAAGGTTGATCCGCGGTGACCCAACGACCATTACCTCTTTTTCATATGGCAAGCAATCGTTAGAGCCCTTCCGTTTCCACGGAAGGGCCTTTTGTTTTGCAAATGTACCGGGTTGAGGGAGTGATTTTTTTCGTTCGTGTATTTTTCATGGTCGCTTTGCCGATCCCAACAAGTGTTCGTTCCCGGTCGATTGATTTAACTTTGGCGAAAGTTGACACATGGGCATTCGCGTTTTCATTACGGGAGGAACCTTTGATAAGGAATACAATGAGTTGACCGGACAATTGTATTTCAAGGATACGCACCTGCATGATCTGTTGGAGCTGGGGCGTTCACGATTAGATATTGAGATCCGCACCCTGATGATGATCGATAGTTTGGAGATGACGGACGAGGACCGTGAGCTGATCGCCCATCAATGCAAGAATTGTGACGAAGACCGGATCGTGATCACCCACGGT
>SXGQ01222368.1_pt1 | contig 14206 bp, 11 predicted proteins | sample 3178371 | NCBI WGS metagenome assembly SXGQ01 (sample SAMN11356859, study PRJNA531348) | freshwater metagenome | isolation source: freshwater sample F1-20 | place: China: Fuxian Lake, Yuxi | collected 2017-12-25
CCAGTTGGGTTGTACAACATGTCGGCGTCGGCTCCGCTGATATGCAAGTCGCGACCATCTTGGTAGTCGGCGATGGGGCGATACTTCATCAGGTTGAGGGCCCACATTGGTTTGTCAATGGGATCTGAAAACCAGGTACTGACATAGGCGACATTGGGCTTGCCGTAACGGGGCATATTCATGACTGACTCCTCAAACTAGTGTCAGTGATTATGGCACAACTATATGTATAGGTCGTCGAGGACGATGACTATTTGGCGAACTTCTTCATTGAGTCAATGACTCGTTCAGCTTCGGCCATGATCTGTCGAACTAAATCCCCGGCAGGAATTAACCCTTTGATCGCGCCAACACCTTGACCTGCAGGCATGAATTCGCGATTGACATCAACATCAGTGGCGACAGGTGCACCCATATGGTTGGCGCCCGCTTGAACTGATTTCATCACTTGCTCGGGGAACTTCTTGAGTTCTTCGGGGTGCTCTTCGAAATGTTGAGTCCATTCAGTGCGAACAACACGGCACGTTTTCCCGGTGTAAGCCCGTGACACCACTGTGCCGTCTTCAGGCAACTCAATCAATGTCGACTTGTAACCATGAGGAGCGTTTGCTTCAGGTGTCGCGATGAAGCGCGTGCCCATCCACACGCCGTCAGCACCAAGTGCTAATGAAGCTGCTAATCCACGCCCGTCAAAAAGTCCGCCAGCGGCAACCACTGGAATCTTGTCGCCAACGGCATCAACAACTTGGGGGACAAGCGCCATCGTTGCGACGGTCCCGGTGTGTCCGCCGCCTTCGGTTCCTTGCGCCACAACAAAGTCGCAACCACTTGCCAGCGCGGCTTGCGCATGACGAACTTTTCCGCACATTGAACCGACGAGGATGTTGTTCTTATGAAGAATGTCGATGATTTCGCGCGGAACACCAAGGCCAGCCACAAAGATTCTTGCGCCACCTTTGATAATGCTCTCAACATCTTTTTCAAGTTGTCCAGGGATCGCCGCAAGTAAGTCAACGCCGAAGGGTTTGTTGGTGAGTTTGTGGACCGCAGCGATTTCTGCGTCGAGTTGGCCAGGGCCCATCGGGGCAGCGCCAAATGTGCCGATGCCACCAGCTTCACTGACGGCTGCCACGAGTTCGTGATACGAGACACCGCCCATTCCGGCAAGCATGATGGGGTGTTCGATATCGAGCAGATCGGTTAAACGTGTGCGCATACCTTGACCGTAGTACGCCCGTACAAAACGATCACGATTGATAGGGGCCTTTGAGGCGGAACATCTTGCGGTGCCATCGCTTGGGCGTGAAGCCAATGGCTCTCGGTTCGTCCTCAAACATCCATCGGGCAAAATTGCGCTTGCCCCAGTTGCCCGATTTGGAAACGATCGCGATTGCTCCTCGAGCACCGCGGCCATGCGCCAAGATTTTCGACAAACGTAGCGACATCCGATGATCGGCAAAGAGGTGATGCTTGACGGCTTGCGCATATGTGTTGCGGACTTCGACAGGTAAGCCACCTTGAATGATTGCCTCAGCAGCGAGCGAGCCTGACAACAACGCTTGTCCGATTCCTTCGCCGGTCAAGGTGTCGGTAGCCATTGCGGCATCACCGACAAAGAGCACTCGACCACTGCCAGTAATTGCTTCATCAATGCGGGCAGGAATGGGCCACGCAGTATGTCGATCTTCCATAACAAAATCGGGTCCGAGGGCTTCAACAACATGGGGGCGTTGCAACAGATCGGTCCAGACATCTTTCATATCTTGAATACGTCGTTTGCCGTCACGCACAACACCAAAGCCGATGTTGACACGATTGTTGGGGAGCGGAAAACTCCACGCGTATCCAGGAAGCAGGTCTTTTTCAAACCACACGATGAGTCGCTCGTTAGCAACGCCGGTGACGTTGTTGGCGTATTGGCGAAATGCGTGCCATTCACCGAGGTATCCAGACTCAGATAACCCGAGTGATTTGCGAACGGGACTCCACATGCCGTCTGCTGCGATGACCCACGAGGCAGTGATTTGTTGTGGCGTGTTTTTGAGATTGACCGACACGCAAACAGATTCTGAATTGACCGCCATTGATTCGTAAGTGCAGTCTTCAACGATCGTGACACCTTCGGATCGTGCCTGAATCACTAATGCATTGTCGAGTTCGACACGGGGAGTTACCGCGGCAAACTTTCCATTGTTTGGCATGGGCAAACGCAGTTCACGCCCTGAAGGTGAGCGCAGCCACGCGGCATCAATGTCTGTCCACGAAGGAACGGTCGCGGGGTCGAAACGCAGTTTTTCCAATTCACGAAGGGCGAGAGTGGTTAAGCCGTCGCCGCAACACTTATCGCGCGGAAACACAGCCTTATCAATGATCGTCACGTTGAGGCCCTGGCGGACTGCGGTGATCGCGGCAGCAGTACCTGCTGGCCCTGCGCCGACGATTAAAATGTCGCACAAGGTTGAAAGATCGGGGAGGTTGCTGGGCACGGAATCAGGCTAGAACCACCCGCTGGTTGGTGCCTCACTCGGTGCGGTTCTCTATGATCGGTTGAGTAGAAGTCACACCCGTGGTGGGTGGGATGCAAATCATGAGGAGACCCGACATGGCTCGGTTATGTGAAGGAAAAATCGCCATTGTGACCGGAGCCGGTCGTGGAATCGGACGTGAGCACGCATTGAGCTTGGCGGCCCAAGGTGCCAAAGTTGTCGTGAACGATCTTGGTGGCAACGTAGACGGAAGCGGCGGCGACTTGAGCCCCGCTGAACAAGTTGTTCAAGAAATCAAAGGCATGGGCGGTGAGGCAGTTGCCAACGGCGACAGCGTGAGCGATTGGGCCGGAGCTGAACGACTGATCAATACCGCAATCGAGACCTTTGGCGATCTCAATATCGTGGTCAACAACGCCGGAATTTTGCGTGACCGGATGTTGTTCTCAATGTCGGAAGCCGAATGGGACGCAGTGATCAACGTGCACCTCAAAGGAACTTTTGCGCCGACCCGTTTCGCCTGTGTGTACTGGCGCGAGCAGTCAAAGGCTGGCAAGCCCGTCTCAGGTCGCATCATCAACACCACATCAGTGTCGGGTATTTATGGCAACCCTGGTCAAACGAACTACGGCGCGGCGAAGGCTGGCATTGCATCGTTCACCAATATTGCTGCCCTTGAAATGGAGCGATACGGAGTCACGGTGAATGCCGTTGCACCAGTAGCTCTCACCCGTATGACCGAGGGCCTCGGACCCGCACCAGAATCAGACGAAGATCGTGAAAAGCGTTCACCGCGTTGGATCGCTCCGATCGTGACTTGGTTGGCCTCAGATGAAGCCGCCGAAGTGACTGGTCGAATCTTCGAGGCAAGCGGTGATGTGCTTGCTGTTTCTGAAGGTTGGGTACGTGGACCGAAGCATGCACCAGTTGACGATCCGACCGTTCTTGGTCCGATTGTTGCTGAACTGTTGGCGAAGGCTCGCAAGAACTCAGGTATGGACGGCACCCCTGGTGGCTGGCCGCAACCCCGCTCGAAGTGACATTTCAGTAACAAAGACGTCAGTTAACTACTCATAGAAATCATCAACAAGGAGAATTGTTATGCCTTTGAATCCAGCAGCAGTTGGCGCAGTCGGAGATGTTCGCACGATGTCGTGGAACTCTAAAGATGCGTTGTTGTACGCGGTCGGAATTGGTGCAGGTCAAAATGATCTGCCCTTCACAACCGAAAACACCAAAGAAGTTCAACAAGTCGTATTCCCAACGTTCGCAGTTGTCGCAGGTTCGGGAACAACGTCACCAGGCAAGAGTGCGATGGCTGAGATCGGCACCTTTAACTGGGCATTGTTGGTTCACGGTTCACAGGCAATTACGTTGCATCGTCCGATTCCGGTTGAAGCCGAGGCAACTGTGCAAGACAAAGTTGTTGCAATGTACGACAAAGGCAAAGCTGCAGTTGTCGTGACCGAAGCCGAAACAAAATTGAAGACTGGTGAATTGTTGTGGACGACACGTTCGTCAGTATTCATACGCGGTGAAGGTGGGTGGGACGGAGATCGTGGACCTTCAGGCCCACAGAATGAACCACCGGCCAAGGCTCCTGATCATGAAGTGACCTTGCAGACCTCGCCCGATCAAGCATTTGTGTATCGCTTGTCGGGCGACCGCAACCCGCTACACACTGACCCATCGTTTGCTGCCATTGGTGGATTTGATCGACCGATCTTGCACGGTTTGTGCTCATACGGTTTCACCGGGCGCGCGCTGTTGGGTGCCTTGTGCAACAACGATGTCACCAAGTTCAAGCACATTGAAGGACGTTTCTCGTCGCCAGTGATGCCTGGCGATGCGCTCACTGTTCGCATGTGGAACATCGGTGCTGGCGAAACTGTGTTTACAACATCAGTGGGCGATCGCGTTGTGATCGACCAGGGTCTTGTACGTCACGCCTGAGATAAAAGAGAATTGAATTAAAACAGACGTAGTTCTTCGGGGCGTCGGCCCCGAAGAACTTCGTAATCAACTTCAGCCCAACCGATGCCGCGTTGTTCGGCCATTTTCTTAGCTTGTGGCTTAATGACCTGTGCAACGAAGATGCCGCGCAATCCTTTGAGGTTACTATCGGGTTGAAGCAGTTCGAGATAACGAGCGAGTTGTTCAACGCCGTCAATTTCGCCACGTCGCTTGATTTCTACGGCGACGTAATTGCCTGTGGAATCGACGCACATCAAATCAACTGGGCCAATCGGCGTCGGCCATTCACGGCGAATCAAAGTGAGTCCAGATTCGATTGTGTCGGGGAGAGCGGCAAGTAGTTCCTGTAAGTGTGCTTCAACGCCATCTTTTTGCAAGCCTGGGTCTTCGCCGAATTCGTGAGCGTTATCGGTAAAAACTTCATGCAAGTGAATCGTCAGGGTTTCACCTTTGGGATTGGTGACAATCCATTGCCCGTCAAGTTCGACAACGGTATTCGGTGCTGTCATCCAGTTGAGCGGCTTGTAGGCGCCACCATCACTATGAATGGCGACGCAACCATCGGCTTTGACCATGATGAGCCGAACTGCTTCGGGAAGCGTCGCATCGAGACGACCAGAGTATTGAACGCTACAACGAGCGACGACGAGACGCATAACTCGTTCAATCTAGTTGTTATCGACCGACGTGATCGCGCATTCGTTTCTGAATCAGTTCACGTCGAGCCTGAAGATCTTTGTAGGTCATGCGGTCAACATTTTCCTCAAGTCCGAGACTGGCTTTGACGCTAGACATATCAAATTCAACAGCAGTTGGGTCGACACCAAGTTCTTTACCGAGACGTTCGCCATGACGTTGAGCAAACATCATCGAGATGTTGGCAACTTCTCCCAAGATGTCAAGGTCTGGTGCTAGGCGAGAAATCGCTCCGTCAAGGAAGACCATGTTTTTGACATACAGCATAAGTTCTTTGGGCAGACTTGCTCCGTAACCAAGCAACGCTTTGATCACGCGTTGAACCTCGTTCACCATCTGCTCGCCCGACAGCGTGGTGGGGTCAATCGTTGCTTGGTCGAGTCGTAGATCACGGATCACTGCATCGAGGTCGGTGTCGAAGGGCAAAGCACCTAGGTCACGTAACGCCGCCATCTGACCTTTGATGTCATTTGTGGTAGCGCTCAACATCAATCGCAAGAAGGCCAAGCGGCGTTCTTGCGAGAGTCGGGCAACGATTCCAAAATCTAGAAGTGCGGTTCGGCCATCTTTGAGCACAAAAAGATTTCCTCCGTGAAGGTCACCATGGAAAATACCGTGAATCATGGCGCCTTCCATAAAGGCGATCATTCCGGTGCGAATGACTGCCTCGGTGTCAATGCCGGCATCTTTCATCCCGGCCACATCATCAAAATTGAAACCAGAAACTCGTTCCATCACCAAGACTCGGCGCGTGACTAGTTGTGGGTGAGGGCGTGGAACGACATAACCCTCTTGACCCAAGTCATGCAGCATGGCAGCGACATCGAGCATATTTGCCGCCTCGAGACGGAAATCAAGTTCTTCAACAATTGTTTCAGCGAACAATTCAACAAGGGCTGGGGGATTAGCTAATGCGGCAATCGGAATACGACCAACTAAATATGGTGCAATCCACGCCATCACGGTGAGGTCTTTGCGGACAAGTGAAGCAACACGAGGACGTTGCACCTTGACAACAACATCTTCGCCAGTCAGCAAGCGAGCGGCGTGCACTTGAGCAATTGAAGCCGCAGCAAGTTCTTTTTCATCGAACCATTCGAAGACATCTTCTAAACGAGCGCCCAGATCTTGTTCAACAGTTTGACGAACGGTAGCGAAAGGTTCGGCCGGAACTTGATCGCGACATTTTTTGAATTGATCAACTAGTTCAGCGGGGAAGAGGCCTTCGCCCGAAGAGATGATCTGGCCGAGTTTGATGTAGGTCGGTCCGAGAACTTCGACGGCCTTGCGTAAACGTAGCGAAACATCGGCATGGCTACCTGAGACATCGTTGAACTTGCCGCGCTTTTTGTTGACATACCACGGAGCAAGAGCGCCGATGATTTGTGTCGCGACAGTGATGACGCGCAGTCCGGGAGGCAGTCGACGTGGCGTGGTGAGGGCGGGCACTTCGGCACTTGCTCGAGAGCGAAGTCCGGGAGCGAGTGATAACCAGCGAACATTGTCTCGGTCAAGAACCCAGGGGGCATTTTCGGTGAATGATCCCCAACTGAGGTCTTTCGGGGTGTCGCTTGCTCGGCCAAATTCATTCACGGCGAAAGTCTGCCCGTGTTGCACAAAAATTTCCTATCGGGCGGACGCCTGTTGGTGTGACAGTAAGTACGGCAAGTGGTTTGTCGCCGATAATGACTGACTATTGTCGGAGGTGGGTCGCTCGGGGGAAGGCGACCACATGGACCACGGGGGATTGCTATGAACTCAGGAACTTCGTTGCCGGATCGTTGGTTGACTGACTGGGCGCCAAGTCAAAAACTGCCCGTGTACACCCGAGCCAACGCTGGTGAGGTTTTGCCCGACCCGTGTAGTCCGTTGTGTTGGACGGTGGTGTGGGAACCCGGGGTGATCATGGGTTGGCGTGATTGTCAAATCGATGTCGGGACATTCAGCGACCATGAAATGGATGCTCGTCAGCCAGAAGTGGTCGGCCTCTTTGGCGGTTACTTGTTTATCAATGCCTCAACTGCGCGCCTATTTGGCGTGCGAGGGCCTGGTCTTGCTCCCGAAATGATTGATGCCACGTACTTTGGCACCCACCCTGACGTACCGCCGTATATCCCTGAGCCGTGGCATGAGAATGAAGAAAATACGGCGAAGTTGGCAGCGTGGATGGGCCGAGTCATGACGGCACAAGCTCTTCCCGAATTGATTGAAGATCAAAAGATTTCCAACGAGGCACGAGCATCTCGTCCCGATCTAGCCAATCTTGATGAAGTTGCACTCGTTCAACGCATGCGTTCGTTCACGGCAACTTTGCGGCGCGACTTTCAACACCATCTTGATATGACTGCCGGTACTTCCATTGGACCAGGAGCGCTTGGCGCAATCGCAGCAGCCTTGGGCGATCCATCGTTGGTGCTGACTTTGATCACAGCAATCGGCGATGTTGACTCGGCGGCCCCAAGTCGGGCGATGTGGGAAATCTCGCGCTTGGCAAAAGATTCAAGCGAATACGCAGAAAAGTTCGCAGCATTTATTCGTGAATTCGGAAGTCGCGGACCGAACGAATGGGATATTCGTTCAGATACATGGGAAACCAAACCGACACTGGTGACGTCTTTGATTGACACGATGCGTGGAGCCGCCAATAGTGAAAGCCCCGTCATTCGCAACGAAAAGAATGCCGAACTTCGGCGGGCTGCTGAAAAGCGGGTGCGTGAAGCTTTGGCCACAAACCCTGAAGCATTGGCACAATTTGAGATGGCCTTGAAATCAGCGCACCTGTACCTGGCTGGCCGTGAACGTGCCAAGACCAACATCATCAAAGTTGTGCACGAAGTTCGAATGGCCGCATTTGCATTGGCGGCACGTACTGGTTTCAGCACGTCGCAGATCTGTATGTTGCTTGCTGACGAACTTGACGCTTTCGTTGCTCAACCTGATGAATTTAGGGCTCGACTCGCTCAGCGCGAACGTCAATACCTTGAACTCTTTCAACTTGAACCACCGTTCATCGTGAATGGTGTTGTGCCACCGTTGTCGCAGTGGGCGTTGAAGGGTGAATCAGACGCTGTTGCGGTACACGCTGGGGAAGTGTTGACAGGCATGTCTGGTGCACCCGGAACGTATACGGGTAAGGCTCGCATCATTCTCGACGCCGCCGACCCGATGGCCTTAGAGCCAGGCGAAGTTCTAGTTGCACCATTCACTGATCCGGCTTGGACGCCGCTTTTTGTTGCGGCTGGTGCAGTCGTCGTCAACGTCGGCGCTGTTGTGAGCCATGCGATCATCGTGAGTCGTGAATTAGGCATTCCGTGCGTTGTCAGCGTCACCGATGCGACTGTGCGAATTCCTGATGGGGCAACGATCACCGTTGACGGGGCCAGCGGAACCGTCACCATTGTGAGTATGCCCTGAAACCAGTTTTCCCATATTTCTACGTTGCTTTTGTGATGGGCATAGCCCTGTCCTTGCTTGGCCCATCGGTTTCGTACCTTGAAGATCAATTAGGCGTCAGCGCGGGCGTTGTCGGAATCTTGTTTGCGGTGATTGCAGCGAGCAATTTTTTCGGAGCACTCATTGGCGGCCGTTGGGTGACTCAATGGGGTGGCCATGTGGTGCTGCGTATCGGTGTTGTTGCCTTTTCGGTTGGCGTGCTGTTCATCGCGCTTGCTTCGACGTACGTATATGCGGCGATTGGTGCAGCCTTGATTGGGTCGGCGACTGGTATGACCGATGCATCAATGAACATCATGGTGGTGTGGGCTCGTGCAGGAAAATCTGGCCCGGCGCTCAATGCCATGCATTTGCTCTTCGGAGTTGGTGCACTATTCGCTCCGCTGATTGTCGATCAGGCGATTTCGTTTACCGATCATTTGTGGCCAGTTTCTATTGTGGTCGGCTTTTTCGCTCTGATATCGATAGCGATACTTGGCCGTCGTGATTCGCCATTTGAACCAGAACATGCAACAGATATTCATCGACCGGAGTTGCCAACCAAAGTTGTTGCACAGGTGGCAGTCTTCTTTTTGCTCTATGTCGGCGGCGAAGTCGGTTTTGCTGGATGGATCCACACTTACGCTGAAGATCAAGGACTAGGTGGTTCGAACCCGGCATTTGTCACCGCGGTTTTTTGGGCGTCGTTTGCCTTGGCGCGATTAGTGGCTATTCCATTGAGCAAGATATTTAAGCCACTCACAATTGTTGGATGGGCGTGCGGGTTTTCGTTAGTGGGTTTAAGCATCATGATTGTGGGAGATTCCAACGCATTTTCAATTTGGTTAGGTGCAGGAGTTTTCGGATTCGCTTCGGGTCCGCAATATCCGACCATGATTGCCATGGTTGACGAGAAGCTCTCGCTTTCGGCTCAAACCACCGCATGGATAGTTGGGGCCGCGGCAATCGGCGGACTGATTGTTCCGGTGTCTATCGGATCTTTGATTGACACAGTTGGGTCAACGTCTATGCCAGTAGTAGTGCTCGGCGTCTGTGCAGTTGGATTCGTGTGGGTGTTTGTGGTGCAGCGAAGTATTAGCCGTGCGAGTGGACTTCATCGCACAAGCGTTCTTCGCCAGGCTTAATCTGTCCAGCGCCAATTCCTTCAAGTGCAGCAAATGGTCCGCACGCTTGCGGGGTAAGCCAGACGTGCAACATCGGGTTAGCGCGAAGTTTGATACCAAACGAACACGGGCCGTCTTCAGAAGTTACTCCCACGACGCGGGTTGACCCAGAAATCTTCGGGTCTTGGTCAAAACATAAGTTGTTGTGGATGTGCCACTGGGTCAGTGGACCGCCGACATCGGGAACTGTCTCTAATGTGTATTCATCGCCGACCATGTACATCGCTGAGACCAATGTGCGTGTCCCGCCTGGACCAACGGCGAAGACCAAACTTTCGGGGTAGTTGGGATTGAGTTCATGCTCATCGTTAATCCACGACCAATTGATGTAGTGCTCAACGCCGGTACTTGCATCTTGGATGGAGGTAAATCCGTACTCAAGAGCAATTTCTGGCGTCGCAAACTTTGGCAAAATTGTGCGGGTTTGGTAAATCAGTTCTTCGGCGCGTGCCTGCTGATCGGCTGAGACTCCAGCAAATCCTGCGAGGGTGATTCGTGCTGCACCGGTGTCGTTGTAGTTCGGCGCTGTTGTCGTTGGTGCTACTGCTGAGGTTGTTGACGAACCTTCTTCGTGGGCATGCGATGCGTTACACATATCTACTCGTTCAGCATCACTGACATCGGCACGACCGGCACCAGTGCCTTCGAGAGCAGCAAATGGGCCACAAGGATGTGGAGCGATCCAGACGTGCACCATGGCATTGCCGGCGCCGGCTCGCACCGAACCAACGGGGCAGTTGCCATTGGCGTCGGTGACTCCACCGATGACAGCTACGCCAGCAGCGTTACGCTTCCAACACAAGTTGTCGTGCATATGCCACTGCATCAAGTTGCCAGCGAAATCAAGCAGAGTCGGGTCGTCAATGGCGACTCCGGTTTTGGCGATAAACATCGCGGATACAAGCGTGCGCTTGTTGCCATCAACTTTGTACACAAGAGATTCGGGGGCTGAGGGATCAAGGAACTTGTCGTCCTCAATGAGGCGTCGATTGATGTAGTGCTCAAAGCCAGTTGATGCATCTCCGATTGAGTTCCATCCACCAGCAATCGCGGTCTTCGTATCAGCCCACTGGGGGAGAAGCTTCAAAGATTGTTCAATCAAGTCGCGTGCTCGGAGTTCTTGGTCAACCGATACTCCGGGGACTCCACTGATATCGATTCCAACTGTTGGATCGTAAGCGCGCGGCCATTGGGTATTGGTGGCGTTTGCAACTTGGGCGACAGTTTCGTTCGCAACTTGTGCGACGGAAACGTTGGCTTCGTCGTGGCCGTGGGGCTGCGATTCGTCGATGATGTTCCCGCTTGCATCAACTGTGACTGCTTCGCTATGAACATGGGCAGCGCCGTTCCACATTGCTGGCAATGTCAAGAGCAATACTGCGAACGAAGGAAATGCCAGTCGCACCTGAGGCAGCTCGCGTTCGCCGATGAGCAATGCGGCAAGTGCAACTGTTGCCGCAACAATTCCGAGACCTGCACACAAGGTGTCGGCAATCTGTGGACTTTCTCGAACTTCAAGACCGTCAATCCATGAAATGCCAGCGATGCGCGTCAACGCCCAGCCACCTACTGCTGCGCCATTCACGACGACACCTACGGGCAAGAGCCAATGTTGTGGGCGCAATAACATTGTGATTCCCCATGCCAGTTGCAAAAGTGTCATCACAATGAAGATGCGGGCGAGTTGTGGATGCTCGGCATGTAAACCAATTGCACCACCATGAATTGCTCCAGCCGCGATTGATGCGAGGCCAGCGATTGCGATACCCGGAAAACGTTTCACAGGCAAAGAGTACCCTCTCTAGGGGTTGAGTGCATTCAGCGCAGGTTCGGCAAGTTCGATTCGGCACACTAAAAAGTCGGGTAACCACAAGGACTCTTGGTTGTATTTGAGCGGTGATCCGTCGATGCGACTGACATGCAGCCCAGCTGCTTTGGCGACCGCAGATGGAGCGGCTGAGTCCCATTGGTACATGCCACCGTCGTGGACATAGATATCGGCCTCGCCCATCACGATGGCCATCGCCTTTGCGCCAGCCGATCCAAGGCGAGCGACGTCGCAGCCGAGAGCGTTGGCGACCATGACCGCGCAGTAGGGATTGCGCGAACGCGATGTGACGAGAAGTGGCTTGGCGCGTGTCGACGGTGGGACGACCGCGGCGGGACTGGCATCAAAAGTGATTCCGAGAGTGGGAAGCGCAACAGATGCTGCGGTCAGCTCGCCAGATTCCCAGAGGGCGATATGAATCGCCCAATCATGACGTGGATGTTCAGCGAATTCGTTCGTCCCATCAATCGGGTCAATGATCCAGACACGTTCGGCGCTGAGGCGGCGACGATTGTCGGCTGCTTCTTCAGAAAGTATGACATCATCAGGCCGTGCAGATGTCAGCGCGCTCATGATGTAGCGATGGCCAGCAACATCGCCTTCGTCTTTGAGATCCCAATAGTGAATACCTTCAGCCACTAATTCATCGCGAAGGTCAACCAGCATGGCGCCGGCTTCGGTGGCTACTCGTGAGGCAAGATGTTGATCAGTCTCGCTCACAGTCCTTGACCCAACTGAATCGATGAGCGAACGAGTTCTCGTAATTCGTTTTCATCAACACCAGCAGCAACGAGTTGAGTAATGCGCTGTTCGATCGCCTCGGCGCGAACATCAGAAAATTCTGGGATGCGTTTTGTGGCGGTGACGAGCGAAACAACAATCAAGATAATTGCTGCACTGGCTCCGCACGCGCCGATGCTTAAGACCCAACCTTCGTTGTTGCCTGCAATTGACGAAATGATCAACCCAGCAATACACATCACAAAGATCACCGCGCAGGCGATGCGAATAGCGCGTACTGCAGGACTGGTATTCATCAACGAGCCAACGGCTTGTACTTGATGCGGTGTGGTTGGTCGGCCGCCGAGCCGATTTCCTTTTTGCGCCAGGCTTCGTATTCGCTGAAGTTGCCTTCAAACCAACGGACTTGACTGTCACCTTCAAATGCCAAAACATGAGTAGCGATTCGGTCGAGGAACCAGCGATCGTGACTAATCACGACGGCGCAACCAGGGAACGCTTCGAGCGAATCTTCAAGTGCACGTAAGGTATCAACGTCAAGGTCGTTAGTCGGTTCGTCAAGAAGTAGAACGTTTCCGCCGGTCTTCAACAATTTGGCTAAGTGCACGCGGTTGCGCTCACCACCTGAAAGATCGCCAACCTTCTTTTGTTGATCGCTACCTTTGAAGTTGAATGAAGCAACGTAAGCACGACCATTGATTTCGCGATTGCCGACTTTCATGTGTTCGATGTTGCCGGTGATTTCTTCGTAGACCGTCGCGTTGTCGTCGAGTGAGTCACGACTTTGATCGACATAGGCCAACTGCACCGTGTGTCCAACCGTGATTTCACCAGCGCCAGGAGCCTCTTGGCCAGTCAACATGCGGAACAAGGTTGTCTTACCAGCACCGTTAGGTCCGATGATGCCAACAATTCCCGCGGGCGGTAGCGAGAACGTCAGATCTTCAATCAATAGGCGATCACCAAAGCCCTTGGTGAGTCCTTTGACTTCAATGACAGTGTCGCCAAGGCGTCCACCAGCAGGGATCATGATTTCAAGTTTGCTTGGACCACGATCAGCGACTTCGGCTTCGGCATGCAATTTCTCATACGCCGACAAACGCGCTTTACCTTTGGCCTGACGAGCCTTAGGGGACATGCGCACCCATTCGAGTTCACGTTCAAGAGTGCGGCGACGATTTTCGTTGCCTTTTTCTTCTCGAGCAATACGTTCTTGTTTCTGTTCAAGCCAACTGGTGTAATTACCTTCAAACGGGAAACCGCGACCGCGATCAAGTTCAAGAATCCATTTCGCAACGTTGTCCAAGAAGTACCGGTCGTGGGTAATCGCAACGACTGTGCCTGGGTATTCCTTTAAGAAACGCTCGAGCCAATCAACGCTTTCGGCGTCAAGGTGGTTGGTGGGTTCGTCAAGTAACAACAAATCGGGACGGCTGAGCAACAAGCGACACAATGCAACTCGGCGCCGTTCACCACCAGACAACTTGGTGACATCAGAATCGTTGGGGGGACATCGCAGGGCGTCCATCGCGATTTCAACGTTGCGATCGAGGCTCCAGGCGTCAGCGGCAGCGATTTTGTCTTCGAGGTCTGCCTGCAAGGCTCCGACCTTTTCGTAGTCGGCATCGGGGTCGCCCCACATGGCCATGACTTCGTTGTAGCGATCGAGTAGTGCCTTGACCGGGGCAACGCCGTCCATGACATTGCCGAGAACGTCCTTATCGGGATCAAGCTGAGGCTCTTGGGCCAAATAGCCCACGCTGAAGCCAGGGGTCAGGCGAGCATCGCCCGAAAAACCGTCGTCGAGACCCGCCATGATGCGTAATAGGCTGGACTTACCCGAGCCGTTTGAGCCAATAACGCCA
>SXGQ01389749.1_pt1 | contig 14204 bp, 12 predicted proteins | sample 3178371 | NCBI WGS metagenome assembly SXGQ01 (sample SAMN11356859, study PRJNA531348) | freshwater metagenome | isolation source: freshwater sample F1-20 | place: China: Fuxian Lake, Yuxi | collected 2017-12-25
GAAGATAATTCTTCTGCGTTTATTTGTTGATTCTGAGATTTAAGTGGTTGAAGAACCATCCCACTACGTGTAATACTATGTTTCTCATCGCAATCAATTCCAAAACATCCCCATATTAATAAATACAAATATACAAAAAAAGAATTAAATTTCCAAATCTTTTTTTTGTTTAAATTGAAGCAAATTGGGAAGATACAAATTTAATTTTGGTATTTCTGCTAATACTAATTGTATTGCTTTATAGTTGGAGTTTTTTATTTCTGAATCAGTTCCTTTTATTCTCCAATTTAAATTTGTTTGTGCAAAAAAAGGATTATCAATTACTTTACTAAAACCTATAAAATCAACCTCATATATTTGTGATTCTACATCATTAGCTTTTTGTATAAAATATCTTGTTATATATCCTTTTTTATAATCTATTTCTATTGGTGCTACAACATGGGTTTTTATTTTTACAGCATCAAACTCTAAATCAGGATTTGCAATTTTTCTAAATCTTTTTATATCAATCATACTTTTAAAATTATCTACCTTGTCTATAACTTCCCTCTATTTCTGTTTTCCAAATCATTTCACTTATTGTATGTTTTACTGATGTTACTTGAAAAAAACCATTACTATATCCAGCAGGTAATCCACTTACCATAAATTTATCACCTCTTTTTATTCCACTTACACCATGTATACCAAAACTAAATTTAATTGGCATTATAGGACCCGTACCATCTGCCTCAGATTGAACATCAGTCACATCATTTTGCTTTTTAAAAAAATCAAAGACTGTTTGGTCATTATATGCTACAATAAAACAAGCCTTACTTAAATTTGCAGCAAAATCAAATTTATCATCTTTATCAGGTCTTGGCATAAAGCCTACCTTATCTAAAAATAATTGTAAATTTTTTCTTTTTGCTTCTTCAACTTCATCCTCAGTAGGACCTTCAGGCGGTGTATCATCGGAAACCGGCGGCTTTTCCCTTTTTTGTATGGTGCTAAGTATCTTATCTTCTTTATCTGTAAACAACCCTTTCTTTTTTGATGTAATATCTTTTTGGCTTCCATTTATAGTTTGCCCCAATCTATTTCCAATAATTTGATTCATTTTAGCTCCACTAATATCCAAATCTAAAGATGCATCAATAAAAATAGATTTAACACCATGAAGTTCAAAAGTAAATGGTTTTTCTTTACCCGTTGCTGTAAGATTTAAATCAACTACCCTTAATTCATCACTATTTTCTCCAGGCACTATTTGAAAATCCCAAATACCACCTGCTGCGCCTGACATACCATTTAATATTTGATATAATGCATCTTTTATTGAAAAATTTTTTGTTTCTAAAATTCCTTTTGCAAAATTTAAATTAACATATAAATCATTTAAAAACCCCCATTGGCCTTCTTTTTTATCTATCCCAATAAACGAACCATCAACTTTATTTTGTACAGCTACACCATTTGATGCTACACCATCTGTAATAGCACCTGCTGCAGGAAATTGTATTATTTCTTTAGCATCTCCCATTACAGAACAATCATCAGTTGCTTCATTAGATGAACCATTATCAGTTTCACTATTAGCTGCTTTTACTATATCAAATTTCGGTGCTGTTTTATTTGGTATAAATAATTTTGTTTTATCCGTACTGAATATTTTTGGGAATGCTGTACAAGCGGTATTAGTAGTGTTTATTTTTGATTTAACCAAAACACCACCAACCATAAATCCATCCATACCAATTGCATTTATAAATTCTACTAAAGTACCAAATTTTATAAATGATTCATCTTTAATAATTTCTGTGCCGGCGGGAAATTCTACCTCACTCTTTTTACCATCAGCTCCCTCAAATGTTGCTTCTTCATCATTTAATGAAAACCCTAAGATTTGAGTTCCTGCTGTGCATTTATTTACTTTTGCTTTTACTGTTTCATCAACATTAATAAAATTTCCTGAATTTGCTATTGATGCTTCTGTTCTTAAAGCTGCAACTCTTGTTGTTCTTCTATTAGATGGCAATCTATTAAATGCCATCATAAAACGTTTTTTACCTAAATTTGTTTCTCCAGATATTTGAGATGTACTATATTCCGGTGCAGTGGTTTTATCATTTTCTGTTCCAGTCCCCTCCGAATTATCTGCGCCCATAAAATAAGCAGGTAGTTCTGTAAATCCCGTACATTTAACAGTTATTTCATAACTATTACCATTTAAAGATATACTACCTCCTGTTATAAATCCCAAATAATTATCGTACAGTCCCTCACACTTTTCTCTAGCTTTGTTTACATTATCAAATGTTTGATAATCTGCAACACTTATATCTAATGTTTTTTTATAAGCCCTTAATGATTTAGATGAATTCCATCCCCATTCTAAAAAAATAGAATAACCTGGCTCTAAAAAATATTCACATAAAGTATCCAATTGTCCTTTTGTATAAGCTGTAATTGTAAAAGTTGCTTTTCTACTAAGTGTACCACTACCTTCATCAATTTCCATTGAAGATATATTTGGTTTTGGTCTAAATACAGAATCATTAGCCGCCGCATTTACACCTGTACCTCCCCATGTTGTTCCTAAAGTACCACTATTCTTTCCACCCCCATATATTGAACTTTCTCCAGCAGCCCCAAATAATTTAAAATTTGGATTTGATAAAATAACAAGTCCATCTCCAACTCCAGAAGAAACTCTTACCCAAGCATTAAGTTCTGAAATTTTTTGTATATTTGCTTTTCTAGAACTTAATTCCGTTTGTACATAACCTGCTAAATTTGATAAATTAGGAAAACTTGACATAAATTATTGAATAAAGTTATTTTCTATTTGAATATAATTTAATGGTATTCTTAAAATAGTACCATCTTTTAATCCCATAGGTGCATTATGAATGTTATTAGCTGCTGCAATAATCCACCATAGTGATGCATTTTCATAATATTCAAATGCAAGAGTATCTAATCTATCTCCAGTTTCTGTCATTACATAAACATCACTATCACTTAATGGAATATTAGGGTATATTTTTGGTCTATATACCTCTCTACCATCAAAGGTTTTTTTACTTTTATTATTTAAATATCTACTCATATTTTTAACTTACAGTTACATTGTCACTTGCTGGATAAAATTTACCGTCTTTTTTAGAATAACATCCCATACGAGTTACACTAAACTTTAATGATTGTCTTACAGCATCTTCTCCAGTAGTAACTGTAGTTTTTCCGGTTTCATCTGAATATGAATTTGTAAAACCTGAATAATATGATGTCTCATCAATCAGTATATCATCGGCATATATTTGACCTATAAGGTCCCCACCACTTGTAAATGCTTTTATTTTATAATTTGGTAGTTTAGGTGTGGTAATAGCTGCTTCATTTTCTTTTGTTTTTTCTGTAGCTCCCGAACCACCAGTTTGTTTATCATTATTTTGTGCCACCGGTTCTACCTTTTTTGCAGGTAATTTCTTTTTGACTGTAGGTACTTCTTCATCATCATTTGAAGTTTGTAAATTTTCATTATTGTTTGAATCATCTAATTTTTGCCCAGTTGCATTTGATGTTCCATTACTTTCTTGAGTTTTAGGTAATTTATCAAATCCATAGAATTGTCCTCCCTGACTTGTACCAACAGATTCTACAAATTTCAATGTAATAGCAACATCAATAATTATTGGTAATTTATACTCTTTCATTGAAACAGTACTTCCATTTAATCCAATAGGTGAATCTTCACCAACTCCAATAGAACCAATTTCCCAACCACCATTATCATCCACAGTATAACTAAGTGATTCTATAAAACAACTTTTATTTTTATACCAACTTCCTAAAGTAAAACTTACAAATGGTGGTATAGCATATGCCCCGCTATAACCTTGTGGATATGCTAATCCTGTTAAAAAGTTTATTCTTTGCCATGCAGCAACATGTTGTAAAGGTGTTGTTGAATAAATTTTAAAATTAAAACTTACACTTCTTTCTATACCACTATATGTATAATAACTAAAAGGATTTCCTATAAATTTTCCAGAATCCCAACTTGGACTTACAGTTTCACTTATACCGGAAAGTGTTGCTCTAAAATTAACACTTTTTCCAGATGCTTTTGACCTAAACTTTAATGTAATAAAATCATAATCATCTAATATTGTACCATCTTTTAATTTTAAAGTTTCACCATCATATTGAGTTTTTTCATTTAAAAAATCAAGCCTATCTTTACTTTCTATTCCATATCTATTTTTTAAAGATATAGGTTTATTACTTTCTTTTAATTTATTTTTAAACCTTGAATATTGATTTTTTGAAATATTTTCTCTTGTCAATGGAGATAATCCTTTTCGTTCGCCTTCCTCCATTTCTTGTCTAATATCAATTATAGCTTGTAATTTTGAAGATAAATCGTTTCTAAGAGTAATATCTTCTTGACTCTCATCAACTGTTTCATCATATTTTATACTATTATCGTATTTATTAATTATATTTGCTTTTACTGCTTCTTCATCTTTATTTGAAGATTTTTGCTGTCCTTCTTTTCTACCCTCATTTAATTTTTCTTTATTTTTTTTATCAGATAAACTTTTTTCATCATCTACTAATTTTTTATTTGAACTTAAATCTGCTTTTTTGATAGGTGAACCAGGGTTAGGTGAAGTTGTTTCTTTTTTATCAGTTGAGGCTGCTTTTTTAGCTTCGATTAATGTATTTAATTTTGAAGATAAATCATTTCTTAATTTTATATCATCAGCAGATTCATCAACAGTTTCAGAATATTTAATAATTGGGTTTACTGCTGATTCTGCATTTTCAGCTGATGGTTTAACATCTCCTATTTTATAGTTAAGAGATGATAAAGATTTTTGCCCATCTTTTCTTGCTGCAGTTAAATTAGATGCTACACCATCTTTAATTGTTGCTACTTTACCACCTATATTAAACCTATTTACATCTAAATTAAGTTTTCCACCTAAATTTGGTTGAACAGGTAATCCTTTTGGTTCATATTTTGGAATATCTTTGGATATTTTAGAAATTGCATCTTTTTCAGTTTTCTTTTTATATTTTATTTTTTCAAGTTGTAAACTTGATAAATCATTTCTTTTTGCTATATCTTCACTATATGCATCTATTGTAGATGTATAATTTGCAAAACTATCGTATTGAGTTTCGTTTTCATTCTTTTTTGCTAAATTTTGTGCTCCTTCTTTTGGTGCACCAAATAATTTTTTTCTTACTTCTTTTTTTAATAAATCCACACTTGTACCAACAACACCATTTAGTATTTGTTTGGGAGTTCCTTTTACATTTTTAATAATTTTACCCGATATACTTCCTTTTGCGTCTTTTTTAATCTCAGCCAAAGTTGTCATTGTATCTGGCTCTTTACCTCCTTTAAATTTTTCATTTAAAGAAATTTTAGTTGGTATTAAATGGTCAGGAAATACTACTCCTATTTTAGATAATGTTCTTAATCCAAAATTTTCTATTTTATTAAAAAGATTACCAACAATTCCGCTTGATTGATTTGGATTTACCGAATCTTTCATAGTATCTACAAGCTTTGTTGATTTCTTTTTAAAACGTATTATATCAGTGCCATATACTATTGGAGATGATAAATTATGTATCATTCTCAATCCTCTTATTTCACTCTCAATAAATGTTTCTTTTAATCTATTATTGTTACTAGATGAACCTTTTCGTATTCCAGATGCACCTTTAAATGAAAGATTTAGCAAAGAATTTCCTGGCGTAATAGGATTTTGCTTACTATCACGAATTTCGTATTTTTGTTGAGCAGTTTGCCCATCTACTAAACGTTTGGTTTTAAATAATTCTTCTAATGTCCTTCCCATCTTTAAGTTTTAGCGTATGAATTAGAGCTATTTTTTGAAACAATTTTTCCAATACCAGAAGTAATTTTTTGTCCATCCATATTTACAGCTATTTTACCACCTAATAAATCTGCTCGTAATCCTTTTATCTCATCAATTAATTCTCCAGTTCTATCACCACCTTCTCCTTCTCCACCTCCCATAACTGCAGCGGCTCCACCGGCTATTAAACCTAATGCAAGTAATGCAGGTAAAGCTAACATACCAGTAATAGCAACAGCTGCTAATGCTACTGATAATACAGTCAATGCTCCTGCTAATCCTAATATTGGTAAAAAGTTTATAGTTGATAGAGCTCCAATTTGTTCAACTAACATAGGTAATCCAGATGATATTGCTGAAAATCCAGCACCTACCATTTGTAAACCTGCACCCAATACAATTAACGCTGCTCCCAATGCTAAAAATCCAATAATACCAGCTCCAAATATAATAGCACCGGGCCCTGTCAATAATGCACCCAATCCAAATACAGCTGCAGTAAATGCTAACAATGCTATTCCTGATGCAATCAATCCATCAGAATTAACACTACCCATCATATTCAATGCAAATGCAAATGGTATTAATGCTGCTCCTAAAATTGCAATTGCAACAGCGCCTTTTATCATTTCACCTTGTATCTTACTTAAAAGAAATGCAATACCCGCTAAACCAGCTAATGCAACCAATCCTTTACCAACTGATTCCCAAGTTACTTCTGCAAATTCTTGAAATGCTTTAGCTGCCACAAATAATGCTGCTGCTAATATTAATAAAGCTACTGCGCCTTTAATTAATGCAGTGGTATTAACTTTAGACATTTTATTTGCTTGGTCAGTTGGACCTGTTTTTGTTTGTGGTGGTGTTTTTGGTGTAGTAGTTGGTGGTGTGCCAGGTGTAGTTGGTGCCCCTCCTCCAAATTTATTTTTTAAAAAAGTACCCATTGATTTCAAAGCACCACCGGCATCTTTAAAGTTTCCTGCCATTTCTTTTGTAGTTCCAATAGCACCACTCAATCCACTAACAAATCCACCCAAAGGACCGGTAGTAATAGCAGTCAATGATTCACCAAGTGATTCAAAAGTTGATTTTTGAATTTCACCTTTTTCATTCATCTTATCAGCATTACTTGCCATTTTTTGAAATTCCTCTACTGAAAGACCTAATAATTCTGCTGCCTTTCTTTTTTGAAATACATCCATTTTATTGAATTCTTCAATACCACCTAATTGCTGTAAAGTTTCTTTAACAGCTCCACCAATATTACCTTCATATGCTAATGCTCTTGCTCTATCTAATTGAATATTTTTACCAAGCATAGCACCCAATTCCAATTCATTATTTATCGAATTTTCAAAATCTAATAAATTATCAGTCACTTTAGTAAGTGATGACATATTAACTCCTAATTTTGCTGCGGCTACCGCTGCTTCACCTATATTTTTACCACCATCTTTACCATAAACTGCAAATTCTTCTGCCGATGCAGCTACATCTGCCATAACTTGCGAAGGGACTAAACCATTTTGTTTTGCTAATTCTTTTGTAGCAGCTGCCATATTTTGTGCAGATTGGATACTACCACCATTTAGTCTTGCAAAGTTACCGGTCAATTTTGCTGCTTCTTGACCACTAATGCCCATATTAGTAGCTAATAAATTGGTATTTAATTGAGATTTAAATGAAACATCATTTAATCCACCCATTTCAGCGGATAAAGCTTTAGCTGTTCCTGCCGCATCTTTAAATACAAAACCTAAAGCTGTTGCCGATACCGTAGCTCCTCCTAAAAATCCTCCAAATTCTCTTGTAGTTTTTCCTAATTCTGTTATAGCTTTACCAGCTCCTAATAATGTAATTCTAGCAAAACCTCTAAATCCACTAAACAATAAACCAGCAGTAGCTAATACGCCACCTATCCCTTTTTTAATTCCCTCATATGCTTTAACCTGAGCTTCTAGTTGTTCTTTTTGTTCTGCTGATAAATTTGATAAACCGGTTGCTTCTTCAGTTTGTTGTTTTAATAAATCCACTACCTTTTTTTCATTTCCTGCAATATCTCCTAAAGATGCGTTTTCTTGTTTTATTTTATCTAAAATAATAGATTTTGTAACTACATCATCTTTATCTAATTTAGACAAATCTTGATTTAAATCAGCTATTCTATTTAAAGTGTCAGCTCTCTCAGGATCTATATCTGCTATTTCTCTTTGAAGAACTAATCTTTGCTTTTCAATATTACCCATATTAGAGTAAATACCAGATAGACCTTTAGCGGAACGTTCAGCTGATATCAACGAATCTACAATCGCTTTTTGAGAAGCTAATTCTGCTTGCTTTAAAGTATTTAAGTATTTTATTTTACTTATATGCTTTTTGTATTGCTCGTCTTTTTTAACTTCTAAAAGTAATTGGTCCTCTGATAAACCTTTGTACTTATCCATAGCGGCATACTCTGCCACCCTTTCTTTCATAAGTTTTTTTGTACCCGCTATTTCAGCGTTTATATCAGATATTTTTTTCTTTTCGGCCATTATTTATTAATGCTATTATTAGGTGTATTTTTTTAAAAAATCTTTTAATTCTTTAGCATCTTTTTCCAAATCAATCATTTTTTGGACAACTGGTGGTGGGATATCTTTATGTTTTTTTGCTTTTTCTAAAGCTTTATTAATAGCACCATATTTTAAACCATCAAAAAAATCATCCGTAAAATTTTTTAACATTGATGGTAATCCTTCTTTAAGTTGTTTTTTATCTTTTGGCATAGTATTTCCTCTTTATATTCTATAAATATTGGCAAATAAAAAAGTGAAGATATTATCGCATCCTCACTTTTGGTATTTTCATTTTAGATTGAGCTTTTCTGGCTTCGTCAGCTTCTTTTTTCTTTGTTTCTACTAATTTATTAAAATAGAATTTACGAAGATATGTTGGCATGTGATAAACTTCTGTCCAATTAAATCCATTACCAAAGTGTACCATCTCCCAAATCTGCGTATGAAGTTGAATTTTATAATCAGTTGGAAGGGTAAAAAAAGTTAATCCCAAAGGGAATATCCAGCGCCTCCGATTCGCCAGACAATTCTGATGTAAAATTGAATTTCATATCTAAATCAGGTGAAATATCTTTAACAAACGCTCTAAAAGCTTTTGTATCTTTTGCTAAGAAAGAATTTACTACCCATTTATTAATAAAACCTTTATCTTCATTTCCATCAACAGATAAAATCATATATTTTAAACGAGTTGTTACATCATATGCTCCCGCTGAATTTTTGTTTAATTTTTCTAATGCTTGTATATCTTTTGATATATTTTGCTCATCACCATGAGTTAATAATTTAAATATAATTTCTTTACCATTTGAAGGTAATTCAAATTTATATCTATTTTTTGAATTTAATATAGAATCATCTACATCTTTAGTTTTAATTTTACCTAAATCAATTACTACATCTTGTTTTTCACCAGTGAATGGGTCTAATATTTCTACTTGATAATCAGCTCCATATCCTAAAATACGCGTTGCCATTAAAATAGCGTTTTTATCACCAATAAAAACATCATTAGGTATTACGTTTGGTTCAACTAATACTGATTCAAATAATCTATCTAATGCAATTCCTTTTTTAATAAAATTTTGATTTGCAAGAATATCTTCTTCTCTTGCAGTCATATATTTTATCTCACAACTTCCTTTGCGTAAAGGGTGATTTTCAGGATATACCAATCCTTTAGATGGTAAATCAATTACTTCAGTAGCGAATTCAAATTTAGGACTTTCGTACTTAGGAGTTGGTGGTGGGGTTGGGGTTGGTGGTGTAATATTTACTTCTGCCATAACTTTATATCTTTTTAGTTTGTATATATAAATACATAAATCTTAAAAATTTAGAAATAAAAAAAGGGATACTTTTTAGGTATCCCTTTATTTTTATAGTTTTTATTAAATTAGAATTCAAGAATAGCGTAATCGTATGCTAAAGATAATTCAATTGTTGCAGGTTCGTTAGAATCAAATGATAAATCACCAAAGTTTGCACTTACTATAAGAGCACCTTTTAATTTCCATTGCTCAATCTTATCTCCAACAGGACCTAACATATAGAAATCTATATCTTTTTTATAGAAGTCAGCGTACCCACGTCTACCAGTGATTGATTCATGTCCTAAACGTACCCACTCCATTACAGCCTGTGCTCCAGATGGAACAATAGGGTCATAAAGAGTAATAGTTATATCTTGCCATTCACCCTTACCCTGCAATTGTCTCTTAATGTTGATGTGGTCTAAAGTTACCTTTTCAAACTGAATTGAAGGTCTTGCTGCCGCCTTTACCATATATGAAGGAATTCCTTCGATTTCCATCACATATCTATTTTTCATTTTAGGTTCGAAGTTCGTATAGAACATCTTGTCAAACTCTAATATTTCTGCCATTTTATTATCCTTTTATTTTATATTAATAAATATCCAATTACTTTATTTTCATATTAAGCGGTAAAACTTGCTCCAGTTGGTAAGATGTTGAAATCTATTACGATAAATTCCGCTGTCTTTGCCGGTTGTAAGAAAATTTGTCCTGCTAATATGTTTCTATCAATTACATCAGGTGTGTTATTAGTTTCATCCATAACAACTCTGAATGCGTATAACCCTTGTCTTTGTTGAATTCCTTCTAAATAAGGATTAACAGTGTTTAAGAATCTTCCTCTAGTTGTAGAAGTATTTTGTTCAAACACTAAGTAACGAGAAGTTGATGCGATATACTTCTTAACAGTGATAAGTAATCTTCTTACGTTGATTCTATCTAATGCTGAAGCCTTATCTTGCAATGTCTTCTGTCCAAATGCTACAATACCTTGTCCAGGGAATGCTGCAATTGGATTTACTTTGTTCTCATATAATGTATCTCTTTCAGAATGTGTTAATCTATTTAATACACTAACTGCTCCATTGATACCACCTCTATTCAAACCAGCAGGTGCGAACCACTCAGCCGCCAATCTATCATTACTAGCATAAACTGCTGGTAACAATACTGATGGTGGAACTGATGTTATTTTATTAGTATTTGTATCTACTGTCTTAACCCAAGGGTAGTAAGTTCCTACATAGTTTGAATCTACTGAATTTGCTTGCTCAGTTGCTTCAGTAATTGTTGCTCCGGCTTCGGTAAAATCAGCGATGTAGAATGCATCTTGTCTATCTTCAACCATATCAATTACTTTTGTAGTAATGGATGGGTGTAATGAACGAATAATACCAGGAGTTACAACTAAGTTTATATCATACTCATCAGGATTTCCAACTGCATTGATTGCTTTAGCGTAAGCAATTGAACCAGACGAAGTTGATTTTGAACAATCAAATCCTTGCGTATTTGCTGCTGATATGTTTGTTCCCAAATTTACTTTTGTACCAGGGAATAAACCATCAAATCCATATTGGAATCCTAAAGTGAATTGTCTCTTAACCATATCAGCTGCTGCTGAACCTGTCATTTTATAGGTTAATTGAGAATCAAATGCGAATAATACGTTTGAACCAGCTTTTGCTCCATCAGGAATAGGTACAAAATACTCAGCGTTATCACCAGATATACCTACTGATTCATAATCAAATCCAGCATAGTAGATTGGAGATGATGAAGTGTTATTTGCTGAACCTGTTTGGTAAACAACTGCAGGTACCCAATTATCTTCACTTGTTGAATTTGTTTGAATTGGATTAATATATGGATTGTGTCCAAATGGTGCTGCTGAAATTGGGAATGAACCTGCATCATTTACAACTACTCTTATATATTTTGATTTATTTGAGTAATCACCATATTCAGTAATCTTTCCATTATTATCAATTGTCAAATATCTATCACCAATTTTTTTAGCTATATAGTTTGGAGAAGAAGGGTCTAAGTTTACATTGTTAAATGTTTCTAAAACAACTTTTCTTTTATCAGTATCAGAGTGTGAACGAATTGTTACAGTAAAAGTTGAATAATCAGTTGAACCATCTTCACCAGCTGCTTTTACATTAGAAATACCAACTTTAAATTTAGTATTATATGTAGTTCCATGTCCTAAAGTTACAAATTTAAATAAATCATATCTAGTATTGTTATCATCTTTTTGAGATACAACCCAAGGAGTTTCAGCTGCAGAAATATCACCATATTTTTGTGTAGGTAAGTTTAATTCACTAATTACTGCTGTTGCACCATCGGTATTTGAACCTGTAAAATTAAGAGCTGCGTTTTCAAAATATTTATATACATAAGCTGCTTTTGCACCAAAAACTGATTCTCCAAATGTATCAGCTATATCATTTGTAGCTGTATTAATAATTGATGCCGAAATTCCTGTGGAAAATGCTGATGCCGAACTTAATAGTCCTGAAACAACAAAGTTACCACCGCCTTCTAAGCTACTTGATATATTTGTTGCACCAACCGCAAAACCAACTCCTTTATTACCATAAGCTGTTGAGTAAAGTACTCCGATTATTTTTCTGCCAGACGATAATGAACCACTTGCTAAGATACCAAGAGGAGCTACTTGGTGATAACCACCAATACCACCAACTCTTACGATGGTAGCACTTCCTGCTTCCTGTAAATATCTTTGTACCGCATATTCGGTATAATAAGTTCCATCAGGTGTTCCGAAGGTTTCTTCAAATTCTGATTGTGTTCTCACAATAGTTGGGATGAACGCAGGTCCTTGCTTAAAAGGTCCTATAAACGCTGCTCCAATTTCTCCTACTCCTTGTGCTAAGAAGGATAGGTCATTTTCTCTTGTGAATACGCCGGGTGATACGATTCTTTCTGCCATTTTATTTCTCCAATTTGTATTTTAAGTTTGTATTTATAAAAGTTATAAAAATACACATATAAATATAAACAAAATATCCAAAACACAAATCTATGTATAAATCTATGTTTTGGATATTAGTTAATAAACTATTTAGTTTTTTACTAAACAGGTTGTGGGTCTACCCCATATGCATTACTACCAGATGTTGGTGCCCAAGGTAAATCCGTTTCCATTACCATTACTCTATGGTACTTATTTTTATCAATTTCTTTATCCATTTGTGATTGTATATGACTCCAATAATTTCTTGTACTATCAGACCCACTAACTATATCTTTTACCCAACCTATTATTTGTTGTTCTGTAAGATTTTGGTATTCGGTAAAATTGTTAGGGTCTACATCATTTAAATTTAATGGAGTTGCTCCAGTAAAACTACCAGAATTACCGCCCTCATCAATTGATTTTACGTTCCAGTATGCATTAACAACTACATTATCAAGTTGCTCTGTGTTTTGTTTTTTAATGGCTGTTAATTTCCATTCGTATGTATATCCCATAATTTGTATTTTTTAATAAATATTTAATTTTTATATTTTAATCTTCTAATGAACCACTATAATAGTTTGTAGTTAAAAGATGTCTATATGATTGTTCAATATGATTTAATTCAGATGGTACTTCTAAGAAAAATTTACAATAGTGGTCCATACCAGCAGTACCAATGTTGATACCATATTTATTATCACCAGCATTTACGCCTACAAATCCAATAGGTCTAGCATCAGCATCTCTTGCTGCTTTATCTTTCCAAACAGTTAAAGAAATTGTTGCTACATATCCAGCTGCCCAATAAACTTCGTTACCTTCGGCATTAGCTCCAAAAGTTTTATTATCTGGTCTAGTTGGGTCTATTGGTGCCGGTGTATCTGCCATTCTTTTTTCTATTGCTACGTTTGTAACAACATGATATGCATTTGGTATTACCACACCAGTACCAGCTAATTCATAATCTTTTATTAATGCCATATTAATATTCTTTATTATTAAATATAAAATCTTTTATTTTTTGTAATTCTTCTTTTAGTAAATTAATTTCTTCAGCTTGCTTATCAATAATATTTTGTTGGTCTTTAATAGATTCAATAAATAAACCAGCAAAATTACCATAAGCAACACCATATTCATCATTTACATCACAATATGTTACTACTTCAGGTATAATTTCATTTACTTCTTGAGCAATTACACCTATTTGTCTTTTCTTTGTATCATCATCAATTCTATTATAATAAACACCTCTCATTTGAAGTAATTTATTTAAAGCAGAATCGACTGTTATAATATTTTCTTTTGCACGTCTATCGGAATAAGCCACAATGTTTTCAGTAGCGTAAATACCTCTATAAACATACATACCATATGAAGGTGAAGTAGATGATGTGTTTACACCAACACAATTGTATGGGAAATAATGATAGAACATCCATCTACCAGA
>SXGQ01826160.1_pt1 | contig 14203 bp, 20 predicted proteins | sample 3178371 | NCBI WGS metagenome assembly SXGQ01 (sample SAMN11356859, study PRJNA531348) | freshwater metagenome | isolation source: freshwater sample F1-20 | place: China: Fuxian Lake, Yuxi | collected 2017-12-25
ATATCATATTTGATGATTATGGGTTACCGGAGATGAAACCTTGTGTAAAAGCAGCAGTCGATGAGTTAATTGCCAACGGGACGTTAAAGTTAGTAAAGTATATAGGAGAACCAGCTGGTTCAGAGCCTAGACTAGGAAGGCCATTAATTGATTGGGAAGGTGTTATATGTCAAAGAGTATCTTAGTAACGGGAGGTGCTGGGTTTGTTGGAACAAATCTAGTACAGAAATTAAAAGGTTTAGGTCATAACGTAATTGTTATTGACAATTTATCATATGGTAAAAAAGAAAACTATGTAGAAGATGTACGATACATAGAAACACATACCAAAGACATCTTTAATTGTGATTTGCCTAAATTAGATTTGATTTTTCATTTAGGTGAATATTCAAAGATTACACCTTCGTATAACGAAGTTGATCGGGTATTTGATTTAAACATCCAAGGAAGTTTTCAGGTATTGGAATATGCCAGACAAACCAAAATACCATTAGTGTATGCAGCTTCTTCTACTCGATTAGCAATGGAAGGTGATGGACACTCGCCTTATAGTTTTTTCAAGTCTATTGTAACGCAACTTATTAAGAACTATAGTACTTGGTATGGATTAAAATATAGTATATGTTATTTTTATAACGTATATGGGCCGTTACAAGATACATGTAATACAGGTTGGGAAACTGTAATTAGTATTTTTGAAAAGCAATATAAAGCAGGTAAACCATTGAGTGTTGTTGGTGATGGAATGCAACGTAGAGATTTTACATATGTAGGTGACATCGTTAACGGTTTAATTAAAGCATCTGAAGTAATAAAAAATGATGAGTATCAGTTAGGCTCTGGCACAGATTATAGTATTTTAGAAGTAGCTAAAATGTTTAGTGATAACATTACATTTATAGATGCGAGACAAGGCGACAGACGATACGGTAAAGCAAATACAGCAGAAACATCTACTAAGTTGGGGTGGGTACCTGAAATGAATTTAATGAAATGGATACAACAAGTAAAACACCAGATATCGTAATTTTAACAACTGCAGTTGATAGGCCAGAATTACATATAGCTGCATTTCAAAGTTATATACGATATGTAGCTGATTATAATGTATATTGGGTAATCACTGTAAATAAAATTACAGACCGCATACGCGAATCGGAATCTACACTACGTGGATTGTTAAAAAACCACAACATATACATTAAAACATTTGATACCGGAGGCAGTAGATTAGATTGGTATAATGCCGTTAAATACTGTATAAACTATGCTAAAACATTAAAACCTAATATCGGTTATCTTTGGTTAGAAGATGATTGGTTAGTTAATCAAGGAATGTTGCAAGAAGATGTCAAACTACTAACAAATCCTAATACACATGTATCGTTAGCTGGGCGCACTGAAGTTAGTTTCAATCCATCCATATGGGGTCATGACGCCTTTGAACATTTAATGTATAATGCTATTAACAATCCGGAAAATTCTATAGGTAAGCGATACATAGAAGGAATCGATACTAATCCAGAACGTATATGTTGTCCACATCCAGAATCTACAAACTTTGTACATAACGTTGCAACCGTAAATAGATTTATTGATATTGGTCGCAATTGGCAAAAGCAACACATACGAACAAGAACTTTCAACCTCAGATAAGTATGGTAAACAGTAGATATATAGATTGGCAGCCGATAGTTGCACAAATGGAAAAATCAAATGAATTAACTATTTTAGAGTTAGGTTGCGGGGCAGGTACTGCATTTTTAATTGACAATTTTAAATACGTATATAGTTATGAAACTAATACTAGAGACGTAACAGGTCGTTGGTTTGAATTAACTAAACAACAACATCAAAATAAAAATTGGAAAGGTTTTTTCGATACTACTTTAGGTCCTAATCATACGGTTGACATATCAACACTAATACATAATATCAAAAACAATATTAACTTAGATTTAATCGATGTAGTATTTGTCGACCCGGGATTTCGAAACCGGGCCGAATGTGTTTTAGAGTTTGCACGGATGAATAAGTTTCAATATATTTTTACGCATGATACGAGTGTAGATTCGAATGTATATGGTTGGAAATTATTAGAACATATGCCAACAACTTATAAGATATGTTCAAGAATTACATCGGGACAAGGAACAACATTATGGAAAAAACTATAAATGCTAGTAATACTATTATCGGTAATCACTGTTACATAGGTAAAAATGTACGTATTAATGTACGTGGTACTTTTAAACTCGGCGACTGTTCATATATAGGAGATAATTGTATAATCGAATGTGAAGAGTTTATAGCTGGAGAATATTTGTATATGTCATCTGGCGTAGAAGTTGGACGTGGTGGCAATAAAAATCCTGATAGTATAGTAACTATCGGAGACCATGTAGGAATATTTGAAAATACTATTATCAATGTTAATAGTCCCGTTACGATTGGTAACGATGTAGGTATTGGTACTGGCGTTCAAATATGGACACATGGTGCTTGGTTAGATGTCACTCAAGGATTTCCAGCAGACTTTGGCCCAGTTTCAATTGGTAATAATGTATGGCTTCCGGCGAATTCAATAATGTTACCAAATACATCAATTGGTGATAATACGGTAATTGGTATTGGCAGTATCATAACAAAAAATATTCCAAGTGGCTGTTTAGCTGCTGGTTCACCTTGCAAGGTAATCCGTACGGATTGCTATCCTAAAACATTATCAAGTCATGATAAAAAACAAATCATTGAGGAAATAATATACGAATGGCTTTATAAAATAGTACCACATAAACAAATCAAAAGCGTTACTAAGTTAACGTATAACGACGATGTCGGTGCGATTGAATTACATCAGCGATCTGATATTACGTTTTACTACGTTGATAAACGAGTAATAGATGGATATAATAACGATGTAACGGAGGATTTACGAGATTATTTACGCAGAAGAGGTATAAAATATTATACAGGTAAACCATTTAAATCAATAGGAATATGAAATTTTTAAATTTTAATAAAGTATTATGTTTGAGTCCACACCCGGACGATATAGAATATTCAATGGGAGGAACTATATATAAATTTAATGATACTAAGTTTGATATACTTTGTATGACTCAAGGCACGTCGACGGATTCTAGTTCGAATGTACAACGACATAACGAAGTAAAATTGTTTTGGGAGTATATGGGATGTAATAATATTGAACTTTTTATGTCCGAATATAACCAATTTGAAGCATTAACTATGGCTAAATGGATTACGTATTTAGATAAGTTTATATCCAACGGATATGATGCAATATTCGTTACACCGAGTGAAGATGCTCATCAAGAACATATATTTGTTAATAGTATGGTTCCTGCGCTTACCAGAAGTAAACCTATAAGTATACTTGAATATAAAAGTCCTAGCGCATTACATTCGTGGATTCCTAATCATTTTGTTATGTGTGATATGGTTTATGATAAGAAAAAAGAATCATTACAATCTGCATTTATAAGTCAAATGGATAGTATATATTTTAATGACGAATGTATACGATTATTTCATATGGACTATAATTGCACAAAAAGAAATACTCTATTAACAGAACAATTTAAAATACGGATTTCGTATAATTGATTTGGATTTATGGATAAAATTATTTATATTATAAGCTATGAAAAAAAATATAGTATTTTTTACGGTAATGGACGAAGCACCTGATAAAATGGAATATAAACATTGGTGTTTCGAATCTTGGAATTATTGGTGTAAAAAACATAACGTTGATATTTTTATATTAGAAGAACCGTTATACGATAAAACGTTAATGAAGCCTACATGGCAACGATGGCACGTTTTAGAAATTTTAGAGGCTAATAATATAGAATATGATCAAGTAGCATTAGTCGACGCAGATACATTAATACATCCCGAAGCTCCTAATTTTTTCGAATTAACGGATCATGAATTAAGCGCTGTACAGGATGATTTGATGGTTGAATGGGTACATAACAGTATTAAAGGATATAAAGATTTCTTTTCCGATGTAGATTTAAATTGGACTAAATATTTCAATTGCGGTTTCGTTGTAATTAATAAAAAACATTTTGAATTGTGTAAACAAATTACGAATTTTTATTATACAAATTTAAATGAATTACGAGATAGACAGCATGATACTTTGAAAAAAGGTTCAGATCAAACTCCCGTAAATTATATGGCTAATCGTTTTGGTAAAGTTAATTTTCTAGATAAGCGATGGAATTTTACGCATCTTCATCAAAGAGGAGTACTTAATCAAATGTTACCTGAAGTAGGATACATTTACCATTTTAATGGATTTGAAAAACCTATGCGTGAGTCTATAATGAAACAATGTTGGGACTTATTAAAACAATATTCAAATGTCGAAAACTAAATTTGCAATTGGATGTCTTGTACAGTGGTACGAAGCAGAAATAGTTGATAGTTATTTCCAATCATTAAGAGATGCTATTAATGGATATGAAGGAGAGGTTATAACAGATATATTAATATCTATTAATCAAGATTTAGAAAAAGCCGTTGATAAAGAAAAAATGGATTATTGTATAAATGCAATAACCGAATCAGCAAACAAATATAAGTTTTCGTTTAATATAAACGAAAAATTAGTTACAATTGCTGATTATAGAAGAACATTTAACGACTCGTATTGCGAAATTACTGATGTATTAATTTGGGGTGAAAGTGATATGTTAGTTCCTAAACAAATGTTTATTATATTAGATAATTTACATCAATCTCAATATACGACAACTCCTAAATATTTAGTAACATTTGGTATTTGTAAAATGTGGGATAGTAGTTGGAAACAATTAGAACATCCGAAATTTACTGTATACGATCATTCAGATTCAAAAAACGATTGGTGGGGCGTAAATTATGATATGACCATTGAAGAGATGAATAAATTTAATGATGATGTTGATGAATTAAATGTATCGATAATATCACCGCATAAGTTTAATGGATGTGGTTTAGTAATATCTTCGGAAGTTATTAAATCGGGAGTTAATATTCCTAGGTCCGTGTTTTTTATACATGAAGATACTGCATTAATGCTTATGACACAAAAGGTATTGGGTAATATACCTCAATATCATATAGGTAATATTTTAATAGTGCATAACAGGAAACATAAAAATAAAAGACCTTTTATTATAGGTGAAACAGGAGACACAGTAGGTCAACGCCGAAATTCAAATAGTTGGTATACTACTGCAAATAAAATGTGTGAATCTAATGTATACAATTTATTTAATCTAAAGTATATATCATATAATTGGCAAAATGTATGGAAAAAATAACAGTAAAAACTAACCCAGAATTTAGTATCGAATTAGTATTAGCAGTTCCATATGCATACTGGTTACATAAACATAACTTATTAGAAAAAACAATTAGTACATTAGATTCAAAACCGTTATATTATTTTTCTGAAAATCATGAAGAAATAAATATTCCGCGTAGTATAGATAATGATTCTAGTTTAAAGGGATTGCCTAATAATTGGTTACATCATAATCATGCCGTTAGTAACGGACGACCAGGAATTTTAGATTTTTCGCAATGGGAAATGCCCCCATTTAAAGAGTATTATAAAAACAATGATTTTATATTTGAAAAACCGTTAATCATAGTTTCGAACAAATATATCGCAGAATGGGGAGATAAGCCAGTTAATTATATTGATATTCAAACATTGTACAATATATTCGATTATTTAGGAGATAAATATACAATTATTTATAAACGTCCTATTAGCACTGATTATGTACCAGACCAGAATGAGTTAAGCCCAGTCGGTGATATTCAAGCTATATTAGATACGGGAGAAACGATTACGGATTTTGAATTATGTCGTCGTATGGATGTTATTATTTTTAATGATTTAATGAAACAATTTAATTGGAGTTATAATGAATTTCAATTTAAATTATTTGCAAATTGCGAAAATTATATATCTGTACAAGGAGGTAATTCTGTATTATGTTCATTATTCGGTAAAAATAATATAAATTATATCGTACAAGGAAAAGAATTACGGCCGGGATATTTTGATAAAGATACATGGTATTATAGAATGAATCAATGTAATACGGTACCGGTTAGTACATATAACGACTTATTAGATTTGGTAAAACGAACATATGGAAATTAATTTAACAGTATCTATAGATGACGTACACCCAGAACCGGGTTGGGGAATGCCAGGCGATAAAGTCATGGACTATTTACACGGACTACATACAGAATTCGGTACTAAGTTCACGTTATTTATACCCAGCAATTATCATGGGAAGTTTCCTTTGAGCGAGCATAAGGATTGGATACAATGGTTGTTAGATATGTCATATGTTGAATTAGCGGCACATGGCCATTATCATGAGACTAGCAATAGACAGATCTGGGGTGAATGTGAATTCGCTGAAATAAAATCTGTCGAAGTTTGTTCAGAACGCATGACAATGTTATGGAAAGAATGGGATGCTGTTGGACATAAACCAAAAGGTTGGAGAAATCCGGGTTGGTTGGCACAACAACATTGTATAGAGGTGATTGGACCAATGTTTGAGTACGCGGCAGTTCATTATGAGCATAATCATAACTTCCCATGGGCATGTAAGACTATATATGGGCATGACGATATACAAGCAGAGAGTATATCATTACATAACGGTAATACCATAATGTTTCAGTCACATGTAGCAGGTGATTGGAATAAAAATGTATGGAATGATAATAACTTTGAACAGTTTAGAAATTCGCTTGCCTATATACATGAAATATATACGGTCAATAATAAGTTTGTAAAAGAATTATGAAGAAAACAGAACAAGAAGAAATTGACGAGTTTAACGCATGGAAGTGTAAATGTATAGAACGTGGCTATTATTGGTTATTATATCGATACAATATAATTAATCATATGATAGATTTATATGGATATGTGAACTATTTAGAAATTGGTGTACATAACGGAACGTGTATCAGACAAATTAAAGCATTACATAAAGATGGCGTAGACCCTGGAGCTGAAAATGTTATCGTGCCTGAAGTAAATTATCCTATCACATCCGATGCATTCTTCGAATTAGTTGACGGCCATGACATCAAGTATGATATTATTTTTATCGATGGCTTACATCACGACTATCAAGTATACAAAGATATAAATAATGCATTAAAACATTTACAACCGAATGGTACAATCGTATGTCATGATATGAATCCTATGTGGGAAATAGTTCAACGCAGAGACCGTGTAGTCAATGCCTGGAATGGAGATTGTTGGAAAGCATGGGTTAAATTACGTAGTGAAAGACCAGATCTCTCGATGTATGTAGTAAATACAGATAACGGAGTTGGTATAATACAATTCGGTAATCAAATTTGTATTAATTTATCTGAAGATGCATTTGATTTATCATATGACTATTTAGATGCTAATAGAAACGAATTACTAAACTTAATTAGTATCGATGATTTTTTAAAGATTTATAAAGTATGAAAAAAATAGTATTTGTAATACCGACGCTGTTTCATAACAAACAACTTACAATCAACTGTGTTAATGCAGTGCGCAATAACATGACTAACTTTAACGTAGAATATGAAATATACGTTGTCATTAATGAAATGAACGAAGAATTCAAACGTTATGAATTCGGCGAAGGTGTAACTAAAAAATGTAGTAATTTACGATTCAATATATCTAAAGCATTGAATGTAGTTGCTATATCTGATATCGAATATGACTATTTTTGTTATGTAGATGAGGGCATGACAATTAATAATGACGTTTGGATTAGTTATTTGATAAGTTTATTCGAAACAAATGATAACATTGGATTAGTAGGATGTCGACCACATTCAACATTTAATAATTACAACGTTAAAGTCTCCGAATTCCCAGAGTTATATAAAGTACTTTGGTCCGATGGTATTTTATTTACTACTAAAGAAATTATGAATAAATTTAATGGATTCAATGAATTGTATTTCGGAGATTGTGAAATGCAAGATTTTGGGTATCGATTACACTTCGCTGGATATACTAACTTATATTGGAAAAACTTATCTACACATACATTAGTAGATTATATCGAAAAAAGCGACAGCCCAATTGATTTAATCGGTTTAGCAATTAAGTCGAGAAATTTATTTAAAGAATCATGGAACGATATCGAATATGCCAAATATAAATTTAAGTCAGACCCTTGTTAATAATATACGTATGAGAATAGCATTTTTTACTGAATCTAATATTACTGGGAGATATCCTAGAAATTTTTCAAATGCTAGAACAGAGATTGCTTGGCAAATTGCTTTAGAAGCGGATCATTATCCAATAAATGCGGTGCCGGTAGCAGATAAATATGATTTAGGAATAGTTATTATTCCTAAAAAGAATCCAGACTTTGATATTAATGTACTGAAGCAATATTGCAAAAAAGTTGCAGTAATGCAAGAAGGTCCTAATTGGTATTGGCAGGATTATGATTTACCAAAACAAGTTTGGTATTTCAATACTTTATCATCTGCAGATATTATTTTCACTCACAATGAAATAGATAGAAAATACTATAAAGGATTAATTAATCACCCAGATGTAAGAGTAATGCCGTCTTTGATGATTGAAGATTCCATAGGTGCCCTTAACATAGAAGAAAGAAAAGGCGTAATTATAGGAGGTAACTTTGTATCTTGGTATGGAGGATTTGATTCTTTTATAATTGCTCAAGAATTAGAAAATGGAACTGTATATGCTCCTTCAATGGGAAGAAAACAATCTGGGGAAGAAGAGTTACTAACTCATTTGCCTTATCAGAATTGGAAAGAATGGATTCGCTCATTGAATAAATTCAAATATGGAGTTCATTTAATGAGAACTCACGCTGCTGGTACATTTGCTTTAAATTGTGCTTATTTAGGTATTCCTTGTATAGGATATAAAGGATTGGATACTCAAGAAACGCTTCATCCAGATTTAACAGTAGATGTCGGAGATTTGACTACTGCTAGACAATTAGCAAAAAAGCTTAGGACCGATGAAGAATTTTATTTATATTGTGCAGAGAAATGTAAATATAGATATTCTCAACATTATACAGAAACAAAGTTTTTAGAAAAATTTAACAATGAAAATAAGTTTTATAGTACCCAGTCGCAATAATTTAAAGTATCTCAAATGGAGTTATGCAGCCACACGTAAGAATCAAGGTGATCATACAGTAGAAATTTGTGTAGCGGATGATGCTAGTACAGATGGTACATGGGCATGGTGTGTTGAAATGGAACGACAAGACCCAGATTTCAAATGGATTCGTAATGAAGGCCCTAATCGATTAGGACACACAATTTTATATGATAGGCTGATTAATGAAGTTGCGAGCCATGATATTTGTATGATATATCATGCAGATATGTATTTATGCCCGGGGGCATTAGATGCTATTGAAAAACATATCGGGCCTAAGAAGATAGTATCATTAACTAGAATTGAACCACCACTTCACCCATCTGGTCCAGAAAAAATTATACGTGATTTCGGTACAGAACCAGAATTATTTAAAGAAGATGAGTTAATAAAAGATTTACCTAATCATGCTTTATATATTAAAGCTAAAGCAACAGAAGGTATCTTTGCTCCATGGGCGTTCATGAAATCTGATTTTCAAGAGATTGGTGGCCATGATCCATTATATGCTCCTCAGAGTAAAGAAGATTCAGATATCTTTAATCGTTTTCAATTGAACGGAGTATCATTTGTTCAGACTTGGCAAGGATTTGTATATCATATGACTTGCAGAGGTAGTAGATTTAATCCTACACTAACTACGCCCGGCCAAAATAGCCCAGAGTGGGAAGCTCAGAATCTACGCAGTACTAGAAACTTTATTCGTAAATGGGGTCATTTTGTCAAACATGACGAGTATATGAAACCAATTATCCCGCCCAAGTATAATATTGGCATAATAGTACATGGCTGTGCACTTGATACTATTTACGCACTTGAACCATGGTGCAACAATCTGTATATTGATAAGTATGAGTACTTATACAACATATATCAGCAACAAGAAGGCCCGAATACCAAATTCAATCTAAATGAACGTATACGCCCGATATCGGATAAAAAATCAAATGATATTATTATTGAATTAACCAATACGCCGGGGCTGTTGCAGCGCATTATGCCGCATATACAGGAAATGTCATCTATCATACAGCAAACCAATGACATTGGTCAATTCAGCCTAGGTGAAATGACTATAAATATATTCCAGTTAAACACATATGAACATACTCTAATTAAGGCAAAAATATGAACGTATTAGTCACGGGGGGTGCCGGATTTGTTGGTACTAATCTAATCAAATCATTATTACATGTGGGGCACGACGTAACCTCGATTGACAATTATCATACAGGATTAGAATCTAATCATCAAGACGGGTGCAAGTATCATAATTATGATATCAGATATATTGACGATTATTCAGTATTCGGCCAATTCAATGTAATATATCATTTAGCTGCAATTGCACGTATTCAGCCGTCATTCAATGATCCGGAATCTTATTTCACTACAAATGCTAATGCTACTATGAAAATAGCAAAATGGTGTAGTGAAAATAATATACCATTAGTATATGCTGGCAGTAGTTCACATCATTCAGGTAAATTCAAAAACCCGTATACTTTTAGTAAAGATATAGGAGAGGAAATTATTCAACTATTTCAGCGACATTACGGGCTCAATGCTAGCATTGCTAGATTCTATAATGTATATGGGCCACATCATCTTAAACAAGGCGGGTATTGTACATTGTTGGGCACATGGGAACAATGCATTGAAAGTGGTGAACAACCTTATATATATGGCGATGGCACTAAACGACGTGACTTTACGCATGTAGATGACATTGTTGATGCATTAATAATGATCGCAGAGCAGCATGCATGGGGATATGATTTTGAATTAGGCCGCGGCCATAATTATACTATAAATCATATCGCTGCCATGTATGGATTAATGGATACTATATTATATAAAGAAGATAAACCGGGTGAGGCACAGTATACATTATGCACAGACATGCTAGCTAGAGAAGTATTAAACTGGTCCCCGAGTAGAAACATTGAGGACTATATAAGAAGTTACAATGAAAAAAATATATCACCGGCCCAACCGTCGCGTTGATTTTTTACTTATTTTTATGTCTTAATCCATTAATAACATCCTCCCATGGAAAATCTTAATAAACCATCCACCGTTACACATAATTACCCAAAAACATCGCAAGAGATGATTGACGATATCGCGCATACAATGCAATTGCATTATAATACAGGTAATTGTCGTGTTGAATGCTATGATGATATCATGAGTATGTTGAGAGAATTGCAAGAAATATCAGTGTTTTAAATATATGCGCATGTCGGTAATTATTGTAAATTACCGGCAGGAGTATAAATGGCTAAACCAAAAGCATCAGAAACTAAATTACATACCAAAACAGAAGTTAAGCGACCTGGCATACATGCTAAAACCAAAGTATCGTCATTAAAATCTAGTAAACTATACAAAAAGTCATATCGGGGCCAAGGTAGATAATGTTTTATCTAACGTCGTGGTATTTATATGTAAATATTGGAGATATAAATGAATATACTTCTATCAATTGATAGTACCATTGTCAAGAATGTACCGAGTTTCGGTATATTTGATCAACTTGCTAATTATGGGGCTTTAGGGTTAGTAGTATTAGCTATGGGCGCTGTAGGTTGGATGTTACTTAAACGCCAGTTAGATGATAAAGATAGAATGCAGCGCAAATTAGAAGAGCTTGAACGGGGTAATAAATGATACTTCTTCAAGCACAGTCATTCGGTGTATTTGAAACTTTAACACAATATGGCGCGTTAGGTGTAATTACATTAGGCCTAGGCGCCGCGTTATGGTTTTTACTTAAACGACAAATTGCTTCCGAAGATAGGCTCAAAGCCCGGGTGGATGAATTGCAAAAAGAGCTCACCGATTATATACGAAATGATCAAAACCAGATCAAAAATACTATTGAAAATAATACTAGGGCGTTACAAGAGTTGCGAGAATTGATCATGATGCGCGCAGTAGGTGATGCCGGCCCTATAAAGACTGGTAGACGTACTGGTAAAGCATGAAACGATTTATACCACTCATAGTACTTGCGACTTTAATCATAGTAGTATTGGCTAATGTGTTAAATGCGGGCCATGGCCATGTTGAAGTTGTTGAGGATAATGCAGTGTTAGTTGAAACCAATACACAACTTAATACCACAGTAAAGTCGCTCAAGCATGAAAATACTAAACTTAAGCAAGAAAATCAAACGCTTACGGAACAGGTATCTGCATTGACAGAACAGATTAACACTCCTGAAATTATTCCAGTACCGTCCCCTACCCCGAAGACAAATATATGGTATGATCCACACGATGTTTATGATAATCTTATACGTACATTACATCGTACTCCAACCCGTGATGAATATGTAAAGGAATTGCATAAATTATGCAAAGCTAATCAGTTATATTGGGCCGATCGCGATGGCGACGGACCTGGCGTGAAAATTATCATTGCCGATATTGAAAAAATATCTAAAATTAAATATAACTAATGGAGCATATATGAAAAAACTATTCACTGATATCAAAGAATTCAGTACCGAAATACGTAAATGGATATCTGGATTATTTACCGATGAAGCCGGAACCCCTTCATCAAAACGATTTGTCGGCATCATGTGTGCATTTACATTATGCATTACCATGTACCATAATAGCTTTTCAGCAACAGATGTAGCACCGGCCCAGTATCTAGTCGATGCAGTGGCATTGTTAGCATTTTCGACTCTAGGATTATCGTCAGTCGATAAATTTATCGGCGCGCGCCGCGATAAAGAAGAAAAAACACCGACAGCTGAATAAAAAAGATTTGTTTTTCTGAGTATCAGTATATATATTATTGAAGATTTGAAGATAAGATGAAACAGTATTCACTCTATAGATGTACAATAACGCATGCACAAACCTGGCCACAGCCGGCGAATGCATTATACAATGTCGAGTGAACAGATACCGTAACAGAATACAGTAAAAATGAACCTCGGCATAAAAGTCGAGGTTTTTTTTTGGCGTGATATTGTTTCATGTTGCTTTTTTTCTTATTTTTATGATGTAGTGTTGATTGAAGAGAATGTGTTCTTTGACATAATGTATACCAAGTATTGCCGGGTCGTCTAATGGCGGGACATGTCCCTTTGGAGGATAGTATAATGGTTCGAGTCCATTCCCGGCAACATTATTCCCCGAAAGCATTGCTGGCGATGCGCCTGACTTGTAATCAGGATATAGTCGGTTCGATTCCGGCTCGGGGATCGATAAGAAGCTAAACTATCTTTACTAGTTTAGTAGTTCATGTTAAAAAGGTTATCACAATGAAAGTCATAGTGTTAAATGCAGATTTTAGCCCAATTAACGTTACTTCATTAAAGCGTGGATACAAGTTAGTATATATGGGTAAAGCCGAAGTACTAGATACGTATGATGAATATATGGTTGTCACTAAACGTATTTTGCGCCCTAGAATCATAAGATTACTTACTTTTGTAAGATTACCATATAGATATCTTATACCGAGTCGGCATAACATATATAAGCGTGACGGCTATACATGTGTATATTGTAACAGTAGAGATCATCTTACATTAGATCATGTGCTGCCTAAGTCGCGTGGCGGCTGTGATACATGGGAGAATATGGTAACATGTTGTAGCAAATGTAATCGTAAAAAAGATAACAGGACACCGGAAGAAGCTGGGTTTAAAATGTATAAACGACCGTTTGCCCCAACATTATCACATTTATTGGACTTTGATTCACGCGAGTTCATTAACAAAATAATGGCCCGGGCATATAGCGAATGAATTATAATGTATATCGAGAGTGTGGTGTAATAGGTAGCATGGGATGTTTGGGACATTCAGGCACAGTTCGAGTCTGGCACTTTCGACAGAAAAGTTAAAAAAAGTTCATGTGATGATAGTTTTGCGTTGCTTTTTTACTTATCTTTATAATGTAAGGTTGATTGAAGAGAATGTGTTCTTTGACATAATGTATA
>SXGQ01197362.1_pt1 | contig 14202 bp, 13 predicted proteins | sample 3178371 | NCBI WGS metagenome assembly SXGQ01 (sample SAMN11356859, study PRJNA531348) | freshwater metagenome | isolation source: freshwater sample F1-20 | place: China: Fuxian Lake, Yuxi | collected 2017-12-25
GTTCGCGAATTGGATCAGCCTTTACCGATGGCGGAATTCACCCACGATTTGGAACTCGTAACTTCACTCTCGCCCTTAAGAATGGTCATTATCTTGAAGTTGTCTGTCCTTTGGATCATCCAGCAGCTGATGCCTCTGCATTTGGTCGCGTAGTTTCACAACGTGCAAACGAAGGTGGCGGCTGGCTTACTTGGGTGGTTTCAACCGATGATCTCTCACCAATTGAAAACCGTCTTGGAAGGCAAGCTATTGATGGATCAAGAAAACGCCCTGATGGAAGCGAGCTAAAGTGGAAACAACTTGGAGTTCTTGGAACTCTTAATGACTCTCAGCTCCCATTTTTCGTTCAATGGATGTCTAGTGATCACCCATCAACTGATGGCAAGGCCGTTGCTGAGATTGTGAAGATTGAAATTTCCGGCGATGAAAAGATAATTGAAGAGTGGCTTGGCTCAGATCTGTCAAAAGCTTTCGATGGTGTTGAAATTCAGTGGGTTGATCCAGCGGTAAATGACGGAGAAACCGGACTTGTAGCTGTTCACCTAGCAACGCCTAATGGCGTTGTACGCTTGGATTAATCTAAAGAAGCTTAAAGCTTTAAAGCATCGCCGCTCTAGCTCAGCCGGTAGAGCATCGCTCTCGTAAAGCGAAGGTCATGAGTTCGATTCTCATGGGCGGCTCCATAAATTGAACGTAAAACATCGAAATTCAATTATTTCGTAGTAATTTCATAGTGTTTGGATGCAATTGTTAGACGAAACTGGAATGAAGATTCCAGTGATGATTATCAAAGTCATTTCACGTTTACCTCTGACTTACAAAGTAAACAATCTATAAATTACGAACAGAAAAAAAAGGGAAACATTTTGTGAGTCTTACCGCTTAGACGTACGGGGAAAACACGCTCTGGTTTAAGAACCCTTCATCACTAAGGCCTAAACCGACAAAAAGAGTTAAGGACACTATCGGCCTAAGATTACAATGGCAATATTGCTTTGGCTACGTAGATAGATTCATGTCATAATAAACGATGCCGTGATAATCGATAGCACATATAAGGGTACGGTCGTTGCCAATTAAGACTCTCAAGGACGAAGCTTTTTTAGAATTTTGGTAACAACCGGAGGAAAAATTTGGGTCATGAGGCGCTTTAGTCGAACAAACTTGGGTGTCTGCGCAAGGCCTAAAATAAGTAATTGATCCCACCTTGAAACTCTTTCGACTTGAATTTGAGTATGACCTTTTACCGCGTTTTCAATATCATAAGAGTGTGTTTCATTTGTGCTAACAATGCTGTCACCTGAATGAACTCCTATGTTAAAGGAAATACCTGCCCTTCGCAGAACATTTAAGCTATTCTCAAAATGTAGATCGTAGTCCGAAGTTTTACAAAGCCACATTTTATTTCTTGTAGATAAAAATGGGACTAATTCCGTACTATGAACTATCTTCATAACACCTGAGATTATGCCAGGAAACAAGGGATGCCAAACGTCGTCTACAATGATGACACCCCCGGTAGCCAAGTTTTGAAGTGCAAAATTTAAGTCATTTAAAACTGCCCTCTCGGAGTGTTCACCATCTATATGTATAACATCAAATTTGTCATTATTGCGTTTATCATCATATTGGGCAATCAATTGAACGCGAGAAGTCAAGTCTAGATTTTCTACCATCCTCAAAAAAATCTCCTTTACGTCTTGCAAATTTGGGTATGGATCAATTGCAAGAATAGAAACATCCTTAAAGTTGGTCAAGAAATTTGCTAACCATCCACCCTTGTAAACCCCAATCTCACAAACAAAAGTAGGTTCTCCTAGAACTAATTTTTGAGATAGGAAAGCGTCGTAAGGGTCTAAATAGTCACTAACTTCCCCACCTATCCAATTGAATGGCATATCACATCCGTTCAATATATCTCTTGGTCTGGCCAAGGAAAATCATATCACGAAGTCTAACATCAAATCAATTAAATTAATTATTAAGTAATTGATACATTCAAAGAGAACTTCGTCCAAAGTTGGAGCTTAAAGTGAATTATGGCCGTACTCTATAAATACTTCAGACATTATCTAACACCAACAGAGCTTTGGTGGACATAGTTTTTCAAAGGTTAAGAAATAAAGGAATATGTTACGAAACTATGTTGTTTAAGATAAAGTCTTGCTTGCTTCAATAAGAATTTGTCCACTCGTCGAGCGTGCATAACTTCCAGTATCGTAATCAAGATAAGTAATCTTGATATTTATAAACCCGGCCTCTGAGAGCAATTTGGTATAAAAACTTGCTGGCGAAAAATTGACAGGAGTACTTAGGTTATCCAATTCCCAATTAAATATTCTACGTTGTCTTCGAGGATAAACGGAGAAGAACAACCAATTTAAAAGAAACTGCCTAATCCCGTAGTGGCGGAGGTTCAAAGGATTATTAACGTCGAATATTAAGGTGCCACCATGGTTTAGAATTTCGAAACACAACTTCACAAGCGGAATTGGGTCTTGGACGTGTCCAAGGACGTTCCATTGCATTGTTATCAAGTCAAATTTATCTTCAAAGTCATTCAACTTAAGTCTCTTAAGGTCAGATTCAATAACATGTTTTATTTTTTTATTTTTTCTAATTAATTTACACATTTCGTTAGACTCTTCTAGGGCAGTAATAGTTGTTGATATTGGGAAGAGCTTAGCTATTCGTTCCCCACTTCCACTACCCACATCAAGCACGTTTTTAAATTTGCCAAAATATTTGTGAGACTTTATATAATTATCTACTGCATAGTTATATGCTTTACGTTTGGAAGAAATAGTTGAGTATTTCTCAGCAACTTTGTTATAAAAAGTTTTTGATTCCATTGTTTTAATTGATACCATAACAAATCGAGGGTTTGTCTAAGACTACAGCCCAGTGATCTGGGTGAGGTACAGTAATCGGATTTTTGGTAACCTTTCTTACGTCAGCAAGTAAATGACGAGCGTAGTTTTGAAGTCTAACTCTCTCATCACTTAGCGGATTGGATGTTTTAGGAATCCTTTCATGCTCTATAGCTGCTCCAAGTCGACTTTCCGAGTAATACGTGATTGCCTCTTCCTCTTTTCCGAAATCGATCGGTTTCCTATCGGGGGCTACATAATTCTGATATGGGGAGTTGTCTATTTCACCCTTAGACCAAGTGAGTATTTGATTCACAATTTTTGGAGCCCAAGTTAAGCCTGCACGATTCGTACCTGTTGCTATAAAGACATTAGGGTTTTTGGCAAGATGGCCAATCATTGGAAAACCGTCTAAAGAGCGAGGCCTATGACCTTTTACAAGACCTCCCTGTAGGCTATAGGAAATATCAACACCACAGACCTCTTTCTCAAAAGTATTAAAGAGATATCGGATGGTTTCCAATCTGTGGTCCGACTCCCGTTCGGCTTCCATAATGTAATTTCCGGCACCCAAATAGAATCCTTCATTACGGGGTACAAAGTGGAAGCCGCATTGTGCCCCACCACGATTTACTGTTCTAATCACAACTTTTTGCTCGGAGAAATACCCACTCATACCTTTCTTGCGTATTTCAATTGCAGTTCCCACGCCCTGAACTAAATTTTGAATGGTTCCTGGTGGTAGTAGGGTGGCAGAATTCGAACCAAGAGCTACAATCAAACGATCAAATTTTATTCTTTCTTTTTCCGTCAAAATATTAGACAAATTCAAGTCTATTTTTGAAACTTCCGAATCAAGAATTGATACACCTAAATCAGCACAAATCCGGTCAAAGGTGCGAAACATCACTTGAGTATCAAGCGCAAACTCCCCTTCAACTTTGAAGGCATCCGAAGGTAAATCTCTAGCGTTTTGAAAAAACTTCTTGATTAATTCATCGCTCACATCTTTTGCAACTCCATACTCCTTTGCGACAACTCTTGCTTTTTCAAAATTCTTCATTTCGAATTCTGAACAGTCTTTCTTAAGAAACAATAATGTGTCTGAAGCAGTCTTAAGCTTTTTTAGCCTAGAGTCGGATGCAATTAAGTTTAACCAGCCCTCTCGGCCAGCAATCCCATACCAAAGTGAGAGCTCCATCAATTTACTATGCGATTCTGAGTAGGTTGATTCAATTTCTGCAAAAACATTGCACATAGCTCCTGCAGCAGCACTTGCGCTATTACTTCGCTTTTTATTCCCAACCAGACAAACACTCTTTGACGGGTACTTCCGTTTTAGGCTAATTGCAGCAAGAGTTCCAATTACCCCATTTCCCAAAACGAGGTAGTCAAATGATCCACTCAAAATTTCCCCTAACTAGATAAATTAGTTATTTACCAAAGTATACACATTTTATTATAATCTAGTTGTAAAACGAATTTGCGGCGATATCATATTGCAAAAGATGATGGGACCACAGGCATCCTGGGATTGTGTTTAATCAAATGACTGTCTATTCTCAAGTGACATTCAACTTCTGGATCAATCTTCCTTCTCTAAATTCTCTATTGAGTCTAGGGGTTAAATCCAAGGCACGATAACCTTGCTAACACCCTTACAAATAATTGCAGTATCGATATTTAAAAGGTTGATAACATGGGGTCCATACTTTAGACTTAGAACATGCCTGTGATATATTTAAAACATGATTCGTCAAGTGAAACTAATGAGTTTTATTTTTATCGCACAGCAAAAAACTCTTTCATATTTCTAAATAGAATTAAATAAGCATGTCAGTTGAATATGATATAGGTATAATTGTATTGACTTACAATCAAGAATCAATACTACCAAGGTGCCTCGAATCAATTTTGGCTCAAGATACAATATTTTCTTTTAAGATATATGTTGTTGATGACGCTTCAACCGATAGGAATCGAGATGTAATTCAAGAGTATATTACTAGATTTCCAACTAAAGTAGAAGGATTGTTCCACCAAACAAATCAGTATCAAAATGGTCTGAGTCCAGAGATACCATTTATGAAGAGAATCAACGTGACCTTTTTTGCCTTCTGCGACGGCGATGACTTCTGGCTCACAACTGATAAACTGCAAAAGCAAGCAGAACTTTTTCTGCGTGATTCTGGTTTGGCTATAGTCCATACGGGTTATAAATTTGGGGTGTTTGAATCAAACCAATTAACACTTAAGTCAAGGAATCAAAAAGATATTCTTAAGGCCCATAAAACTATGACAGCAGAAGACTTTATTTTAGGCAATAACGTAAAGAAAAGTACGGCAATGGTCAGAAAAAGCTCCATTGATTTTAATTTTCTCTCGAAAATTAACGGTCAAGAGGCTCATGACTGGCTCTTATGTATCAGTTGTGCAGGTAATGGTGGGATCATGTATCTGGAGGAGGAAACCGCAGTTTACCAGGTTAGTGATTTGGCAAGTTTTCAAAAGAAGTCTCAATTGGAGAGAATTAAAGTAAAAGATGAAGTGAGGTGGTATTGCGCTACTCACCTCCCCGATAGCCAATTACGAGAAAAATTCAGAAGTTTTCTGTTAAAGGAGAGGCTTAGAACCATGATTTCACACTCAATCTTTTATAGATGTGTTAAGCCACTTGTGATGTCATACAGAAAGATAAATTTAACGACAAGAAAACTTATCCAAATTCTAATTCGTTAAGAATAGATGTTAACCTTTATAAAGGAGTTAAAAACTCCTTTTTTAACTTCTAGTTGTGGTCCCTCAATTATAATTTAACGTCCAGTGACCTTTGAATTACTTGTAAATCCGTTTCAGTCAGATTTAAATGCATTGGTATCCCCAGGGTTGTTAAGGCAAGTGAATTTGTAATTGGGAGGTTTGAATCAGTTTTGCCAAACAGCCCTTCATTATGGCATCCACGCTCCCACCAATTCCTGCTCTCGATACCATCTAGGGTTAACGACTTCAATGCACTTTGCTTGCGACTTGAAGTTTGAAAGTCAAGAATCCAATAGGGAGAAACTAAGCCTTTACGCATAGCTGGGTGAGTCTGAAGCCCAATTGAAGTTGAAACCGATCTTGCCACTTCTTGAATTTGAAAGAGTCTTTCTTTTGTATTGTCGAACTCATCAATTGAACCTAGAGCCACCGCAGCAGCGTACTCAGAAAGCTTTGCATTGGTCCCTAAGAGACTAGGACGCCTTTGATTTGAAAATCCAAAATTTGTCCAAGACCGAAATCGACTAGCCCAATCTTCGCAATTTGTAACCATAATTGCACCTTCACCAGCCGGCAATAATTTAGTGGCGTGAAGGCTAATTACTAATGCATACTTGTGAATTGAGTTTGGAAGTGGTTTAAATAGCGCTGAAAATGAAGCGGCTGCATCAATGACCAAATTTGTTATTGGTTTTTTACGTATCCTATCTAGGTCGAGGTCATCACCAAAAGGCAGAACATCTAATATATTTTCATCCTCATCCGAAAAGTGAGGACGCCAAGTTTGTGGGTTGGCATCAACAAAACTAAATTCTCGGCCAGCTTTTTGAATTGCAAGAGCGGTCGCTATAAAGGTCCAAGACGGCACTTTCCAAGAGTGTTCGTTAGGCACGGAAGTTTCTATGGCTCCCTGCAGCGCTAAAGTAGCATTGCATGCGCTGACGATATTTTTCACAGGAACTTGCCATACCTGGGCTAATCGAGTCCTTAGCTCTGTTTCAAGTGGACCAAAATTGGTGTAATGCTTTGATTCATCAATCCGCTTGAGATACTCGGTTATTACTTCAATCTTAGGAACCGATGGCACTAACAGGGGAATTTTGTATCTAGATTTATTGTCCATTGTTTTGGTGAAGGCTCCTTATTTATAGTCAATCTGTTCCGAATCTAATAATTTTGATGCAGAGTCACAACTCTCTGGAACAGAGCTTGTTTTAGATTAGTAGGCTACACTACCTGCTTGTTATAAACCGATGAATTTGAAGGTTATCAGATAGATCAGGATCTCGAGGCGCTCAGTTTCTTAATTTACTCCAAGAGGGGGGTCACCAATCAAGCTAAGAATTATGCAAAGGCTCTGGAAGGTTTTAAGTTTAATGACGAATAGACGCTCAATGCGATATTTCTTATTGACCGCAGAAGCCACCCATGGATTTGATTCTTCTCATACGGTTTCATGGAGCCAAGCGGGTGGAGATATTGCTCTTGACCACTATTTAAAGCACAGAAAGTTTGGAAGTTATATCGATGTTGGGGCGCTCACTTGTCCCCGGGGGCTCAAAAGCAATCAAAGATTTGGAAAAAAAACAAAAGTCAGCTGCAACTAGGTCCGTGCGCGACAACTTAGATAGCGCTCTTTTAGATATTGCCACTAACTACCGCGATGTATTGGTGGTTCAAGGCGGCAGCGATAAAATTCTAAATATTGATTTGAAGGCCGAAATCTCTTTACTTTTTGTTAAGGTTGAGTCATGGCTAGGACTGATATTGCTGTAATAGTCACGACCTATAATCAAAAGAAATTTATTGGCGAATGTATTAGCAGTGTTCTAGCATAAAAAACAAGTGCTAAGTTCACCGTATACGTGCATGATGATTGCTCAAGTGACGGGACTCAAAGCGTTATTGATGAGTACGCACAAAGGTTTCCAGGAAAGGCCATCCCTGTGCTAAGCAATATCAATAAACTAAAAAACCGAAAAAGCCCGATTTTAGACATGGTTCGTTTAGTTGAAGAAGAATATATTGCCTTCTGCAATGGAGATGATTATTGGACAGACCCAAATAAACTCGAATACCAACTAGAGAAATTGTTGAGCAATCCTCGAGCTGGGATTGTCCATACTTCGTTTATGATTCTTAATGAGGAATTAGTAGACGCCAAACCTGAGAGAGACCCATAAATTTGAGAATGGCAAGGTCGAAACTAAAAAACGCCTACGATTTTGTAATCGGCTGCCAAGTTAAAGAATCAAGCGTTATGATAAGAAAGTCAAAAGTTGATTTCGATTTTCTTTTAGGAGCAGATCACCTCTGGGCTTCTGACTGGATTCTTTATTTGAGTATTTCCCTAGTGTCAGAAATTATTTTTATTGACAAAGAAATGCTTGTACATAGATACACAGAACAAGGAGTTTGGAACGGCGCTCGTCTTGAACATAGAGAACATATGAAAGATGAGGTTCGTTGGTACGCAGCTTCAAACTGTCCTGAAATAGAACTAAGACAACTGTTTCGAGATAGGGATACTTAGGACTTTCTCTTAACAAAAATTAAGAGAAAGAAATCTTAAGGTTATTGCTTAGAATAACCGAACCCTTACAACACCCAGTTCGGATCATTAAAAAAGTGCGAGAGAAGTTTAAATAAATTCAAGTATCGTATGTACCTGGGCCCACGATTTGTTAGATCAGAGCCATAGTGATTTATCACAGAGCTCATTTTTGCATTTATATTCTACGCTAACGCAATATGACAAGCCATCAAATTAAAAAGATACTGATTTAATCTAAGATCTAAGGATTTCAATTTTAGAGAACTCATATGAAAAGGCAATAGTTTGCTGTTAAGAAAATCAACTCTATTAAAGTGAGGATTTTTGTAGTCATGCTTGTTAAGCTAATTATCTATCTAATTTGTTTGCGAGCAGCTCCCAAAATAGCTTATTAGAGTATTTTGTCGAAACAGTTGTAAATCCATTTAAGCTTATGTGCCGTCGAATATCATCATTATCTAGTAAGAAATTTACTTTTTCAACAAAATCTGGAAGTGAAAGAATTGGGATGTAGTCATAATATGGCGTGAAAAAATAATCAATATCCGATCCCTTTTCATATAAAAGAACTGATTTTGCAAGCATAACTTCAGTAACTCTAGCAGTGATTTGACTCTCTCTAAAATTACGGTAGCCATTTGTAAAGACAAGTTTTGCTGACCTAATTCGCTCCATGTAGCTTTCCCACGAGAACGTGTGAGAGGCATTTAAAATACGATTGCTTAACTCTGTAGAAACTTGTATTCCATGCAAATAGGCATATCTAGCAAATACTTCTCGCTGTCTATGCTGACTTCCAGGTATAAGAAGATCTGTAGTTGGATTCAAATTTTGCTCAAACAGCAATTTATGTTCAGGAAAGGGCATTGATGGCCAGAGCAAGATATTATCAAGATTTGGGAAATATCTAAGTATTCGAGAATTATGCGCAATCATGACATCTGATTCGTGTGCCCAAAAATCAATAAGAGTTTTTCCCATTAATTTATCTGTGAATAGCAGGTCCGCGAACACAACTATGATTTTGACTCCCCCAGAACGAAGCAACTTAATTGAATCCATCGTTAGGCCTGGATGCTCTAAAGTTCTTGTATCACCTAAAAGAACTAAATGAGTTATATTGAGTTTAAGGAAAAAGTCAACAAGTTGTTTTGTGGTTGAGTGTGAATCTCTTAGAGATTCAGGTTCTAGAAAAATAGTTTCGTGTCCAAAGTGCCCTGCACTTTCTTCATATGCTACCGCTAATTCATGCTCCATAGAAAAATTATTGCGTAAAATTGTACTGTGAAAGAAAAAAGCAATTTTCCAATGAGGTAATTTGCTAGTGCTATCTAGCGTTGCGGTTGTACTGGATTTAGAAACCAGTAATGTATCTGAGACTCGATACTGTAAAGAATTTAAAGAATGTGGTTCGAACTTGGCTTTTTCAAATAAACGAAAATGTATTTTCTGCAGGCAAATTCCAGGAAAATGTAAAAGAATAACTCTGACTTGTACTCTAAAGAGATAAACCAAGTGATTCAGGCGACGGGAAAATGATTCCACGGGTGAATTCCTATCTGAATCTATTAATTAGAGGAGGAAATTTGATTACAATTTTGTTCAGACTATTCATTAATTGCATTTACGTTATCCATAAACTGGTTTACACATGCTATCTCCATTTTGCTCAAGATCCCAACAGACACTAATTGTCTGTATATAGACCTGAAGATCTCAAAATCACTAATTTTTCCTGAACTGGCTCCCCAGAAGGTATCGGAGATTTCCTTGATTTTTCTATTGTGTACATGCCCCGGGATTTCATCTATGAAATCTGCTGCAAGGACATGTTCATTTCTTTCTTGTCTAAAACCTAATTTGCCGAACACGGTTTGTATTCCAAATTTACGTTGATATCCGTAAACAATAATTCCACGCCAAATGTCTGTCATCCTAAAAGTTGAAGTAATAGGAAGATAGAGAAATGGGAAAAGTCTTTTGTTCCAAAGTGTAGCTTGTGAATTTGTGGGGCAAAAGTTATTGTTACCTAGCACCAATGGGTCTAATTCTACAAAATTGTGTTGTTGAGGATTTAGCATTCTGCCAATTGCATCCAGATCAGGGTCGCCATCTACAATGGATTGAAAGCAATGCCATTCTGGGCTTGATTCAATCTTCTCGGTAGTTTCAAGTGGTTTGAAGGCTTCTTCCAAAGGTAATCCTCTCGGCCAAATTTCGGGTCTGCCAAAGTGTGCATAGGCATTTACCCATTGCCTTGATCCTTTATATAACCTGTAAGAGTATGGGATATTCTCAAAGATATCAACTTCTGAGTAGTTATCGTCGTCAGTGTCCAGCAGAACATCCACATCGTTTTCTAGGGCCCAAAGGTAGGCCAGATTCTTGCGGGCGTAATGGTTAAGAGGAAGAAGTCCACTCAGCTTGGGCCATTTTTTTGCTTGCTCGTGAATCGAGAAATAGTGAACGAACTTAGGTAACTCATTAAGCTTCCAATCGGGAGTCTTCATATCTCCGATTACAATTAGTTGAGAGTTGGAGATTTCTGCAAGTTGAAATAATCTTTGGATTCCTAACGAGTTCTGTTCCGAAATAGTCGTAACCGCTATGGCCCTCACCCAAAAAGGATATAGCATGATGTCGCAGATGTAAGTTAACCAAGCATTGGGTCCCTAATCTCAATTTGTAAAGATTCAGAAGTGTGCCAACCTGGAAGTTTTGAATGTGATTGATTGGTCGGAAACACGACTATATTGTTGTTGACAATCCCTGCTAAATATGAAAGCGCTGATTTTCCTTGGATTAATACTCTCGCTGTACACATATCAATGAAGGTTTTCATGAGGGGATCACAATAATGAATCTCTAACGAATAACCAGGCGGACAATCAATAAGCTCCATTAAATCGTATGCCTCCAGTTCAATTTCAGAGGCAACTTTATCTCCGCTGTTCTTTATAAATCCTTCGAGAATATCAATTTGAGATGGTTTCCAAGTCTTTGCCTCATTTACTAAATCTGTGTGTATGTGCAACTTAGACGACTCAGGGACCGTAAATTTCACGCAAGCAGCTGAAATTGCATCACTAAAGTAGGAGAAGGGCAGATGTCGGCCCTTTGCATACTTTAGGTTTGCATATTTTTCATCATATCCGCGCCGAACATGTGCCAACAACTGAATTTCAGCGTTAGCATCAAGGGCCCTCTTATTTTTATCCCTTAAAAACATTGAAGCGTGTTTATAAGCAGCTGGCAACTTGTCAAGAACTCCCATTGGAAGGAGTATGTGGACAATTAAGGAGCCGTGGAACAAGATTCCCTGTAGCCACAACTTAACTAGTTTTTTTCTACTTAACTCTCGCACAAAAATATGCTTAACTTTTTTATGTTTTAATTTATCACTGGGAAAACTAAAGAAGTCATTTATCTGATCAATGATTGTTTTAAGGCTAGTGCCGCCATCTAAATCATGCGCTATGTCTTCTATTGCGCGAGAGATTGGAGTATGGAGATATCTCAATCTAAATTGTTTTGCCAAGGAATAAATACCAGTGATGCGTAGGGCCTGTGCGCCTAATCCATCTTGCATGGATTGGTCGTCGTAAGTGAGATAGAGTGCCATGTGGCAGATTCTCACACGCTAGACCTAATTCGCAAATTAAGGTGTCGAGGTTAGTCCTTAATAGCATACCTCATTTACCTTTATTTTCTGAGAAACCCTAAGTTGGCTGTGGATAGAATTGACATACCCGTCATGAGGCATAAGGTGTGATATGTGCTTGGAATTCTACTCATTGGCTACGAAAGGTTAGACTTTCTCCAAAGAAACATAGAGGTAGCCGAGAAACTTCAAGGCGTGAATCTTTGTGTTTATGTTTCTATGGATGGACTAAAGGTTAGTGAAGAAAGAAAGCATAGTTTTGTTCAAGAGAGAGATTTACTCTTGAGGAAAGCGGAGAGTTTCGGCTCAAAAGTCTTTCTTCATAATGAAAATTTAGGATGTGATAGACACATACCTTGGGCCATAGGGCGAGTCTTAGAAGATTGTTCGGAAATAATTGTGATAGAGGATGATGTTCGCATTTCTAGTCAAGGACTACGCGAAATGAAAAGAGTCCTTTTGAAAGAACTTACCAACGAGGATCCAGTTGTGGTCTTGGGGATGTCTTCCCTATTTAATCCACTTGGTTTTATACATTTCAATTTCTGGCGAACTACTAGATTTTTCAGTGCCTGGGGTTATGGTCTTAATCGAGCTTTTTGGAAAATCCATGAAGAATCTAATCTAGAGGACAGTCAAGACTTAGGTTGGCATAAGTTCTTTGAAGGATCTAGTTATTGGAAAAAGTTATCAAAAAGCAAGAAGGCCCTGTGGGAAGAAAGATTTCAAAGAGGTAACTATGATTATAGAATTCAAGCTACCCTGTTTCGTTTCAATCTTCGAGCCGTTGCTCCTATTTTTAGAATAGTAGACAATATAGGACACGGGTTAACAGGTGCTACCCACACGAGATTCAAGGCTCCAATTTATCTCCGCTTCAAAGTTTCTGAGAAGTATTTATATTTTTTTAGAACAATCATGTCAAATGTAGTTCTTAACCGAGCTCTCGATTTTCTCGACTCAAATTCATGGGCTGGCCAAGGAGTATTAACTTCACGCGGGAGAACTTGGGGAATTAGAGGTAAATTACTCAAAAGATACAAGCGATACAAATGATTCGCAATCAAAAATCATCTCAACGGATTGTTTTTCACTTACGCGGAGGACTAGGTAACCAACTATTTCAAGCCACAGCTGCATCGTATTACGCAGAGAAATTTCAGGTTCTCGCCATACTAAATGACAGGAGCATTATTCGCCATACAGATAAAGATAGGCGAACTTGGCTCCGGCATATAGATATTAACCTCCTGTTTGGAACGGACAGGATTGCATGGCAAAACCCTACTTTGTCTAGATTAGGCCTGAGTTTAAGTGATTCAAGAATGCAGAAATCAATGTTAGATGAAGAGTCTATGGAGCTTTTAAGTGGAGTTAATAACACTGTCCATGTTTCTGATTGGTTTCAAAATTCGTCTTATGCAAAAAGAGTCTTTCCAAAATACGTTTTGCTAGAACCAATGGATGTACGCAAAGTTGTCCGAGAGCAGATCGAAATTATTGAGGAATCTGAAAAACTTGGGGCTATTCATGTCCGGCTCGGGGATTTCAGGCGAACATCTTGGGGTGTTTTGAGTGCCGACTGGTATGTAGGAGCCATTGCTAGAATGATTGAGGTTAAGAATTTGAAAAGAGTTGATTGCTATAGTGATGAAGTAGGCGAAGCAAGAGAAATCCTGAAGTCCTTAGCGAATAGAGTTGACATTCGTTATCCTGAAGAGAGTCTCAGGTTGCAACCACACGAACTTCTTTGGAGTTTGAGCAAATATGAATCTTATGTTTCAAGTAATTCTTCGCTAAGCTGGTGGGCTAGCTTCTTTAATCAAACAAAAAATCCATATATTATTTGTAATTGGGGAAACCAACTAATTATGAAAAATTGGGAGAAATTGGAACTATCGGTTGACGGTTAATAGACAAGTGAAGGTTCAGTAAACCGACAGATTTTGGCCGTAATTTTGTAGGTCAATTTCATTGTTTAAATGGTTAAGCAACTCCTTAGGAATAGCAGTTATTCTATTCTCCTGTAAGCGGAAGATAGCTATCCAAAGCGAAAGTTTAGAATTAGTGCCGAGAAATTCTATGGAATTAACGCAAGACCTTATGGTATTAATGGGTGACATTCTAAGGTAAGAAGCACTTCTCCCCTTGAGATGCGATGCTAACAAGCTTGAGACATCCTCTGAATCGCTATCAGAAAAAATAACAACTGGAATATTTTTAGGTGATATGTGAATTAATGCCTCACTAACTCTAGTAGGCTGTATATAACTCTTGCTAGATAAATTAAGTAAATCTCCTAAGCGATAATGGATTGAAAGTACATTATCAGAAAATTTTTTCTTTGGGATTTCAAA
>SXGQ01782161.1_pt1 | contig 14201 bp, 13 predicted proteins | sample 3178371 | NCBI WGS metagenome assembly SXGQ01 (sample SAMN11356859, study PRJNA531348) | freshwater metagenome | isolation source: freshwater sample F1-20 | place: China: Fuxian Lake, Yuxi | collected 2017-12-25
GGCCAAGACCAGCGCCGCCCTCGCCAAGCTCCGCGCCGCCGGCCTGCCTTACATCGCCGTCCTCACGAACCCCACCATGGCGGGCGTGATGGCGAGCTACGCCACCTTGGGCGACGTGATCGTCGCCGAGCCGGGCGCCCTCATCGGCTTCGCCGGCGCGCGCGTCATCAAGGAGACCACCAACCAGGACCTCCCCGACGGCTTCCAGACTTCCGAGTTCCTGCTCAAGCGCGGCCTGATCGACATGATCATCCACCGCAAGGAGATGAAGTCCAAGCTGGCCAGCCTCCTGCGCGCCCTCGCTCACCGCAAGGTGAAGGTCAAGGCGACCAAGCCCCGCGCGGCCTGACGCGGCTTCCGCGGCCATGTCCACCGAGGCCACGCTCCGCTGGTTGACGGGCCTGCGCAACCTAGGCTCCCGCCTCGGCACGGAGCGCATGGCCGTGCTCGCCGGCCGCCTGGCCCACCCGGAGCGCGCCGCCCCATGTTTCCATGTCGCCGGCACCAGCGGCAAAGGCTCCACCTGCGCGATGATCGAGGCCATCCAGCGCGCCCACGGCCGCCGGACCGGCCTTTACACCAGCCCGCACCTCGTCGCGATCGGCGAGCGGATCCAGGTCGACCGGCGCCCGCTCCCGGATGAACGCGTCGTAGCCCTGGCGGAGATCCTCCGGCCGCACCATGCGGCCATCGCCGCGACCGAGCCCGACCTCGCCCCGACCTTCTTCGAGCTCATCACGGCCGCGGCCTGGATCGAATTCGCGCTCCGGCGGGTGGACGTGACCGTCCTCGAGACGGGCCTCGGCGGTCGGCTGGACGCCACGAACATCTGCGAGCCGGAGGTCTGCGTGATCACCTCGATCGGCCTGGACCACCAGGAGTACCTCGGCCCGACCGTGGCGCACATCGCCGCCGAGAAAGCCGGCATCCTCAAGCCGGACGTGCCCGCCGTCATCGGGTTCGTCCCGCCCGCGGCCGAAGCGGTCATCGCCGCGCGCGCTCGTGAGGTCGGCGCGCCCTTGTATTGGCTGAAGGACTACTTCCCGGACGGGTTGCCGGAGACCAACCTGGTCGGCGAACACCAGCGGGCGAACGCCGGCCTCGCCTTGCTCGCGTGCGAGCTCGCCGAAGCCTTGCCGGTGAGCGAAGCGACCGCCCGCGCGGCCTTGAAGCAGGTCGACTGGGCGGGGCGCTGGCAGCGGCTTACCTTGGCCGACGGCCGGACGCTCATCGTCGACGGCTCGCATAACGAGGAGGGAATCCGGGCGGTCGGGCCTTTGCTCGCCGCCTGCCCGGCCCCGACCGTGGTGGTCGGCGCGCTCGGCACGGACCGCGCTCGCGCCCTCCTCGCCGCCGTCGCGCCGCTCGCCGCGCGACTTCACCTCGTCGCGCCGGACAACGAACGCGCCTGCCGACCGGAAGAGCTCGCGGCGCTCCTGCCGCCGGCCGACCAGGCGAAGGCCTCGGGCGCGACCATCGCCGAACTTTTCCCTGCGCCGGGCGTCTGCCGCGCCGCGGGCGATCCGGTCGTGGTCCTCGGCTCGCTCTACCTCGTGGGCGAGGTGCTCGCCCGTTTCCATGGCGGACCGCTTCCGGACGGCCGCCTGCAGGATCGGCTCCCGCCGGCGCCATGAGCGACTTCACCTTCGTCCCGCCGGGCAGCACGCCGCCGAAGGTCGACCCGGCCGACTTGCCGGGCTGGCTGCTCGAGGAGGATGATGACTACCTGGTCTTCGACAAGCCGGGCTGGCTCGTCTGCCATCCGTCCAAGGACGGTCCTTGGTCCTCGCTCGTCGGCGCGGTGAAGGAGTGGCGCGGGCTGGACGTCCTGCACCTCGTCAGCCGGCTCGACCGCGAGACGAGCGGGATCATCCTCATCGCCAAGCATTACGCGGCGGCCTCCGCGGCGCAGACCGCGATGGAGCGGCGGTGGGTGACGAAGACCTACTACGTCTTGCTGAAAGGCTCCCTGCCGGAGCCGGTCATGGTCGATCAGCCGCTCGGCCCCGACGAGACCAGCGAGGTCGTCGTGAAGACCGCGGTGCGCGAGGGGCCGGGCACGCTGCCGTCGGCGACGTTCTTCGAGCCCGTGCTCGCGAACGCCGGCTACGTGCTCGCCCGCGTCCAGCCGCACACCGGGCGCAAGCACCAGATCCGCGCGCACGCGCTCTGGCTCGGTTGCCCGGTCGTGGGCGACAAGATGTACGGGGGCGACGACACGCTTTTCCTGGAGTTCATCGCGCATGGCTGGACGCCGCGGCTCGCCAAGCACCTGGAGATGGGGCGGCAGGCCTTGCACGCCGCGCGCCTCGATTTTCGTTCGCCCAAACTGACGCGGGTCTTCACGGCGCCGCTGGCGGCGGACATGCGGGACTTCGTGCTCGGACCGATGGGTTGCACCGAGGCCCAGTTGGACGAGGCCTTGCGACGTTGACCGGTTGATCGGTGGCCCCGCGGGCGGGCGACGCGCCGCGCCTAACCATGCGCGAGTGCGGCGGCGTCGACACGGCTCGCGCCGGCGGCGCGCAAGGTCGCCGCGCAAGCGTGCAACGTGGCCCCCGTCGTGAGCACGTCGTCCACGACGACGTAACGCCGGTCCGGGTCGACTTTCGCTCCCTCGGCGAGGCGGAAGGCCCGGCGGACGTTCGCCCGGCGTTCCTGCCGGTCGAGCCGCGTCTGGGAAAGGGTCTCGGTCTGCTTGCGGAGCAGCGCCGCGGTGGCGCACCCCGGCAGCCGGCGGGCCAGGAAGTCCGCGATACGTTCCGCTTGGTTATAGCCTCGTTCCCGTCGCCGTCTCGCATGCAACGGCACCGGGACCAGCACCGAGCCTGTCAGGTGTCGCCGAAACAGCGTATCCTCCAGCGCGGCGTCCGCCAGGTCATCGGCCAGCCAAGGGCACCCTCCGTATTTGATGCGGTGGATGATCTCCCGGACCGGTCCGCGCGCCCGGAAAGGGCAGACCGCCCGCCCGAAGGCCGGGTTGAGGCCGAGGCAATGCGGACAACTCCGATCGTCTTCCAGCGTCCCGTCGAAAGGGTGGCCGCAACGCAGGCACCGCGGGTCGTCGACCCGGGTCAGCTCCAGGGCGCCCGCCGCCGAGAGATGTCGGCGCGGCCCGAGTTCCATCGGTTCCCGCGTGACCACGCAATCGCGGGGGAAGATCAGGTCGAGCAGACCGCGGTCGAGGTCATCGAGCAGTGCCATCGGCTTCCGCCCGGAGCCAGGCGCGTTTGAGGTCCACCCCCCAGGCGAAGCCTCCCAGTCCATCGGCGGCGACCACCCGGTGACAAGGGATGAGTCCGGCCAGCGGGTTAGCCCCTAGGGCGACCCCGACCGCCCGGGCGGAGCCACATCCGATGGACTTCGCCAATTGACCGTAGGTCTGCGTTTGGCCGGAGGGGATCCGGCGGACGGCCTGCCAGACCTTGAGTTGGAAGGCGGTGCCGTAGGCCCGTGCGCATCGGACGGCGGGGAGGACTCCGGCGATCGGCTCGCCGCCGTGGTCGCGCAACCACCGACGGACCGCGGCGTCGGGGAGGGGCGAGCGGTGGACGAGTTCGCCGTCCGGCGTCACGGCTTCCGTCAGCCCGGCCCGTCGGCCGACCCGCACGGGGCCGAGGGCGCGGGCATAGCGGAGAGACCAGGCCGGACGCATGCGCACAAAATGCGTTTGCCCGTGCGGGGGTTCAATCCAAGGTTTTCCTCATCCCATGGCTTTCAATTTCGACAGCTGCCCGGAGCGCGCCGGCACGGACAGCACCAAGTGGCACAAGTACCATGACCGCGATGTCATTCCGTGCTGGATCGCCGACATGGATTTCGCGTCCGCGCCCGCGATCGTCGAGGCGGTCAAGGCCCGCGCCGCCCACGGCGTCTTCGGTTACCCGGCGCAGCGCGACGCGGTGTTCGCCTCGGTCGTGAACCATGTCCGCCGCCGGCATGGCTGGGAGATCAAGCCGGAGTGGATCACGTTCATGTGCTCGCTGGTGCCGGGTATCCATGCGAGCATCCGTTGCGCCACCAAGCCCGGCGAATCGGTCGTCACCACCGCCCCCGTCTACCCGCCTTTCCTGAGCGCGCCGGTGCTGTCCGAGCGCAACCCGCTCAAGCTCGAGATGGTGTTCGTCGACGGCCGGTGGACCTTCGATTGGGCGAAGCTCGAGGCCGCGTGCGCCCAGCCGCACGCCAAGGTCCTGTTGCTGTGTAACCCCTACAACCCGCTGGCCCGCGTCTTCGATCGCGCGGAGCTCGACCGGCTGGCCGCCCTGGTGCGGAAGCACGACCTCACGGTCTGCTCCGATGAGATCCACTGCGACCTCGTGCTCGATCCCGCCGCGCGGCACGTCGTCTTCGCGTCCCTGGCGGAGGACCTCGCCGCCCGTACCGTGACGCTGATGGCCGCGAGCAAGACCTACAACATCGCCGGCCTCACCTGCGGCTTCGCCATCATCCCGGACGCCGGCCTGCGCACGCGCTTCCGCCGCGTCCTGCAGGGGCTTTCGCTCGACCAGAACATGTTCGGTCTCGTCGCCACCCAGGCGGCCTTCGACCACGGCGAACCTTGGCGTCTGGAGTGCGTCGACTACCTCCGCGGCAACCTCGACCTCATCGAGCAGGAACTGAAGTCCATGCCCGGCGTCGTCCTCCGGCAGCGTCCGCAGTCGAGCTTCCTCGCCTGGTTCGACGTCACCGCCCTCGGGTTCGAGGACGCGCACGCGGAGTTCGAGCAAGGTGGCGTCGGCTTCAGCAACGGCGCCGATTTCGGCGGGCCGGGTCATGTGCGCCTGAACTTCGGTTGCCCGCGGGAGCGGCTCCGCGAGATCCTGCGCCGGATGAAGGCGGTCGTCGCCCGCGCCCCGGGTCGGCGTTCCTGATGCTTCCCGCCGGCCGCGCTCCCTGGTGGGCCTGGCCGGCGATGCTGTCGCTGGATGGCGTCGCCTTCGTGGTGCTCGCCCGCGAGCTCGCGGCCCCGGGCTCGGCCTGGACCTGGGGGACGGCGACGACGGTCTGGCTGGTCTGGTGCGGCTACGTCCTGGATCGCACCCTCGACGCCGCCTGGTTCCCCGCTGCCACCCAGACCTGGCGCCACCGTTTCCATGCCCGGCATGGCTGGACTTTGCTGGCCATCGGGGCGGGGATCGCCGCGGTGCTTTTCCTCGCGTTGGCTTGGGCGGATCCGGCGGGTCGGCCGGCGCCCCGCGCCCAGATACTTCTGCCGTTCGACACGCGGCAAGCGGCGGGCGGACTCGTGGTCATCTTCTGTGCGCGTTGGCTGACCGAAGTCTGGGCGCTGCGGATCGGTTTGGTCGCGCTGTTGCTGGCGTCCTTCGCGGTCCACCCGTTACCGGACTCGTCCATCGCCGCCCTCCTCGCCGTCTTCCTGCTCGCGGCCACCAATCTCCTCGCCCATCGCCGCATCGAGGTGGGCCTGGAAGCCTCTTGGGATCGTTTCATCCTCTGGCTCGCCATCGCGGGTTGCGTGGCCTGCCTGCTGCTCGGTTCCGCCGACGAGCGCTGGCTGTGCGGCGCCTGTCTGGGCGGCGTCCTCACCCTTTGCTGGGAGCCGGCTTCGTCCGGGCCGGATCCGGAGTATCGCCGCGCGTCGATCGACGGCGGGGTATTGATCGTCTTGGCGGTGGTTTGCTTGGCCCGGCTTTTCTAGCCGCTCAGCCGCGCAGACGCGGACGTGGGGCCGGCCAGGCACCGTTGGTGGTGTCCGCGCTTGGTCCTGCGGTCCTCGTCGGGGTTCGCCGGACTCCTTGGAGGTGACGTTCCAGTTCCTCGCATTGCCCGAGCAGGCCACGTGCCTCGCGTTCGGTCAGGGCACCGGAGAGCTCCGCCACGTGTAGCCGCGTGTAGAGCTCGGCGCAGCCGCCGAGCGGCATCTCCCAGTCCGACGGGTCGGGCGGGGTCGCGACCTGGGCGACGGCGATGGCACAGGCCAGGTGCATCGCCTCGCGGCGGAGGTCCTCGCCTTGCGGGCGGTGCTCCTCGGCCCAGCTCAGGCGGTAAAGGTGGGCGGCGAGGCGGACGGCTTTCTGCCAGGTGACGAAGGTCTGCAGGGGTGGTTTTTCCATGCGGTCCATTCGTGAGCGCGCCACCGCACCGGCAAGCGTCCTCCCTTGGGGTTCATCCCCTCGTGGTTTCGCCGGGTCCGCGCCTAGGGGAGGTCTAACCTCCGATCCGACCGACCAAGGCGTGCGTCGCGGCCAGGCACGCCAAGGCCGCGTTCTCGGCGCGCAGGACCGTCGGGCCGAGCACCACCGGGCGGAAGCCGGCGCGACGCGCGGCCGCGAGTTCGTCGGCCGTGAGGTCGCCTTCCGGACCGATGAGCCAGGTCACGACCTGGACGCCGGTGAAGTCGACCCGACCGACCGGCTCCGCATCGACCTCCAGCGACCCCGTCAGCCGTAGCTCCGCGGACGTCGCGGCGGGCAGTGTCGCGAGCCATTCGTCGAACTTGCGCGGAGCCGCGATGGTCGCCTGCCAAGGATTGCCGGATTGCTTGCACGCCTCCGCGGCCTGCTGCGTCCAGCGGGCTTGCTTGGCCGCCGCCCGTTCCGCATCCAGCTTCACTTCGCACCGGGCGGTCTCCAGCGGGATGACCCCGGCGGCGCCGGCTTCGCAGCACGTGCGGACCAGGTCGTCCATCGTGCCGCCCTTGGGCATGCCTTGCGCGATCGTGATCGCCGGTCGGAGCGGTTCCGCCTGGCGCACGCGGACGACCTCCACCACGGCACCCGCGGGGTCGGCGGTGAGCAGCTTCGCCTCGGCGAGCAGGCCGTGGCCGTCGAGCAGCACGAGCGCGTCGCCGCGGCGGGCGCGCAGGCTGCGCACGAGGTGGGCGCTCTCCTCCTTGGAAAGGACGACCTGGCGCGCGCCTTCACCGGGAGTTTGGTCGATCCAGACGCGGAGCGGGCTCATGGGGCGAGGGCGACCGGTTGGTCGTAGGAAGGATCCCAGTCCTTCCAGACGGGTTCGTAGCCTAGGCCGCGGAGCATCGCGGCGACCTCCGTGGGCGAACGGTCGTCCTCGATCGCGAACTGCTCGAGCGACGCTTCGCGTCCTTCGGCGTAGCCGCCCGGGTTCGTGTGGGAGCCGGCGCTCATGGCCGTCACGCCGACGCGGCAGGCGTGGTCGCGGAATTTCCGGCTTTCGCGCGTGCTCAGCGTGAGCTCGACCTCCCCGCTGAGGAGGCGGAAGGCGCAGATGGCCTGGACGAGGTCGCGGTCGGTCATCTCGACCTTCGGCTGCAGCTCGCCCTCGTGCGGGCGGATGCGCGGGAAGGACACGCTGAAGCGGCTGCGCCAATGCTTGCGCTCGAGCCAGCGGAGGTGGAGCGCCGTGAAGAAGCACTCCGCCCGCCAATCCTCGAGGCCGAACAGCGCGCCGAGTCCGATCTTGTGGACGCCGGCGGCGCCGACGCGGTCCGGGGCGTCGAGGCGGTAGGCGAAGTCCGACTTCCGCCCCTTCGGGTGATGGACGTGGTAGGTCTCGCGGTGGTAAGTCTCCTGGTAGACGAGCACCGCGTTCAGGCCGTGGCGGCGAAGCTCGGCATATTCCGCGGTCTCCATCGGCTGCACCTCGAGCGAGAGCGACGAGAAGTGCGGGCGGAGCAGGTCGAGGGCCTGGACGAAGTAGGGGACTTCCACCTTGTTCGACTCGCCCGTCAGGATGAGCAGGTGGTCGAAGCCCAGCTTCTTGAGGGCGCCGGCCTCGCGGAGGATCTCCCCGGGGTTCAGCGTGCGCCGCGGGACCTTGTTGCCGGCGGAGAAGCCGCAGTAGGTGCAGACGTTCTGGCACTCGTTGGACAGGTAGGCCGGCGCGAAGAGTTGCATCGTGCGACCGTAGCGTCGGACGGTGCGCTCATGGCTCAGGCGGGCCATCCGTTCCAGGTGCGGGGCCGCCGCCGGCGAGATCAGCGCCTGGAAGTCCTCGAGGTCGGCGGCATCCGCTTCGGCGCGGGCGAGCGCGCGGAGCACGTCTGCCTCCGTCTTCCGCCGGACCGAGGCGAGGACCTCGTCCCAGGGATGGGCGGCATGGACTTCGGCGAAGGACATCGCCCCGGATGGTGGGCCAAATCCCTCGCAGGGCAAGGGTTCGCGGCGGCTCAGAGGATCGCCGCGTAGCCGGCGGCGTCGAGCAGCCCGGCCAGCTCGCCCGGGTTCCGCACCTTCACCTTGATCATCCATGCGCCGCCGTACGGCTCGCGGTTCACGAGGTCCGGCGTATCGTTCAGGGAGCCGTTGGCCTCGAGGACTTCGCAGGTCACCGGGCTGTAGAGGTCGGACGCCGCCTTGACGGACTCGACCGCGCCAAAGACCTCGCCGGCCCCGAAGGTCTTGCCGGCTTTCGGAAGGTCGACGAACGTGACGTCCCCGAGGGCGGCCTGGGCGTGGTCGGTGATCCCGATGACGGCGGTACCGTCGGCGGCGACCTTGATCCATTCGTGGTCCTTGGTGTAATGGAGGTCGGCAGGGACGTTGCTCATGGGTTCTGGGTAAGGTGGGAGGGGATTATTTCAACCCTTCACTTCACGAAGGGCTCGACCGCGATGCGCAGCGGGATCCGGTTCCCGCGGATGTCGACGGTCAGTTCGGCCGAGCCGGTGTAGCCGGCCGCCACGAGCGCGGTGCCGATCGGTTTGTTGAGGGTCGGGGAGTGGGTGCCGGAGAGCACTTCGCCGACCGGCGTCTCGCCGGCGTAGACCTGGGCGCCCTGGCGGGCGATACGGCGGTCATCGAGTGAGAAGAGCACGACGGAGGCGGCGGGGCCGCCCTCGGCTTGGCGGCGCAGCGCCTCGCGGCCGACGAACTCGCCCTTGGCGAATTTCACGGTCCAGCCGAGACCGGCCTGGATCGGCGAGATGCGCTCGGAGATCTCGTGGCCGTAGAGCGGGTAGTTCGCCTCGAGGCGGAGCGAGTCGCGGGCGCCGAGGCCGGCGGGCACGAGCCCGTGCGGTTTGCCCAGTGCGAGCAAGGCCCGCGCGACTTTCTCGGCGGAGGCGGCCGGCAGGTAGATCTCAAAGCCGGCCGAGCCGGTGTAGCCGGTGCGGGACACCACGCAGCCGGACGCGCCGGCGACCTCGCCCACGGCGAAGCCGAAGCGCTTGATCGTCCCGAGCGGGAGCGCGGTGGCCAGACCGAGGATGCGTTCGGCCAGCGGGCCTTGGATCGCGAGCTGCGCCCAGGCGGCGCACTCGTCGAGGACCTCGACCTTGAACGGCCCGATCAGCGAGCGCATCCAGGCGATGTCCTTGGCGGCGTTCGAGGCGTTGAGGCAGATCAGGAACTCCGTCTCGGAGAAGCGGTAGACGATCAGGTCGTCGACGCACCCGCCGTCGGGCTGGCACATGACCGTGTAGCGTGCCATCCCGGGTCGGATCGACGCCATGTCGTTCGTCATGATGCGGTCGAGGAACGCGGCGGCGTCGCGGCCGCGGACGCGGGCTTCGCCCATGTGCGAGACGTCGAAGAGGCCGGCGGCCTTGCGGACGGCCTGGTGCTCCTCGATGATGCCGGCGTACTGCACGGGCATCTCCCAGCCGGCGAAGGGGACGATGCGTGCGCCGAGTTCGACGTGGAGCGCGTGGAGAGGCGTGCGGGCGAGCGGTTCCGACATGCCTCCAAGGTGCGGAGGGCGGGACGCCTTCCAACAAAAAAGCCCGGCGTCGCCGCCGGGCTTTCATACAGGCCGTCAGGTCGCTTACTGGCCCAGTTCCTGGCGGAACTTGGCGAGCTGTTCCTTGAACTCTTCCTCGGTGATCGTCCGGCTGCGCTTGCGGTTCTCCAGCAGGGCGATGCGGGTGTTGAGCTCGGCGTAGGCGCGCTTCTTGGCTTCGGTCTTGGCGGCGACCGCCTCGAGACGGGCGTCGGCGAGAACCTTCTCGGCGGCGTCGGCCTTGGCGGCGGCGTCGGCCTTGGCTTCTTCGAGCGACTTGGTGGCGGCCTTGGTGGCCTCGGCAAGCTTGGCCTCGGCTTCGGCCTTGGCGTCGGCGAGGGCTTTCTCGGCGGCCGACTTGGACTGGGCGGCGGACTCGGCGGCGGCTTCCTTCGCTTCCTTCAGCGCCTTCTCGGCGTTGAGGGCGGCGTCGGCGGCGGCCTTCTCGAGGGAGGCATATTTCTCGGCGGCTTCCTTCAGCTTGCCGTTGGCTTCGGCGAGGGCCTTCTCGGCGGCCTCGGCGGCGGCCTTGGAGTTCTCGGCCTTCGCCTCCTCCAGCTGCTTGTTGAGCGAGGCGATGGTCTTCTCGGCGGCCTTGGCGGCGTCGGCGGCCTGGTCGGCGGCGGCTTCCTTGGCCTTGGCGAGTTCCTTGGCGGCGTCGGACTTGGCGTCCTCGAGCTGGCGGGTCAGGGCATCGATGTTCTTCTGGGCGGCCTTGGCGGCATCGGAGGCCTGATCGGCGGCGGCTTCCTTGGCCTTGGCGAGTTCCTTGGCGGCGTCGGCCTTGGCGTCCTCGAGCTGGCGGGTCAGGGCATCGATGTTCTTCTGGGCGGCCTTGGCGGCGTCGGCGTTGGTTTCGTTGGCTTCTTCCTTCGCCTTGGCCACGGCCTTGTCGAGATTCGCCTTGGCGTCGTCGCGTTCTTCCTGAGCCTTGCCCACGGCCTGCTTCTGCTCCTCGAGGGCCTTCTGGATCTCGGCGAGGGACTTGGCGGCGTCGGCCTTGGCGTCAGCGACACCGGTGTTGGCGATGCGGGCGATCTCCTCGGCGCGGGCGGCGAGGGCCGTCAGGAGAGCGGCGCTGCTGGCCTGCGCGTCCTTGAGGCTCTTGAGTTCGGCGGCGATCGCGGTTTCGATCTCGGCGACGCGTTCGGCGGCGGGCTTCGCGGCGCTCGGCACCTTGGCGGCGGCGGTGGCCTTGTCGAGGGCGGCTTGGGCGGCGACGACCTTGGCGTCGGCGGCGGCGAGGGACTTGGCGATGTCGGCCTTGGCGGCTTCGATGGCCTTGGCGGCGTCCTGCGAGGCGCCGGCTTCGACCTTGTTCAGCAAGGATTGGCGGCGGGCTTCCAGGGTCTGGAGCGTGGCTTCGCCCTTGGCCTTCTCGGCGGCGGCGTCGGCGATCGCGGCGGCGAGGGCCACTTCGGCTTCGCTCGCCTGCGCGCTGGCCTTGGCGTCGGCGTTCTCGGCCGCGGCGGCGGCCTTGGCCTGTTCGAGGAGCTTCTGGAGGCCGGCGACCTTCTGGGCGGAGGCGGCTTCCTGCTTGGCGAGCGCCTGCTTCACCTTTTCGGTGGCGTCCTGCACGGCGGCGATGTTGGCCTTGACGGTGCCGGGCGAACCCGGGTCTTCGCCATTGGTCGCGTTCTTCAGTTTCTTGAATTCGTCGGCATCGCCTTCCGGGACGGCGGCGTCATCGGCGCCGGGGAGCTTGGTCAGCGTGACGACGATCGGCTTGCCGCCGAAACCGAAGCTCAGGCCGTCCTTGGTGTTCTGGAGGGAGGGCTTGAGGTAGCGGACCTCGCCTTCGTAGCCGCCCTTGCCGACCTCGAGTTTGTAGTCAGCGCTGCGATCGAGGCTCACTTCGGCCGGGGTCCGGCCCGAAGCCACGCCGTTGAGGCGGAAGGCCGCACCCTGCGGATTCGAATTGATCGAGACAACCTCGACGAGGGCCGGGTCAATCGAAGGCGTGCAGCCGGTGATGGCGGCACAGAGGACAAGGATGGAAACAGGGATACGCATGGTTTCGGGGTCTAGGGGGTGCTATTCCGAGTAAAATCCCTGCAGGTTCAACCCCTAAAGTCGGCGGGCCCGAGGTTGACACCGCAACCCCTTGGGCAAGGCTTTCCCCGCCCGGTCTTTGGCCAGCATAGCTCAGTTGGTAGAGCAGCCGCCTTGTAAGCGGCAGGTCGTCGGTTCAAGTCCGACTGCTGGCTCCATCCGGCGCCTCACCGGTCGTTCGGGGCGACCACCGGGCGCCTTGGCGGAGCGCTTTCGCCACCGTCAGGAAGGGCTTGATTCGCGCGACGTCGTGCACCCGGACCATCGCCGCCCCCCGGGCGAGGCCCCAGACGCAGGTCGTGGCGGTCGCGTCGTGCCGGGCCAAGGCGTCGGTCTCGTTCAGCACCAGCCCGAGCGTCGACTTGCGGCTCGTGCCCAGCAGCACCGGGTAGCCGAGCGAGGCGAACTTCTCCAGGTTGCGGACCAGCTGGAGGTTCTGTGCCGGGGTCTTGCCGAAACCGAATCCAGGATCCACCCACAGCTGTTCCGGTGGCAGGCCGGCCGAGCGGGCCCGTTGGATGAGGTGGCTCGTCTCGGCCAAGATTTCTGGCCAAAAGTCCTTATAATCCGCTTCTTTTCGACGATGCATCAGGATCAGCGGGCACCTCAGCCGAGCGCATGTCCGGGCCATGGGGGAGCCAGTCGGGTCGGCCTCGTGCGAGCCCCCTTCCACGTCATTGATCACGTCAGCCCCCGCTTCGATGCCGGCGGCGGCGACCGCGGCCTTATAGGTATCGATTGAGAGCGGTATGGCCGGCAGGCGCCGCCGGATGGCGGCGATCGCCGGCAGCAACCTGGCGAGTTCCGTCGCCGCGTCGACGGGCGCCGACCCCGGGCGGGTCGACTCGGCCCCGAGGTCCAGGATGTCCGCGCCCTCGGCCACCAGCTGTTCCGCCCGCTCGGCCGCGGCCTCCGGGGAGGCGGCCAAGCCACCATCCGAGAACGAGTCCGGGGTAATGTTCAGGATGCCCATCAGGACCGGGGCGTGATGCCAATTCGGCAGGGGGCGTTGGTGAGGGCTTTGCCAGGACATCTTTTGGTTGGGTTAGCCCCCCGGAAAGGTCGGCGCAACCCCAAGCCGTCGGGGTAGAAGGGGGCGAGGGGGTGGTTATTAGGATAATTGATGCGATTTTTACGCATAAACCATTGATTTACAATAACTTGCACAGGTAAGTCATGCTGAGCCATCCGCCGTGCCTGTTCTTTGCCTTGTCTCAGGACTAGGGGGCTTGCAAATGACAGTCTTTTTACGAAGTTTCCCACGTCCGAAAATCCCTCCTTATGTTTTCTCGCCTCCTCAGCCGGCTCGGTCTGTTCGCCGCTCCGCTTTTCGCCCTGGTCGCCGCCGGCTGCTCGAAGGCCGACCTGACGGTTCGCCAGTCGACCCTCGATCCGAAGGGTCCGGTGGCGCAGATGCAGTATGATGTTTTCATGGACACGGTCTGGCTGGTCGTCGTCCTGTTCGTGCTCGTCGGCGGCCTCCTGGTCTACGCCGTCGTCCGTTTCCGCTCCCGCCCCGGCGACACCGCCGCCCCGATCGTCGAGGAAGGCCACGGCAACCCGCTCGTCGAAATCGGCCTGATCACGGCGTCCATCGGCGCCCTGGTCTTCATCGCCGTCCCGACGCTCAGCGCCATCTGGTACACCGACGACGTTCCCGCCGAATCCGTGCCGAAGTCCAAGCTCTCTGCCTGGTATGGCCAGCCGCTCGACAAGGCCGTCGCGGAGCAGGTCCTCGAGATCGACGTCATCGGCAAGCAGTGGTGGTTCCGCTTCGAGTACCCGCAGCTCGGCCTGACCAACGACGCCAAGCACTCCGTCCCCAACGAGATGGTCATCCCGAAGGGGGTCGCCGTACGCATCAACCTGCGCTCCGAGGATGTCATCCACTCCTTCTGGATCCCCAAGATCGCGGGCAAGGTCGACCTCATGCCCGGCCGCAAGAACCACATGTGGATCCAGGCCGACCAGGTCGGCCACTACTATGGCCAGTGCGCCGAGTTCTGCGGTGATTCCCACGCCTACATGCTGTTCCGCGTCGAGGTCCTCGAGCCCGCCGATTTCGCCAAGTGGGTCGCCGCCCAGAAGGCCGACGCCGCCCCCGTCGCCGCCGGCACCAAGGCCGAGCAGGGCAAGAACCTCTTCGCCGCGAAGAGCTGCGTGATGTGCCACAACGTCGGCGGCCATTTCGGCGCCGGTGCCTTCGGCCCCGACCTCACGCACCTCGCCTCCCGCAAGTCCCTCGCCGGCGCGTGGCTCGACAACCGCGACCCCAAGGCCCAGCGCGCGCTCGAGCAGACGAGCCCGCTCGGCACCGAGGCCTCCGTCCCCGTGGACCGCGCGACCTGCAAGGCCAATCTCATCAAGTGGATCGGCTCCTCCGGCATCGCCGCCGGCGCCGACGGCCAGCCGACCAAGGACGTGAAGCCCGGCAACCGCATGCACTACTACAAGATGTTCAACGTCGCCGGCCTGCGCGAGACGCACCA
>SXGQ01141719.1_pt1 | contig 14197 bp, 17 predicted proteins | sample 3178371 | NCBI WGS metagenome assembly SXGQ01 (sample SAMN11356859, study PRJNA531348) | freshwater metagenome | isolation source: freshwater sample F1-20 | place: China: Fuxian Lake, Yuxi | collected 2017-12-25
CCACAAGGACCGATTGGTCCAATAGGTCCAATAGGCAATCAAGGACCAATTGGCAATCAAGGCCCTATTGGGCCAATTGGGCCAATTGGCCCACAAGGACCACAAGGACCACAAGGACCGATTGGTCCAATAGGTCCAATAGGCAATCAAGGACCAATTGGCAATCAAGGCCCTATTGGGCCAATTGGGCCAATTGGCCCACAAGGACCACAAGGACCACAAGGACCACGGGGACCGATTGGTCCAATCGGACCAATTGGACCAATCGGTAATCAAGGACCAATAGGACCGATCGGTCCTATTGGTCCAAGTACAGCAATCAATGCAACTGCAACAACAACATCTGCTACTTATTACCCAGTTTGTGTTCAAGCTGCGGGATCTAATCAAACTCCATTTGTAAGAACTACAGCAACAGCATTTAGTATTAACCTTAATACTAATATCTTAACGGTTACTGCGACCGCAGCACAATATGCTGACATCGCAGAAAGGTACAGTGCCGACGCCGATTATCCACCTGGTACAGTTGTACAGTTTGGCGGCACAGCTGAAGTGACCAAAGCACACAAAGACATGACTGATAAAGTAGCAGGAGTGGTTACCACAGATCCTGCCTATCTGATGAATATTCAATTAAAATCTAAATTTACGGTTGATGTAGCACTACAAGGACGGGTACCTACAAAAGTAGAAGGACCAGTTGGCAAAGGTGACATGATGGTTGCTACACCTAACGGTACAGCCCGAGCAGAACCTAATCCAAGAATTGGATCTGTAATTGGAAAATCATTAGAAGACTTTGTAGCATCTCCAGAAAATTGGACAACTACTATTGAGATCGTAGTGGGCAAGTCATAACTTGTTTATTTTTTGATTTTAATTTATAATATTAAATACTAAAAATAGTTTTTCCACTATGTCTGATCAAGGTCCTACTCTACATGTAATGAGCAACCCATCTGGTATTACGCATACCCGATATAGAATGGAACCATTCAATGTTGCTGCACTAAAATTTCTGGAAAACATGAAACCACGTGGATGGAATATGATTCATTACGGTCATGAAAGCGCCCGAGTTCCTGTTGAAAATATTGTTTGTGTTAATAACGATGAATTTCCTCCGCCTGTTGACGGCGATTTAATGAATCATAAACCTGAGCTTTATCAAAGATTCAATGATAGAGCCACAGCACATATTGAAAAAATAAAGCGGCCCGGAGATATGATTCTGTGCTTTTATGGACAAGCAAACAAACCTACAGTTGATGCTCATCCGGATTTGAAAATTGTTGAACCCAGCATAGGTTACCCACCAGAAGCAGTATTTGCTCCATTTCGTGCTTTTGTCAGCCACAGTCAAATGCATTACTATTATGGACTTCATCAAATGCTGCTTAAACCAAGTTGGTTTGATGCTGTAATTCATAATGCATTTACTCCTAGTGAATTTGATTTTAGTGATCAAAAAGATGATTACTTTGTATTTTTGGGACGAGTGAATTATGACAAAGGTGTGGATCTATGTATTCAAGTAACTGAACGTATTGGTAAACGTTTAATTATTGCGGGACCACAAACCACACTCAATCATCTAGGTTATAGCAGTATTCCAAAGCATGTTGAAATGGTTGGATACGTGGGACCAAAAGAACGTAGTCAATTATTAAGTCGTGCGCAGGCACTGATGTGTCCTACACATTATATTGAACCATTTGGTAATATTGCAGCCGAAGCACAATTTTGTGGTACACCAGTGATAGCCACAGATTGGGGTGGCTACATTGACAGTGTTGTTCATGGAGTTACCGGTTTTAGATGTAAGGATTTTAGATCTTTTGTAGAAGCAGCAGAACGGGTGCATACATTGGATCCAAAAGTATGTAGAGATTGGGCCATGCAGAATTTCAGTGACACAGTTATTCACGACAAATTTGATGCATGGTTCCACAAAATTCATAAATTTAATTTTTACGATGTATAAAATTTACAGCAAAAAAACACCAAATAAATTACTTCACCTAGTTAATAGACTAGAGGAAATTACTGAACGTACAGATGTAGCACACAGTAATGAATTTTTACAATTGGCCACATTAAGAATGGCCAAAGGTAAAACATTTAAACCTCATAAACATCTTTGGAAATATACACCTAGACCCACAATTATAGCTCAGGAAAGTTGGGTTGTAATAAAGGGCAGTGTTGAATGTAGTTTCTTTGACATTGATGGTACCTTTTTAGAAAAAGTAATTATCAATCAAGGTGACTGTTCAATGACATTCGAAGGTGGACATACCTATACTATTTTGGAAGATGACACTGTGGTCTATGAATATAAAACTGGTCCATATACAGGACAAGCAGAGGACAAGGTATTTCTATGACAAAATTGACTAATACTCCATTGTGGAAACAACTTTTTCTTGTGTCCCGAATGGTAGCAGAACGTGCATTTACCAGTGAGGAAGTGGACCAAATTCAAGCTCATTGTAATACCTTGCAGTTAGGTCAAGGCAAACTGTTTGACTCTAACCCAGACTATAGTACACGCACAGCAATGACTGCATGGATTGATAATCCCACAGCTGAAACACAATGGTTCTATGATAAATTAAATAGAATCATTGAACAACACAATGATGCTGCATTTAATTTCGATCTTACTGGTATTCCTTACATTCAATATGCAGTATATCCTCCAGGTGGACATCATGACTTTCATATGGATGTTGGGTTCGACACTCCACCACAATATGATTATAAGATCAACGAGTTTTTTAGAAAACTCACAGTGGTAATTATGTTAACAGAACCTGGAGTAGATTTCGGAGGAGGAGACTTCCTTGTGAATATGAGCATGGAACGCACCCCCTATTGGGTACCTATGTCTAAGGGTTCTGTATTAATGTTTCCTTCATTTATATTGCACAAAGTATGCCCAGTGGAGTGGGGAGTAAGACGTACTTTGACTACATGGGTTTTAGGTCCTAAATTCAAATAATGAATTTATTTTTTGACCGGTCACAACTACGTAGTTGTGGTGAAAACGTAATAATAGGACGCACAGTAAGAATCAAAGATCCTCATAGAGTCAGCATAGGTAATAATGTAATAATAGATGACTACACTTATATTTCCGGAGATGTAAGTATAGGAGATTATGTTCATATTGCTCCGGGCTGTGTGCTATCTGCTAGTAGTGGCGGCATTGAAATGCAAGCATTAAGTGGTTTAAGTGCTGGATGTAAGGTCTATGGAGGCAGTTCAAATTACATGAAAATTGGACTAGACATGCCTACAATACCCCAGCAATTTCAGTACAACGTAATTTTAGAAAAAACTATATTACGTTCTTTTGTCTTAGTAGGAGCTAACTGTGCAATTTTGCCGGGCTGCGATATTCCACAGGGAGTATCAATCGCTGCTGGAATAGTGTTGAGAAAAAATATAAAACTAAAATCTTGGCATTGCGTTGTAGATGCACAGGGCAAACAGATAGCAAGACGCGGATTAGAAGAATTACGTTCAAGAATTAGAGATTTTTATGATATCGAGATAATAAATGATTAAGGGCTCGGATGTAATTATACATAAAAACGCAGAAATTACCAGGCCAGAATTATGCGTATTAGGAAATCATATTGCGATCGATTATGGCTTTTATTGTACCACGGAACTAATAGTAGGTGATTATGTACATATTAGTCCACATGTAGCGGTGATAGGCGGAAAACGTACAGCACTCAGGGTGCAAGATTTTTGTTTTATTAGTACTGGCGCAAAACTGATTTGCGGGTCCGAAACATTTGAAGGCAATGGGCTTATAGGTCCAGTTATTCCTGATGAATTTAAAGAAAATCAAATTTTGCTGCCAATTACATTGAAGAGATTTTCAGGAGTCTGTGCCAACACCACAGTAATGCCTGGTATCACCATGGCAGAAGGATCCATTCTTGGAGCCAATAGCTTTCTTAATCAAGACACTGAACCTTGGACCATATATGTAGGCAGTCCGGCGCGTCCTCTTAAAATTAGAAAAAAAGACAAATTGTATGAATATGCAGCTAAACTAGGATATCATTACAATTATGGCCAATAATTTTGCATTCAGAATTCAAGGTGGAGGTGTATTCAGTCGTTTATTACAGTGTGCAATAGAACCATTGGCTACCATTGATTTTGATAATGTATATCTCTCTTGCGCACCAATCGAACTTTATCAAGAACCCGAGTTTGCTTGGATCACAGACAGTGTGAATAATCAAATTCAAGAGATGAATAAGTATGGGATACACAATCCATATCAACATCTTTTGAACTACGTATTAGATCAATGGTCTGATTATAAATTTCAAGACAAAGGTATACTGCCAATTGGGCCTATGTATACTAAACAACAGCCTATTGAACTCAGTGTAAATTATTTGAGATATAAAGAAGTGGCCGCAAGGTTACGATTTAAAAATACATTAGTAGAAGAATCTGCCAAAATATTTAAAAACTACAATACTAACAACGTATTGGCAGTGCATCTTAGAATTAAAGATATAGATGGCCATGGTATAGATAGATTTGAATTTGATGATTACGTAACTGCCATTGGCACTGAATTAAGTAATTACAGTTATGAAAAAGTTTTTGTTGCAGCGGACAATTTGGCCTCATTGGCTAAATTGAAACAAATATTTGGAGACATAATTATTCATCATGATTTCCACAGAAGTCCAGTGGATCATAATGATTTTAGTCATTGGGAATTAATTAACTATTTTAAAAAACACTATTGGCAAACTGCTATCATTGATTGTCTAAGTCTCAGCTATTGTAAAAATTTAATCTGTAGAACCAGTAATTTTAGTAATGCAGCGATTGTGTTTGGCGACTATACGGAAATATATAGATTATGAACTATATATTTAGAGTAGACGGCGGTGGACTTTTCAGTAGACTACTGCAATGTGCAATTATTCCTTTGGCAGATAAACAATTTGAAAAAGTTTATTTAACTGCACAACCTTTGCCTCCCACGGATCTAGTAGATGACCATGTCAAACCGGGTATACAGTTTGTACACGATACAGTGCAGCTTTTACAAGAAAATCAAGTAATTGACCCGTGGGATAACATCTTTAATTTTATACTTGATCAAGAACATGATCATAGCTATGTTCATGGCGGATTATTACCTGTAGGTAAATTTTATGATCATCAGTACAGGATAGAGCACAGTGCCAATTATAAGCAATACAAAAATGTTTTTCAAAGACTTCGTGTTAGGCAATCTATTTTGGATTCTGTAAACCCTGTAATTGGACATGATGTATTAGGAGTACATGTAAGACTTAAAGATGCAAACAGCGTAGATGATCCTAAAATTTTCGATGACTATGTACAGGCAATTGATCAAAATTTAAACTATCATAATTATTCTAAAATATTTGTTTCTGCAGATAATTCAATAAGTATACGCAAACTTGAAGAACTTTATCCTGATATGATATTGTCAAATCAATTAGCAAGGTCTGACAATGAATCTGCAGATTCATTTATTTGGGAATATAAAAATTATTTTAGACGGCACTATTGGGCGGATGCTATGGTTGATTGTTTAAGTCTTAGTAAATGTCATACATTGATTTGTAAAAACAGTAATTTTAGCAATGCTGCAATTGTTTTTGGTGATTTTCGACATATCCATAGGCTTACAAATTGATAAAATATGTTATTTCTACTGAAATACCACCACCATATTGGCACCCGTGGTTAAAATATGGCGCAGGTTTTTTTTCTAATTATCTACGTGTATTGCAACAACTGGTCACTATGGAACAGAAATACAGGAATGAACAAGGGCAATTACCCGTGGTCCCTTATATAGATTGGACCACTAGTTTATTTGTAGATAATAATGGAGTTGTAGCAGGATTACCTTTTCCTGAAAATCCTAAGAATCCATGGTATCATTGGTTTGTAGGACCCAGACAGATTGAAACTAACACTGTAGTTCAGGCAAACAGTGCATACGATGCCGAGGTGCTTAATCATAATGGCAATTATTGGCGTGATCATAATCCATATGTGAATTATCTCAGACTGATTGATCAAAGGCATAATATTCTCAGACCACATATTATGTACAATATAAATGAAATTTATAATTTACATTTTAAAGGACATCGTGTATTATGTGTAATGGCCCGAGGCAATGAGTTTAGATATAATCATAATTTACAAGGATTTTGGGAATTAGATTTTTATATTCAAGGAACTAAAAAAATCCTAAGTGAAAATCCTGATTTCACAAAAGTATTTTTAGTCACTGATGACGCAAATTGGATTACCCCATTTTGTAATGAAATTCCTATTACTTTTTATTGTGATGTTTTTCGTAGAACTACACAGACAGAAGAATATATAGAAAAAAATCCTTATTGGTGGGCGGATACATTAAGACCCGATCACGGTATAAGACTGGGTGAAGAATGTTTAATACAAGCACACCTAATGGCTAAATGCAATATGATATTTGGTAGACAATCGGGCACCGTTAATGGTGCAATGTTATTTAATGAAAACATAGAAAACTATGAATTGGTAGGTTTTGAATGAACAATAATTTTACATCATGGCCTTTGGGACAATTGCCTAAACATTTTCAAAGACCCGAGTTAGAACAGCTACGCACATTAGGTTATGATTGGAAAGATCCCAGGGATGTCATTGAACTTTTTGAGCGTAAAGTAGCAGACTTTGCAGGTGCAAAGTATGCAGTAGCAGTAGACTGCGACACCCATGCTATATTTTTATCACTTAAATGTTTAAATGCCAATGGAATAATTACTATACCCAAGCACACATATCAAAGTATTCCTATGTATATCAAACATGCAGGTTGTGATGTTGCATTCAGAGATGAAAAATGGTCAGGCATGTATCAACTTGAACCTTATCCCGTTTGGGACGCAGCAGTGCGATGGCGTAAAGGCATGTACCAGGGCGGATTTCACATCGTTAGTTTTCAATTAAAAAAACGTGTACCGATTGGTAGAGGAGGTATGATTTTATTGGATGATCCTGCTGCATATGCTTGGCTTAAACGTGCAAGATATGATGGTCGCGATCTCTCAAAAAGTCAATGGGAAGATGATACTGATATTTGCGGATGGCATATGTACATGACTCCCGAAGATGCTGCTCGAGGTATTATGTTAATGGATCAAATACCCGAGCACAATCCTGATACTGCAACGTGGGAAAATTACGCGGATCAGAGTCAAAAACAACTATTTAAAAAAATATGAAAAAGAAAGCATTAATCACTGGTATTACAGGACAGGATGGTAGTTATTTAACAGAATATCTATTAGACTTGGATTATGATGTATATGGTATAGTGAGGCGACACAGTGTACCTGAAAATCAAAGTTCTAGACTAGAACATATACACGATAAAATTACAAGAATCTACGGTGATCTCACTGATGAAATGAGCGTGGCAAAAATAGTTACCGAAGTACAACCAGATGAAATTTATAATCTCGGAGCTATGAGTCATGTACGTATTAGTTTTGATATGCCAGCATTTACCATTAAAACAAACAGTCTTGGCGTATTAAACATGTTAGAAGCGTACAGACTATTTTGTCCAACTGCCAGATATTACCAAGCCAGCAGCAGTGAAATGTTTGGCAATAGCATAGATTCTGATGGAGTGCAACGTTTAACTACACCAATGACTCCTGTAAGTCCATACGGGTGCAGTAAGGTTATGGGTTTTAATTTAACCCGCCATTACAGGGACGCTTATAAATTACATGCCTGTAATGGTATTTTATTCAATCACGAAAGTCCACGTCGTGGTACTAATTTTGTTACTAATAAGGTAGTAAAAACTGCGGTAGAAATTAAAAAAGGTATTGCAAATAAATTAGAATTGGGTAATTTAGATAGTAGTAGAGACTGGGGTCATAGCTATGATTATGTTCGTGCCATGCACCTTATTGTTAATAATAACACAGCACGTGACTGGGTAGTGGCTACTGGTGAAAGTCATACGGTTCGCGACCTATGCCAATATGTATTTTCTTCATTGAATATGAACTATGAAGATTATGTAGTACAAAATCAAAAATTTCTCAGACCTGAAGAACTAAAGTTTCTTAAAGGCGACAGCACACCAATTAGATCTGAATTGGGATGGAAGCCAAAGTATACCTTTGAATCTATGTTAGATGAAATGATTGAGCATTGGTTAAAGACATTGTGAAATGAAGAATTTTGTTTATTCATGTCCTGGAGGTGGACCATTTAGTAGATTTTTTCAATGCGGTATAGTGCCATTAAGTAGCATTGAATTTGATAATGTTTATCTAAAACTAACACCATTTGCTGAAACTACTGAAGGTGATTTATATGTAAAAGAAGCTATTGATCATATGCAACGTCATAGAAAAGCCATGCAGGAGTATGGTATTGACGATCCATACGATAACATATTAAATTATGTTCTGGATCAAAGCACAGATCATACCTTTATTGACATGGGCGAATTGCCAATCGGAAATTGGTATAATAGAATTAGAAAAATAGAAAATAGCCCCGACTTGGATAGATATAAAAGAACATTACAAAAGATTAAAATTAAAAATCATATTAGAAATAGAGCTGATCAATACAGTAAAGAATATGGTATAGGACCGCATACTTTAGGTGTACACGTTAGAATGACATCTATGGTCATACACACACGTAATCCTGATGAAGAAAATGTAAAATGGGAAAATTATTATACTGTAATAGATAGAGAAATAAGAACTGGAAACTATGCTAATATTTTTTTAGCCAGCGATAATGATCAAAGTTTAGAACTAATAGATAGAAGATATCCTAATATGGTTAAATTTATTCCCGGTCTATTGCGTTTTCCAAAAATTGAAATAGATAATTACAATGATTGGAGTTGGGACTACGATCAATTTTTTATGAAACCCTGGTGGGAAGAAAGTTTCATTGAAGCAATGACACTGGCTAGATGTGGTGGTCTTATTTGCAGAGAAAGTAATTTATCTAATATGGCTGTAGTCTTTAGTAATAGTATTCGTAGAGTTGTAAGGGTTTATGATGCAGCCAATTAAACAAATAGGGTACATGCCCGGCTATGGTATAGACAATCCTTATAAATTTACCAAACTATTTCCTTTTACTTCATCAATGAGTGTGGACACTATAGAACATAATCCAAATGATGAATACAAAATTTTAATGCAAAGTGAGCCTCCTAATTTGTATATTAAATTTTGTGGTATGGTATTGGAAAATGCTGATAAATTTGATCTTATATTAACCTACGATGACAGACTACTGCATTTACCCAATGCTGTGGAATTTTGTCCAGTGGGTAGTTGGATTTCCGATCATATTCTTTTACAAAAACAAAATCAAATTAGTTTTATGATGAGCAGTAAGGTCAATGGTTATGCATATATTATGAGATTTAAAATCATGCACAAATATCAGCATACTCAAAACATTGGGCCTTTCAATCTTAAATTTTGGCGTAGTCCGCCCCGTTATCCAACTAAAGATGATTTTTTTGCAAATGCTAAATTTAATATTGCATGTGAAAATCAAATTATGACAAACATGTTTACAGAAAAGTTATTAGATTGTTTTCGAACTTTTACAGTACCGATTTATTATGGCTGCACTAATATAGAAAAATATTTTAATCCAAAAGGTATTATACAATTTAGCGAATTTGATGAACTTGAGGATATTTTAAACAATTTGACACCTGATGTATATGATCAAATGTTGCCCTATCTAGTAGAAAATTATGAATTAGGTCGCCCCTATTGGGAAAAAAATGTTTACCAAAGAATAGAAGATATTGTAGCAGAACGTACAACTCTAGATGCAAATTTATTAAATTCAATCTTACTGGACTAAGTATTTTTATATTATGCAAACAAAAATTATTATAACTGATGATTTTTATGGGGATCCGGACAGTGTAAGAGAATTTGCCTTGTCTCAGCCCTACGATGTAACAGGCAACTATCCTGGTGCTAGAACAAAAAGTTTTCTTAACCCAGACATCAAAGAAGCTTTACAGACCATAGTTTGGCCCGTCGGGGGAGAAATTACAAAATGGTTTGATGTTGATGGTATGACAGGCAGTTTTCAACTTACTACCTGTGCTGATCGTAGTTGGATACATACTGATCATTTTAACAAATGGGCTGCGGTATGTTATTTGACTCCTAATGCTCCTGTTACAGCAGGCACAGGTTTATTTCAATATAAAAAAAATAATGCAAGGACTGCTGCCGAAATGGGCAACGAATCTTATGATCCACAGGACATGACCAAGTGGATCATGTACGATGTAATAGCTAATAAGTATAATAGATTAGTAATGTATAGAGGCGATCTTTTTCATAGCAGTTTAGATTATTTTGGAACTGGTCCTGAAGATGGAAGACTTTTTCAAGTGTTTTTCTTCGACACAATAAATTAACATGAGAATTAATTTAATAGTTATTGATGATTTTTATAGTAATCCCGATGGGGTAAGACAATTTGCTCTAAGTCAAGAATTTAAGCAAAGAGAGTCTTTTCCGGGACCGCGTACACAAACTTTTTTAAATGATAGCACCAAAGACACATTACAAAGCATTTTATTTAATTATGCTGGCAAAATCACAGAATGGAATGATAGAGATGGGTTAACTGGATCATTTGAAATGGAAATGGCGCGAGATCGAAGTTGGATACACACTGATCATTTCAATACATGGGCTGGAGTATTGTATCTTACACCCGATGCACCATTAGATGGCGGTACTGCATTTTACAGACATAAGAAAACAGGTGCAACGCGAGCACATGAATTGCAAGGATATGAAAGTCAGGATATGACCAAATGGGAAGTAACTGACATTGTAGCCAACAGATATAATCGTCTAGTGCTGTACCACAGTGATTTATTTCATAACAGTTTAAATTATTTTGGTAATACTGTTGAAACTGCCAGACTTTTTCAACTTTTCTTTTTAACCACAGAGTATTAATATGCCATTAAATCGACACCCGAATTTTTTAGAACCTGATGTATTAGATGGTCTTAGACAGAAATATAATCAGGCCAAGGGTAAAGATGTATTTGAAGTAAATCACATGGGCCGGTGGGGTGCAGGACTTGAAGCTGGAAGTTATAGCCCAGTTCTAATACTACAAATTCCTGAATATAGACAATATCTAATAGACAAGTACAGTAGTACATATCCAGTGTTCCGCGACTATCCTAACTTAACCTGTTTCATGCACGTTTGGTTGCCGGGCAGTCAGATTAATTGGCATCATGATAAAAGTGATACTACACCAAGACTTAGTAGCACAATTTATATTAATGAAGCTTGGAATTGGAATTGGGGAGGATTATTTGTATATGATGACACAGTAGAAGGTCAAGGTTGGATTTTCCCACATAGTAATTTAATGGTATGGTTTGAACCTCCACTTTGGCATTCGACCAGTATGGTGACTTTGTCGGCCGAATACCCCCGGCTAAGCATACAGTGTTTCTTTAACAAATATTAAAATTATGAATTTAGATCATTGGTTCCCCAGTGTAATAGGTAGATCAGTGCATGAAGAATGGATTGATCCTATGTTGATGTGTGCTCGTAAAATCTGGCACGATCCTAATTTTCCATTGAATGAGCAGTTCTACTATAATGGCAGAACAACGTATGGAACAAGAAACCTATGGTATGATAATGGATTTAAAGAATTTGGCGATTTTCTAATAGAAAAAGCAAAAATATATTTAGAGCTACAGGGCTATGATTCTAATGCTGTAAACTGGAGACCGTATATGTTTCTAAATAGTTTTACACAAGGATCAGCCCATGCCAAGCATTTGCATAGCCAATGTAGTTTAAGCGGCATTTACTATCTCCAGACTCCACCGGGTAGTAGTCCTATAACCTTTTATCCACATCAAACTTATAAAGAATTTTTTGATTATATGTATGCAGTGAAGGATCCAACTAATTGGTACTCCATGGGTAGTACAAAATACGAACCATTTCCGGGTTTACTGTTGATTTGGCCTGGATGGTTGTGGCATGAAGTTGTTCCTAATAGCAGTACTGAACCAAGAACCAGTATTGTATTCAATCTTTAAGATTGGCTAAAACGTTTAATTTATCGATATTTGCATTAATACGTAAAGTTTTTTCTAAGCCTGGATGAAGTGGTCGTGGACAATCTTCCAGCAGTGTCCAACAATAACCTTTATGTTCATCGTTTAACAATGGTACGAATTCTTCATCAACTCTTATTAAAAATGTATGATAAGTAAATCTTTTATTATCGCTTGTAAATTTTTCTAATGGTATAATCTTAGCATCAGCGATCTGGCCACCCAATTCTTCCTGTATTTCTCTGTTTAGTCCTTGAATTATCGTTTCGCCTGGTTCTATTTTCCCGCCAACTATTCCCCAAGTATTAGAAATTTTACTATTTTTTCTCAGTAGGAATAGGTAACGTTTAGTAGAAACACTGTAGATAAGTGCACCACAACTGATTAGATGGTCAGCAGCCATTTACCTGCAGGGAAATATCCCTCATAACTTTTTTCCCAGTCACTGCCATTCCATTTGTATTGAATACCGGTCGTAAGATTTGTAACATACTGTACATTAGTTTCATTCCTACCATCGAACACAACTGCCCAATGTTGTCCGGTGAATTCTATAATATCATTTTTATATGCTTCTAATGGGGTTTCGTCGATACCCATCCAATTATAGATAGGTGCTGCACCTGTGCCTTGAACATAATCATTTACTAACAAATATCTAGTACCAGTGGCCAGATCTTGAAGATTTTTATTTGGTCGAGAAGTTAATGGATCAATAATAGCCATCACTGGTTCTAGGGTATTCACAGGCAATGTGTCAATGTCTGCTGTCCATAGTAATGTGGTATCATCTATTGGATTATAAGCTACTGTTCCTACAACTTCATTTCCATCCGCAAGTTCTAAGGTTACACTAGAGCTTCCGTTAACAAGATTTCCGTATACATTTATTAAATCTCTCCATGCTTCACTTGCACCTGATTTAGAAGTCACACTAGTGAACGCTACTCGATCACCTATGTTACCTGTGATTACATTACTGGAAATAACCCTTTCTCCATCTGTTCTTATCACTAAACTGTTTGGCACCGTAGTGATTGTGGGGCTAGCACCGTTAAAAATATTGGCAGCACTGATTACCATATTACTGGTAATACCGTCTGTATCAGTTACATAAAATGTTGTATTAGCACTAACATTAGCAGTTAATTCTTTTATTATCTGTGTGCCAAAAGCATCGTTGACGGGTTCATTATATTTTACTAAACGTAACTTATTATCTAATAATATTACACCATAATTCAATGGAGTATAATATTGTCTACTTAATAATTTGGATTCATCAAATATAGCGTCATTAAGATTGCCAGTTCCATCGAAAATATTTGCAATAATTTTTTGTACCACACCTAATTTTCTGACTAATGCAGGACTACTTATAAAGATTGGGATTTCAAATGTTAGACTTGCTACATCAATGGGGTTTTCAGTACCAACTGGCACGGTGTAGGAACGCCATTGTACGTCTGTCAATGTTACATAGGTTATGCTGGTCCAATCTATATAATTATCAGTGCTTTGTATTTCCAATGAGGGATTAAACAGTACACAAAGTTGTTCTAGCAATTGTAGTTTTTGTTCAGTGTTACTAGTCCATATATCCAATTTTAAAGTTAGCAAATATGGTACAGGCATTAATCTATCTACAGTAAGTATATCACCCTGGGTAGTGCTATAGTCTCCTGTGGCAGGATCATAATATCTTTCTCTTACATTAAGTTTACTGATGTAGGTTGGATTCTGCACTCTGGCCCTGTCATAGGTCAGTGCTGAAACATAAACTGCCATGGCAGGAACAGCATTCATTATATTTTCACTGTTTTGTTTGATAATTTCTGCTGCTTGTCTGCTGCTGTCACCGTAAAGCACAGGCACACGTTGAAGTGCAGTAACACCTGCACGATCTCTTCCAAATTCAACTTGAAAGTTTGATACCATTCTAATAAATTGAATGATGTATCTTCTTATTTGTTGATCATAAAA
>SXGQ01148883.1_pt1 | contig 14197 bp, 15 predicted proteins | sample 3178371 | NCBI WGS metagenome assembly SXGQ01 (sample SAMN11356859, study PRJNA531348) | freshwater metagenome | isolation source: freshwater sample F1-20 | place: China: Fuxian Lake, Yuxi | collected 2017-12-25
CAAGTCGCCCATAGCCTGTGAGTGCGGGCAGACCCGAGGCAGCATCTCTACCCACGCACCCCGCAGCCGGCGCCGCCATCCGTACAGGGCCGCGTAAGCGGTGGCGCTGGTTGTGCCACCCTCGCCCCCCACCCGTTCGGCGCCGCGGCGCGCACTGTCCATCAGCCAGGCTGGCAGCCTCAGGTGGTAGGGCTGTCGGCTGACCTCGCCGGCATGCATGGCGGTGGCTAGCATCAAGCGCCCCACATCGGCATCAGACAGGGCCACCATCAGCCGGGGCTCGAGCTGGGTGTTCCAGTATTCGCTTTGCAACAGGTGAGGCGACAACGCAGGAGATGACTCGAGCGCCTGCTCCACCAACAAAGCGGTGGCGATATGTGCCGAGTGCCCGTCTAAACGGTGCGGGCAGATCACCACGCGCGGCTTATATTCATCAAGCAGCGCTTTGATGCGCCGCAAAGCCAGTTGCCACAGCACCGTGTTGGCGGCAGCATCAGCCGTTCGCACACCTTCGAGCCCCATGCCAGGGGCCTCGCCCGCACACATGAGGTCAAAACCCAGCACCTGACAACTGGCCTGCAACTCGGTCCAGCGCTCGGCCCGGCGCTCCAGCCGGCTGCCAAAAGTGAGCGCCACATTGACCACACGCCAGCCCGATTCCTGCCGCAAGCGCAAGGCCAAGCCGCCCACCAGCGCCTCGTCATCTGGGTGCGGTGAGAACACCAGGCAGACCGGGGCGCCTGGGCTGGCGGTGGGCGCTGGTGAAGGCTGAGCCGGCAAAGCCAACCCGGCTTGCTCGATCGAGGTTTCGAGCAGCCTGCGGTAGGCTGTGGCCCATGCATCAAAAGGTGTTGGCGTGTGGGGCATTCGGCACCAGCTCAGGCAGACTCGGGCAAGCTATCGCCCAGGGCCGCAAGCGCGCTGCTAAAGATAGACTGGATAAGTGCTGCTGGCATAAGTGTGAAGGTTAAACCGTAGCTGACCCCATTTAGACATTAGCCGCCCCAAGTTGACCTAGGGTAAACACCCTGTTCAGACGCACTTGATCCGCGCACACTAGCAAGACATGTCTGACATCTGAACTCTGGCAACACCCACTCCCCCCTTGACCTCATCGTGAAGAGTTTCACCCGACTGCCGGCCTACCAATTAGCGACCACCGAGGTCAAGCGCTACATTGAGCAGCATCAGCTCAAGGGTGGCGATCCGCTGCCATCCGAGGCGGTTCTGTGCCAAGAGCTGGGCATGTCGCGTGCTTCTCTGCGCGAGGGACTCAAATCCTTAGAGTCGCTGGGCATTATCCGCACCCGGCATGGCGAAGGCGTGTTCGTTGCGCATTTTTCCTTTGACCCGATCCTGCACAACCTGCCCTACTCGGTTGCTGCGCAGGGCTCAAGTTTGCGCGAATTGCTGCAAGTGCGTTGCGCACTCGAGGTGGGCATGATTTCGCAGGTGGTGGCGAACATCGGCCCCTCCGATGTCGATGAGTTGAGTGACCTGGCCCAGCAGATGCTGCAGTGCAGCGAGCGCGGCGAGAGCTTTGCCGAACTCGACCGGGCCTTTCACGCCACACTGTTCCGCTGCTTGGACAACACCTTCCTGTTGAGCCTGGTCGATCTGTTTTGGCAGGTCTTCAACCGCTTGTCTGACCGCTTGCCTGTGCCTGATGCTGCGGCGCAGCGCGCCACAGCGCAGGACCATCTGGCGGTCGCACAAATGGTGCATTCTGGCGACGTGCAGGCGCTGGAGCGTGCGCACCGCCACCATTTCAATGAAATTTCCCGCCGTCTTGACACGATGTATGCGCCGGTAGCCCGGCCGCATTGATGCGTTGATTGCCAACCCTTCCGTAACCGTTCCCGAACCATTTTTACAAGGAGACTGATGATGAAAATCTGGAAACCACTCGCTGCCCTACTGTCACTGTGTGTCTCGGCTTCCGCCATGGCGCAAAACCTGACGTTGAGCTTTGGTACGCAGCTGCCCGAGACCCATGTGGTCTACAAGGGCATCTTGGAGGTCAAACGCAAGCTGGAGGAGTCGTCCAAGGGCACCATGACGCTCAAGATCTTTCCGGGTGCGCAGCTTGGCGACTTCAAGGCCATGGTCGGGCAGACCCAGGCCGGTGACCTGGACATCACCATGACCGGCTACCCCGACATGAGCTACATCATCCCCGAGCTCAAGCTGATTGGTGCCCCCTATGTGGTCTCCAGTTACGAGCATCTGCAAAAGGTCGTCAAAGGCCCGTACGGCCAGCGCATGGACACCAAGTTCCGCGAAAAGGGTGTGCACCTCATGGACGTCTGGTACGAGGGCACCCGCCATACCACCGCCAACAAACCGATCAATTCCATGGCCGATCTGAAGGGGTTGAAGATGCGCACGCCCAATGTGCCCTTCCTGATTGCCTACGCCCAGGCGGTCGGTGCCACGCCGGCACCGGTGGCCTTTGCCGAGCTCTACATGGCTTTGCAGACCAAGCAGGTGGATGCCCAGGAGAACCCGCTGCCCACCATTGAGGCCACCAAGGTCTACGAGGTGCAAAAGCACATTGCCCTGACCGGGCACTTCATTGCCAGCTCGGCGATCCTGGTGGGCGACAAGGCGCTGAAGAAACTCAACCCCACCCAGAAGCAGTGGCTGGAGGAGGCCATCCTGGCCGGTGGCAAGGTTGCCACTGCGGGCGTGATGAAGAGCGAGACTGACCTGGTGGCGTTTTTCAAATCTAAAGGCTTGGGCGTGACCACGGTCGACACGGCGCCCTTCCGTGCCGCCATGAAGCCGTATTACGACACGCTGGAGACTGAGTTTGGCAAGGGCGAAATCACCCGCATCATGGCCACCAACTAAGGGCCGCAGCCGCGATGACGCCCAACCGCTACTCGCCTGAGGGGGTGCTCAGCACCCTGTTGCTGATCGCCCTGAGCCTGGTCATCCTCTTGCAGATTGCTGGGCGCCTGGGCCTGTTTCCTGGGCAGGTGTGGACTGAGGAGCTGATTCGCTGGCTCTGGGTCTGGATGGCCTGCCTGGGCTTGAGCGAGGCTGAGCGGTACCAGCAGCACCTGCGCATGGACATGGTGCCGTCGCTTTGGAGCGCGGCGCTGCGCCGCGCGGTCTACCGCGTGATCGACGCCATGACGGGTGTACTGGCCCTTTACATGGCGTGGCTGGGTTTCAAGGGGGTGCTGCGCACCTGGAATGATGAATCTGTGACCCTGATGGTCTCTGACGCGGTGCTGTACGCGGCGCTGCCGGTGGGCGCCCTGCTCTGGGCGATGCGGCTGTTCCTGCGGCTGGCGGGCAAGCGCCAGCCAGAGCCCTGGAGTTCCTCATGACCTTCCTGATTTTCATCGTCACCTGGATGGTGCTGATTTTTGTCGGCATCCCGATCGCCGTATCGATGATCGTGGTGTCGGTAGGCTACTTTTTGTACACCGGTATCGGCATCAACTTTGCGGTGCAGCGCATCGTCGATGGTCTCAACAGCTTTCCCATCATCGCCGTGCCGCTGTTCATCCTGGCGGCCAGCATCTTCAACTCCTCCAGCATCACCCGCAACCTGTTTGGTTTCGCCACGCATCTGGTTGGGCATGTGCGCGGCGGGCTGGGGCATGTGAACATTCTGGCCAGCCTGTTTTTCTCGGGCATGTCGGGCTCGGCGGTGGCCGATGCCGGGGGCTTGGGCAAGATCGAAGCCGAGGCCATGCAGAAGGCAGGCTACCCCCATGACCTCGCCGCTGCACTCACTGCCGTGTCGTCCATCCTGGGGCCGCTGGTGCCCCCGAGCATCCCGATGGTGGTGTATGGCGTGGTGTCCGGCGCGTCGATCGGCGGCCTGTTCCTGGGCGGTATCGTGCCGGGCTTGCTGTGCACGCTGGCCATGATGATCATGCTGTATATCGTGGCCGGACGCATCAGTCTGCCGGTGCACCCCCGCGCCACCTGGCGGCAAATTCGCAGTTCCTTCATCGTTTCTTTTCCGGCGCTGCTCACGCCGGTGGTCATCATCGGTGGCATTTTCAGCGGCGTGTTCTCGCCCACCGAGGCCGCGGCGGTCACGGTGTTGTATGCGATTGCCATCGACCTGCTGGTCTACCGTGAGCTGACCTGGCGCAAGCTGTGGGATGCGATTTATGAAACGGCTGTGATGTCCTCCACCATCGCCCTGATCATTGGCGGCGTGTCCATGATGGGGGTGGTGATGGCGCGGGAGAAGGCGCCGGACCAGATCGCCTCGCTGCTGATGTCGGTGGCCAGCACGCCGACCGAGTTCATGTTCGCCGTGACCCTGCTCTTGCTGATCCTGGGCTGCTTCATCGAGGTGCTGGCGCTTCTGTTGGTGCTGGTGCCCTCGTTCATGCCGCTGGCGGCCGCGCTGGGCATCGACCCGGTTTACCTGGGCGTCAACATCATCTTCACGCTGATGATCGGCACGCTCACACCGCCCATGGGCATGATTCTGTTCGTGGTGTCCAAGAGCCATGGCGTCGAGATGCACCGGCTGATTCGGGCGACCATGCCCTGGCTGATTCCCTTGATCATCGTGCAGATCCTGATGATCCTGTACCCACCCTTCATCCTGGCCCTGCCCAGGCTGTTCATGTCCTGACCGTTTGTTTTACCCATGACCTCAACGCTCAAACTCCACGGCATTGTTCCCCCCGTTGCCACGCCCTACGACCATGACGGCAAGATTGACCCCCAGGGTCTGCGCGCGGTGTTGCGCCACCTCATCGATGGCGATGTGCACGGCCTGTTCGTGCTGGGTTCCACCAGCGAATGCGTGTTCCTTAATCCAGCCCAGCGCGGGCTGGTAATCGAGACCGCAGTGCAGGAGGCGGCCGGGCGCGTGCCGGTGCTGGTGGGCGTGATGGATGCCACCACCGACCACTGCATCGCCCATGGTCGCCAGGCTCAGGCGCTGGGCGCGCAGGCTCTGGTGCTGACCGCGCCCTACTACACCCGCACCAACCAGGCCGAGACCCTGGACCACTTCCGCTATGTGCGCGACGCGGTTGACCTGCCGGTGGTGGCCTACGATATTCCGGTCTGCGTGAACATCAAGCTGGCGCGCGACACGGTGAACACGCTGGCCCGCGAGCAAGTGGTGGTGGCGCTGAAAGACAGCAGCGGTGACGAGGGCGGCTTTCGCATGCTGCTGCGTGACCTGCAGGACCTGCCCGACTTCGCCCTGTTCACTGGCTCCGAGGTGGTGGCCGATGCGGCTATTCTGGGTGGCGCCCACGGCATCGTGCCCGGCCTGGCCAATGTTGATCCCCACGGCTACGTGCGCCTGTATGACCATGCCCGTGCCGGCCGCTGGCAAGAGGCCCGGGCCGAGCAGGACCGCCTGATCCGCCTGTTCCAGATGGTGTTTTTCGCTGCCAACGAGCTCAGTGCCGGGGCCTCGGGGGTAGGCAGCTTCAAGACCGCGCTCAAGCTCATGGGCCTGATTCAGAGCCATCACATGGGCAAGCCCAACCGGCCGCTGCCACCAGCGGCGGTGGAGCGGGTGCGCCAGCACCTGATCGAGATGAATCTGCTGGCCGCCTGAGGGCTAGCCGTGGCCGAAGACCCACGGGCTCAGCGCTGGGCAGGCGGCCTGATCGTCTCCTGCCAGCCGCTTGAGGGCGGCGCCATGGACCAGGATGAGACCGTGGTGGCGATGGCACTGGCGGCTCAGACCGGGGGTGCCACCGCCCTTCGCATCGAGGGCGCGGCACGGGTACGCCAGGTGGTGGCACGGGTTGGTATCCCGGTCGTCGGCATTGTCAAGCGCGACCTTGCCGACAGCGCGGTGCGGATCACTCCTCTGCTGGAAGATGTGGACGCCCTGTGTGCCGCCGGGGCAGCGGTGGTGGCGGTGGACGCAACCCAGCGCCTGCGCCCGGTGCCAGTCGCTGCCTTGTTACAGCGGATCAGGCAAGGCCAGTGCCTGGCCATGGCCGATTGCTCATGCCTTACTGATGGCTTGGCGGCCCGGGACTTGGGCTTCGACTGGGTGGGCAGCACCTTGTCCGGCTACACCGCCGAGACGCTTTGCGCCCACGACAGCCCGCCGGACTGGGCCCTGATACGGCAACTCAGCCAGCGGGGCTGTTGGGTGGTAGCCGAAGGGCGGCTGCGCACGCCGGCCCAAGCAGCACAGGCGCTGCGCGAAGGGGCCCGGGCGGTGACAGTTGGTTCGGCCATCACCCGCGTTGAGCACATCACCAGCTGGTTTGCCCAGGCGCTCAGCCCACCGGTGCCCGATGCTGGTGCTTGACATTGGCGGCACCAAGGTTGCCGCTGCCCGCTGGGTTGACGGCCAGTTGCAAGACCGGCGCCAATGGCCGATGCCGCCCAGCCTGGAGGCGTGGGGCCAGACCCTAGCCCTGATGGCCGCAAGCTACCCCGGCGTGAGCCGGGTGGCGGCGGCAGTCACCGGCTTGACCGACGGGCGGGTCTGGTCGGCCGTCAACCCCCAGATGATTTCATTTTGGGACGGCTATGGGCTGGCTGATGCCTTGACGCAGGCCTGGCATTGCCCGGCGGTTTTGCTCAATGATGCGCAGGCAGCGGCCTGGGGCGAGTTTGTGTCGTGCGACCGGCAGCCCGCTAACCTGCTGTTCATGACCCTGTCGACCGGAGTCGGCGGTGGCTTGGTGCTGGGCGGCCAACTGCGCAGCGGACTGCGCGGCCTGGCCGGCCACATCGGCCATGTGGGCAGTGGGCTGGCCCCTTTGGACGGCGACACCCGCTGCGGCTGTGGCCGGCTCAATTGCCTGGAGACGATAGCGTCGGGCACGGCGCTTGCCCGTCAGGCGTCTCATCTGCTCGGCAGGCCGATTGACGCGGCATCGGTCTTTGCCGGTTGGCACGCGGGCGACCCGGTTTGCGGCCGGCTGCTGGAGCGAGCCACTCAGGCGCTGGCGCAAGCGCTGGCCGATGCGCATGCCCTGCTGGATCTTGACGAAGTTCGGCTGGGAGGCAGCGTCGGCCTGGCGCCCGGCATGATCGAGGCCATCAGGCAGGCCCAGCAAGCCTTGCCGGCGCGTTTTCGCGTGGCAGTGGCGCCAGCCCGCTTAGGCGCTGACGCCGGGCTGATCGGCGTGGGCCATTGGGCCAGTGGCCGGCAGAACGCCCCGTGATGACCCTCATGCGCCGCGAGGATTCAAAAAATTGACTCTGGCCCTTTAGCCTGAAGTTTTTTTAGGACAAATATGACGACAGAAACAAGCACGGGCACGAGCCCCAGGCACAGAGCCGGATGGCGCAGCGATTTGTTCAATTACACCCGGCTCAGTTCCACGCAACTGAGCCACTACCACGAGCAGGGCTACCTGGTGATCAAATCGCTCCTCAGCACAGAAGGCAGGCGTACCATGGTCGATGAATGTATGCGCGCATGGATGTCAGAGAAAGGTCCCTACGACCCCAACGCTAACTGGTTAAGCAATGCGCTTCTGGCCAATATTCACCATCTGTCCCAGGCTGTGCGCGATTACTATTTCAACGGCCCTTTGGTTGATATCGCAGAACAAATCATAGGCCCCAACCTCAAGGGCGTCACATCCTAACTGACCTTCAAAATGCGCGGGCATACCAAAGGTTTTGCGTGGCATCAAGACAATGGCTACGGCGAGCTTGAACCCTATAACGCTGTAACTTGCCTGACCGCACTTGAGGACAACGATGAGCAAACCGGCTGCTTGTGGGTGCTTCCCGAGAGCCACAAACTGGGTCAAATCCGGCCCGGGCTAACGGCGACCCAAAAACTTGCTGGCCATGAGGTGGTGATTCATCCTGATGAATCCAAGGCCAGACCACTACCTCTTGAGGCAGGTGATTGCCTGATTTTTTCTTGCTGGATGCTGCACAAATCCGAGGGTAATTTCTCTCAGGACAAAGACCGCCGGGTGCTGTTTTTGCGCTACGCAGACGCCGATGCAGTCGAGGTTTACAACGGTCGCCAAGCGCGACTGGGCCGATTGGTGCGCGGCCACAGCGCCTACCCCGAGGTGGCCGCCTTTGAGAAAGACTTGTAAAGCCGGTGGCCTAAATCCAGGTTGGACAACCTAGCGACTGGCGGTCTTGGGTTAAGCTTTGTAGTGTTCAAGATTCGCTGCCACAAGGAAATTCATGACTGATCCAAGCTCCGCCGGTTTCCCAAAATTTGTTCCGGGTTTCGATTTTTTGCAGAATCTGGCAAGTGGCGCAGGCCAAGGCAGCACGCCAATGCCCGGCCCGGCGGGCTGGGTCGCGCCCACACTCAATGTTGAAGATATAGACAAGCGTATTTCAGAGTTGCGCACAGTGCAATTTTGGCTGGAACAAAATGCCAATGCGCTGGCAGCTACGGTGCAGGCACTTGAAGTGCAAAAACTCACCCTCGATACTTTGAAGGGAATGAACCTCAACATGGCCGAGATGGCCAAAGCATTTCAGCCCAAACCCGCTGCCCCGGCGCAGGCATCGGCCGCAGCCAAGACCAGCACGGCCATGACCGAGCCCCTGCAACTCTGGGCCGCGCTGACCCAGCAGTTCCAACATATCGCGGCGACTGCCATGAAAGAAGCCGCCAGCACAGCCACTGCGGCAACCGGCGCAGGCCCTGGCTCAAAAAAGACGGGCCGCAGCCCTGCCAAGGCCCGAGCAGGCAGCGCCAAAACGGCTGCCAAAACGATCGCCAAAAAAACACAGCAAGCGCGGCCGTGAACAGCAACGCCAGGGCCGCTTGATGAAACTGTTCCCCTACGGCCATGCCACCCATCCCCAGTGGCGCATGGCCGCCGGCTTGGTTTTAGCGCAGGTGCGTGCGCAAATGGCACTGCACGGCTACGCCAGCAGCCCCACGCTGGCCCTTCTCTACATCACCGACCACTACGCCCCAGAGGCAGCAGGTATTCTGTCTCACCTGGGCGCAGAGTTGCCCGGCATCACCGACTGGTCTGGCACAGTGGGGGTTGGTGTTGCGTCCAACAATGTAGAGTACTTTGACGAACCCGCCATGGCCTTGATGCTGTGCGAACTGCCCAGCGATCAATACCGTGTTTTTTCTGGCGTAGCGCCACTGGGCCTGGGCTTTGAGGCCCACACGGCTTTGGTGCATGCAGATGCCAGCAGCCCCGACCTGCCCGATTTGATCAAGGAGATGTCGGCCCGTACGGCCTCTGGCTACCTGTTTGGTGGCCTGCCTTCAAGCCGCCTGGGCACCTTGCAATTTGCCGTGGGTGGTAACGGCAACATCAGCGGCCAGGGTGCGGCCAGCGGGGTTTTTCAAGGTGGTTTGAGCGGGGTGGCATTTGGCGAGGGCGTGGGTTTGCTGTCCCGCGTGACGCAGGGTTGCTTGCCGCTGGCCCAGGCTCACTCGGTGACAAGTGCGCAAGACAATGTAGCCTTGACACTGGGTAACGAGCCCGCGCTGGATGTGATGCTGCGCGAACTCAAGGTCTCATTGGCGCAACCAGAGGCTGCGCTACAGGCGGTTCGTGCCACGCTGGTGGGCCTGATGCCAGCGCCAGCAGCCGGGGGGGCAGTGGGCGACGGGGTGGTGGTCAGCCGCACGGGCAATTTTGGCAACGACGTGCTGGTTCGCCACATCATCGGGCTTGACACTGGACGCCGTGGGGTGGCGGTGTCGGACTATGTGCAGGCCGGCATGCAATTGGCTTTTTGTCAACGCAATGTTCAAGCCGCGCGGTCCGACCTGATGCGCGTGTGCGCCGAGATCCGAGAAGAGCTGGAGCCACAAGAGCTGTCGGTACAGGCCGCCACCGCCCTGCACGCATCAGAGGCAGAATCCGCACCGCACCCGGCACGGGGTATTGCTGGTGCCATCTATGTCAGCTGCACCGGACGGGGCGGCCCGCACTTTGGCAGCCCAAGTGCCGAGCTGCAAATCATCCGCCGCGCCTTGGGCGATGTGCCGCTGGTCGGTTTTTTTGCTGCCGGCGAAATCGCCCGCGACCACCTGTACGCCTACACCGGTGTGCTAACCGTATTCACGGCTCAGGCCTGAGGACTAGGCCCAATCCAAGGCCGCCGCGGTTCAAATCACTGGGTTACTGCGGGCTGGGTCCTTGGGTGACATCCGAAGCCAAGCGTAACCGGCGGGCCGACCGAAAAATACATTCCAACGCAATCAGGTACGGTGACGTAAGACCTATTTAAACCTTGGGGGCAACGCCATGCCACAGTCACAGTCACAGTCACAGTCACAAATCGCCGCCAAAACCATGTCCGTGAAACTCGATTTGAGCACTCGCGCCCGTGTTGAAAATCTGGCCGAGGCACGCCAGCGGATGGCACATTGGGTCATGCGCGAAACCGTTACCCAGTATGTGGACCGAGAGTAAAAGCGCGAGGCGATCCGGCTTCGCCAATGATTTCAAATTTGCGCTCGACTGCCGCTTGCGCCATCTCGTTGTTGGCGTACGCTTCGACGCTCATGCCTGCGGTGGTTTTCGGTGCAGCCAATCACACGCGGTTCATCCCACACCGAAAAGCGCATCGCCTGCTTTTTGTAAAACTCCGGGTTCTGGAAGGCTGCCAAACGAATCAGCCGATTGGCCAGTGACTGCGGGAGTTGTGCCTTCTCGAAATAGATCAGGTTGGCCAGCGTCACCGTCAGCGACTTCGGCATCGGTCCGACCAGCTTCTTGCTGACGGATGTGGATTTTTTCCAAGGCTCTTTTTGGTTTTCCTCATCGATGAAGGTCACATCGAGTGGGTGCGCGTTGCCCGTCGCCCTCAGAATGATGGGCTCGATGTCGTACGCAGGCATTGGCACACTGGCTGCGAGAAAGGCCCACTGATCTTGGTAAGGCCGGAAGTCAGCATCCACAAATACACTGCATCCGTTCTCGCGAGGAAGCTTTTGCAGTGGCAGTGCGATCAGATTGCCAAAACCGCCTTTGGGCATCGCATCCTGATTGGGAAACAGCCGGTCGTAGGATTCGAGCTTGAGTTGACGCGTGCGGGCGCAAGTGTGGCTGATGATGGCCGTACCAAGTCGGCGTGCGACTTGGCGATTTGTGCCGAAACCGGCCTGCGTTCTGCAGCGCATCCCGGTCGTTGGGTTGGTGCGGCTGGCGGGGATCGAACCCACGACCCTTGGCTTCGGAGGCCAATACTCTATCCACTGAGCTACAGCCGCATCGAGAGGGCCGAATTGTAGGGGTTTTTACGGGGTGAGGTCGCTATAATCAGTTCCGATTTTGAGCTAGACGGACCATTGAGGACACCATGAGCGACACCAGCCAAAACCCTGCGCATGAAGAGGAACACACTGGACCAGTCAAGACGCCAAAGCAACTTTTGCTGGCGGTCTTGTATTCCTTTGTCGTCCCAGTGTTTGCGATCATTGCCTTGGTGTACTTTGTCACCGCTGACAAAAAGCCCGCAGAGGGTGCTGCCAACCCCGAAAAAGCCCTCGCAGCTCGTATCCAGAAGGTCGGCGTGGTCGAGATCCGCGATGCCAATCGGCCACTCAAGAGCGGCGAAGAAGTCTACAAGGGGCAGTGCACGGCCTGCCATGCAGCTGGCGCGGCTGGTGCGCCTAAGTTCGGCGACCTAGCCGCTTGGGCACCACGCATCAAGACGGGTTATGACGCGCTGCTGACATCAGCCCTCAAAGGGAAGGGCGCGATGGGCGCACAGGGCGGCGGGGACCTGGAAGACCTTGAAATTGGCCGGGCCGTGGTCTACATGAGCAACGCGGCTGGCGGCAAGCTCGGAGAGCCCAAGGCTTTGGCAGTCGCCCCAGTCACCAAATAAACCAGGGCCTGCTAGGCCTGCGAGTTTGATGGCACATGGCCGGGCAATGCCCGGCTATTTTTTTGCTGCAGGCCTTGCGGACTGATCACAAAATGAAACTGGCCGGGCAGGTCTTTGGCCAGCACATCCTCTGTGGCCCAAAGGCCAGATTCAACAGCATCTGCGGCCACTCCCATGTCCAGACTGTGAACCAGGCCAAGCCCCTGCTCAGTGGCGAGGTACAGGCGGCCACTGTCATCGAGCAAGCAGCGTTGCACCTGGGCCGCCTGCCCTCTGTGGTCATGCACAGTGAAGTCAGCCTCAAGGCGCCAGATCAAGGGGGTAATTTCGAGTTCGACATAGACACGTTGCGGGCCATTTTGAAAAAACCACTGTCCGGTGCCGTCAGCCTCGTAGTTGCGGCCGATGAACTCCAACAGCTTTTCATGCTTGAGCTGTGATCCTTTGCGCTGCCAGCCGCCACCCGAAAAGGCACCCAGCGCTTGCACCCGATCGTCTCGCAAATACCAGTGGCCCCGTGCGTCAAGCCCGAGCCAGCCGTAGCAATGCGGCACGGCGGGCCACTTGGCCAAGGCTTGCTTAACAATATCGTCCATAGCAGCGCTCTCCAACTCCTTGCAATAGAACTGCCCACGGCTTAGCGCTGGGCCAGCAGCCAGGCCCCGACCGCTTCTGGCAGACAACTTAACTCACCCGGTGGCGCGCCCCTTGCAAAACCCACATGCCCGCCCTGGTCTGGTTGCCACAGACTAATGTATTCGCCGACACGCTGCTGATCCGGCAATATCGCCGCCGGCACGAAAGGGTCATTGCGGGCATTGACCAGCAGGGTTGGCAGGCGAATGCTGCGCAACTGCGGCAGGGCAGAGGCGCGCTCCCAGTAATCCTCGGTGTTTCGAAAGCCATGCAGGGGCGCTGTAAAGACATTGTCAAAGTCGTAAAGATCAATCGCGGCTTGCATCGCCCTTAGGTCAAACAAGCCCGGGTACTGGGCGAGTTTTTCCAGTGCCTTGGGTTTCATGCTGGCGAGAAACATGCGCGTGTAGACCTGCCGATTAAATCCACGCCCAATGGCTCGGCCACTGGCAGCAAGGTCGAGCGGCGCTGAAACGCTTGCCAAGGCGCTGACAAAACGGCTCGCTTGTCCACCCATTTCTTCGGCCCAGCGCAGCAAGGCGTTACCGCCCAGCGAGATACCAATGGCCAGAATGGGGCCCTTGTGGCGCTCCCGAAGACGGCTCAAAATCCAGCCAATTTCTTCAAAATCACCCGAGTGGTAAGCCCGTGGGCCGCGATTGAGCTCACCGCTGCAGCCCCGAAAATGCGGCACCACATAGCTGTGCTCCTGCTGGCGTGCGTAAGCAGCGAAGGCTTCGGCATAGTGGCTGCGCGAAGATCCCTCAAGGCCATGAAAGAGCACCAAAAGCGTAGCTCCAGCAGGGGCATCCAGCCAGTCGACATCAACAAAATCGGCATCAGGGGCGAGCCAGCGCTCACGACGATACAGCACGGACTCCCCAGTCCATCGTCGCGACAGCCGGGCCGGCCACAGGGTTTGCAGTTGTCCACCGGGTAGCCACCATGGGGCGGCGTATTGGTCAATGCTCAAGGGCTTCGCCAGCCTGGCCCGGCCGAACTGTTGGCCCTATTTTTTGTTGCGGTATCTGCGCAGGGCTGCAATCTGCGCTGCCATCACGGCAAGCTCAGAACTTGCCTTAGCCAGATCGATATCGCTTTTGGCGTTTTTGAGAGCCTCTTGGGCCGCCAATTTGGCAGCATTGGCTTTTTCGTCATCCAGGTCTTTGCCGCGAATAGCGGTGTCAGACAGCACCGTGACGCAGTTGGGTTGCACCTCAAGAATGCCGCCAGCGACGAACACAAACTCTTGGCTGCCGTCGGCCATGTCAATGCGCACCGAGCCTGCCTTAATGCGCGATATCAATGGCGTGTGGCGCGGGTAGATGCCCAGCTCGCCCGACTCCCCAGGCAGCGCAACAAAGCGCGCTTCCCCGGAAAAAATCGACTCTTCGGCACTAACCACGTCGACGTAAATGGTGTTCATGGCTTCTCTTTTGGTCGGTTAAGGTGATTAAACCTTCTTGGCCTTCTCGAAGGCTTCATCGATATTGCCAACCATGTAGAAGGCCTGCTCGGGCAGGTGATCGCACTCGCCCGCCACAATCATCTTGAAACCTCGAATGGTTTCAGCCAAACTCACATATTTGCCAGGTGATCCAGTGAACACCTCGGCCACCGCGAAGGGTTGGCTCAGAAAACGCTGGATCTTGCGGGCCCGCGCTACTGTGAGCTTGTCTTCGGGAGCCAGCTCGTCCATGCCCAAAATGGCGATGATGTCACGCAATTCTTTGTAGCGCTGCAAGGTGCCTTGAACCGCACGCGCGGTGCTGTAGTGGTCTTCCCCCACCACGTTCGGATC
>SXGQ01219421.1_pt1 | contig 14196 bp, 12 predicted proteins | sample 3178371 | NCBI WGS metagenome assembly SXGQ01 (sample SAMN11356859, study PRJNA531348) | freshwater metagenome | isolation source: freshwater sample F1-20 | place: China: Fuxian Lake, Yuxi | collected 2017-12-25
ATCGAGTGGGTGATGCCTTCATACGCGTCCTCGAGCGGGTGGGCGTAGTCATACATCGGGTAGACGCACCACTTGTCGCCGGTGTTATGGTGATGGGCCTTGCGGATGCGGTAGATGACCGGGTCGCGCATGTGCATGTTCGGCGACGCCATGTCGATTTTGGCGCGGAGCACCGCCTTGCCTTCGTCGAACTCCCCGCGGGTCATCTTTTCGAAGGCCGCGAGATTCTCGTCGACGGACGCGTCGCGGGTCGGGCTCGGCTTGCCGGGGTGTTTCTCGTCGCCGTGGAATTCGCGGATCTGCTCCTGGGAGAGGAAGCAGACGTAGGCCTTGCCGAGCTTGATCAGCTTGATGGCGTCGGCGTGCATGCGCTCGAAGTAGTTCGACGCCTGGTAGTAGTGCTCGTTCCATTCGAAGCCCAGCCAGCGGACGTCCTCCTTGATCGAGTCGACGTATTCGACCTCTTCCTTGGTCGGATTCGTGTCGTCCATGCGCAGGTGGCAGCGGCCCTTGAATTCGAGGGCGAGGCCGAAGTTCAGGCAGATCGACTTCGCGTGGCCGACGTGCAGGTAGCCGTTGGGTTCCGGGGGGAAGCGGGTGGCGATGGACGCGTGCTTACCCGCGGCCAGGTCGGCGTCGATGATCTGCTGGATGAAGTGGCGGTGGGCCGCCGGCGCAGGGGTTTCGGAGGACATGACGGATTAAGCAGCGAAGGCCTTGAGGCGGGCGAGGGTGGTGTCGCGACCGAGGACACGGAGGACGCCGAGCAGGTGGGCGCCGCCGCCCTGGCCGGAGGTCGCGAAGCGGACCGGGGCGAAGTAGTCGGTGGGCTTGCGCTCGTGGGCGGCGCCGACGGCGGCGAAGGCGGCTTCGAGGGCCGGTTCGTTCCAGGCGGCGGCTTCGAGGGCGGGCAGCAGCTCGCGGACGCGGGCGACCGGGTCGCCGCCCTTCTTGGTGAGGTTGGCCTTGGCGCCATCGTCCTGCTTGAAGTCGGCGGTGAAGAAGAAGCCCATGAACTCCGGCAGGTGTTCGAGTGAGATCACCTTCTCCTGGACGATGCCGAGGACCTCGGCGAGGCGGGCGTCGGAGACCGAAGCGTCGACGACCTTGGTCTCGAGCAGGATCGGGCGGGCGAGCGCGGCGAACTCGGCGGCGGGCAGGGTGCGGAGCGTCTGCGCGTTGACGTGCGACATCTTGCGCTCGTCGAAGCGGGCGTTGGACTGGTGGACCGCGGAGATCTCGAACTGTCTGATGATCTCTTCGATCGGCAGCACTTCCTTGCCGTCGGCGGGCGTCCAGCCGAGGAGGCAGAGGTAGTTGCGGACGGCGGAAGGGAGGTAGCGGCGCTGCTGGTATTCCTCGATGAGGGCGCCCTTATCGCGCTTGGACATCTTGCCCGGGCCGTCGGTCTTGAGGATGAGCGGGATGTGGCCGTACTTCGGCGGCTCGACGCCGAAGGCCTTGAACAGCTCGAGGTGCTTCGAGGTGTTGGAGAGGTGGTCCTCGCCGCGGATCACGTGCGTGATCCTCATCTCGATGTCGTCGACGACGTTGACGAAGTGGAAGACCGGTTCGCCGTTGGAGCGGAAGATCACGAAGTCGCGGTCTTCCACGCGGGCGACCTGACCGCGGACCATGTCGTGCAGCACCATCGGGGCTGCATCGACCTTCTCGTAATCCTTCTTCAGGTGGTCGTCGTAGGCGGCGGTGCGGGCGCCTTCGAGGCGGAGCCACCAGGCGCCGTCCTTCTCGTAGGCGCGGCCCTTGGCGGCGAGCTCCTGGAGCTTGGCCTTGTAGAGTTCCGTGCGCTGCGACTGGAAGTAGGGGCCGTAGTCGCCGCCGACCTCGGGGCCTTCGTCCCAATCCATGCCGAGCCAGCGCATCGAATCGAAGATCACCTTCAGGAAGGCGTCGGAGTTGCGCTCCTTGTCCGTGTCCTCGATGCGGAGGATGAACTTGCCGCCTGTGTGGCGGGCGTAGAGCCAGTTGAACAGGGCCGTGCGGGCGCTTCCGAGGTGGAAGAAGCCGGTGGGGCTGGGGGCGAAGCGGACGCGGACCTGGGACATGGGCGAAATAGAGGGATGGAGGGCTGGAGGGCCGGAGGACCAGAGGAGGGCCTGAGGGCAGGCGGGCCGGAAGGGAAGGCGTAAGGGGGTCGGGGGTATAGGGCAAGAAGGGAGGGCGTGCCCAATCTGTTCAGGGCACAAAAAAGGACAGGCAGGAACCTGTCCTTTCGTCGGCCTCGAGGTGGGCCTTACTTGGCTTGGGCGGGGGCTGGGACGACGTCTTGGACGAGGCCGATGCCGGTAAAGTAGGCGTTACGCTGGGAGACGCGCTGGACGAACAGGCGGGCTTCTTCGGCGCCGGTCTTGTCTTCGGTCAGGTCCTTCTTGGCCGGGCGGATGAAGACGTAGTCGCCGTTGGCGGTGCGGATGGCGGAGGTCAGCTTACCGACGCCAGCGGCTTCGATGAGGAGGCCGGTGTTCTCGTTGACGCCGTTAAGCGTTTCGGGAACGGAGTAGATCGAGAAGGCTGCCGGAGAAGCCAGCGCGAGTTTTTGGGCCTTGGCGCTATCGGTGAAGGTCTTGCCAGCGGCGATGTCGGCCTGGAGGGCCTTGCCGACCTTGGCGACTTCCTCGGCGAGGAGGCGGTTGAGCTGGGACTTCTTCCAGTTCTCGACGGCCTTAGTCTTCGCTTCGTCGTAGGTCGGAAGGCGGTCGTCCGTGCGCTTGTTCAGGAAGATGAACGTCGCACCTTCTTCGGAGCGGTAGACTTCGGTGCGCCATTCCTTTTCGGTGAGCTCGGCGGCGACACGCAGGGCTTCGGCGGGGACCTTGGCGACGGTGGGAGGATTGATGACTTCGAAGGAAGGGATTACCGTGACCTTGGCGTTCTTGGCCTTGATCCAGGCGGCGAGTTCCTTGCTGTCGGACTTGGCGGTATCGATGGCGAACTTCTCGGCGAGCTCGTCGGAGACCTGGCCAGCGAGGTTGGTGATCGCGCGGTCGGCACGGACGAGCTTCTCAAGCTCGGTGCGCTTGGCGAGGGCCTGTTCCTTGACCTTGCCGGTCTCGAACTTGAACTTCTCGGCCTGATTATAGCCCATGTTGATGATCTCGTCGTCGGAGACTGGTGCGGTGTCGGTGGCCGAAGCGGTAATGGTGACAGCCGTGACGGCGACCTGCGGGGGGAGGCGGTAGTTCTCGATGTTGGCCGTGAAGGCTTCCTTCACTTTGGCTTCGTCGACCTTGATCTCGGGCTTGAAGCCAGCGGCGGCGAAGGTGGCGACGTCGACGGTCCACTGGGTGCGTTCGCGGTCGAGGATACGCTTGATCTGGCTGGCGGTGGCGTGGCCGGAACCGGCGAGGGTGCTGATGGCTTTCTGGATGCGCCAAGTGTCCTTGATGTAGTTCTCGAAGCGGGCGCGGGTCTCTTCGTCGGAGATGTTGAGCTGCTTGGCGGCGAACTCCAGGAACTTGTTGAGGCCGTCGGCGTTCTTACCGTCGGGGGAGGTGGTCATCTCGCGGGCGACGCGACGGATCTCGACGACGGAGGGGGCGGGGATGCCGAGGGAGTCGGCTAGGCTGAGTTCGGCCACGCGCTGGACCAGGCCGTTTTCGTTCATGCGCTGGCCGGTCATCTGGGCGAAGAAAGTCGCGTCACGGAAGCGAGCGCGGACGGCGGGGTCGTTGAGGTCGACGCCCTGGTAGACGGAGGTGGTGGCTTGCCCGCCCCCCACGCTTTGGACGACCGGGAAGAAGACGAAAGAAACGACAATAACCAGGAGCAGGGATCCGAAGATTAGACGGTGCTGCTTTGCGGTGGCGTTCTGGAGCCAGGTAATCATTCGGGCAACTTACCCCAGTCTTTCGGCGGGTGTCAATCAGTCCAAGCCCTCCCCGGTGCTTGCATTTGGCGGGGTTATTAACATCCCTTGGGGCCGTGACTAAACCCCTCCATTGCATCGTCGCCGTGGCCCGTAATGGGGTCATCGGCATGGGAGGTAGGCTCCCTTGGCATATTCCCGAGGACCTAGCCTGGTTCTTGGACCAGACCGCCGGGGGTGTCATGATCGAAGGGCCGGCCTGTTATGCCGAACTGGGCAAGGCCCTACCGGGCCGGGGTACCGTGGTGGTCTCCCGCGACCCCGCCAAGTCCTTCCCCGGTGCTGAGCGGACGACCTCCTTGGCTGAGGCCATCGTCATCGCCGAGCGCATGGATCAGTGGAAGGGGCCGACGTGGATCACCGGTGGCCAACGCATCTACGCCGAAGGGATGCCGCTCTGTGAGCGCCTGCTCATCACGCGCATCGATCGCGACTTCGATGGCGACCGTTTCTTCCCCGCCGACTGGCAGAAGGTTTTCACGAAACTGGTGTCGTCGAAGAAGGGCGAGTATCAGGGATTGGGGTATGCGTTTGAAATCTGGGAACGGTAAGCGTGGCTGACGCCGCGAGGGTGCACGTGGGCAAGGTGACACGGGGACATGGGGAAGGCTTAACTCAAGGGGGGGCGGAGACCGGAATGTATGTTGCGGACGTTTCCCCGGCTAACTATCTGGTCTCCGGTTTCCCTTTGAGTTTTGTCTCGAGGTAGGGCTGACCATCCTTGGTCGGCCGCGGTCGAGCAGGGATGCTCGACCCTACCCGATGCAGCACTGTCGTGACGCGGTCCCGACCCTGCCTTGTCCCCGTGCCAGCGAAACCCTTGTCCCCTCGCGACTATGCGTGATTTGGCTCCCACGGACCGCCGAATCAAGCATAGTCGCGCTATGCTGCTTCCCCTGCTCCTATTGGCTGCGATTCCGCCGACGATTTCCGAAGAGTCGAAGGTGCCGCCGTATACGTTACCTGATCCGCTCGTGTGCGCCGATGGCCGCAAGGTGACGGACGCGAAGACGTGGAACGAGGTACGCCGTCCGGAAGTCTTCCGTCTGGTCGAAGAGAACATGTTCGGCCGTACGCCGGATACGTCTAAACTGCATGCCGATGCGGTGGTCGAGGTCCGCGAGCAATCCAAGGACGCCTTCGGCGGCAAGGCCACGCGCACGCAGTTCAAAGTTTGGCCGATCGGCAAGAAGGGCCCTTCCTTCGACATGCTCCTTTACTTGCCCAACGCCGCCAAGCGTCCCGCGCCGGTGTTCGTCGGGCTCAACTTCGGCAGCAACCATACCACCACCGAAGACCCCGCGGTCCTCGTCGCTTCGACCTGGGTCTCCAAGCAGTGGGCCCTGAAGGGCACGACCCAGGCCGACCCCGCGTTGCGCGGCAGCCAGGCGCGTCGCTGGGAATTCGAGGCCTTGATCGACCGGGGCTACGCTTCGGCCACGGTGTACTACGGCGACTTCGAACCCGACCATCCCGAGGGTTGGAAGGATGGCTTCCGCGCGTCGATCTCGCCCGACGGCGTGAACACGAAGTGGAAAGATGGCGACTGGGCCGCCATCGGCTGCTGGGCGTGGGGCCTGTCCCGCATGCTCGACGTCCTTGAGAAAGTCCCCTCCGTCGATGCTAAGCGGGCCGCGGTGCACGGCCACTCGCGTCTCGGTAAGGCCTCGCTCTGGGCCGGCGCCCAGGATCAACGCTTTGCTTTCGTGATCTCAAATAACTCTGGGTGCGGCGGCGCCGCGCTCAATAAGCGCATCTTTGGCGAGACCGTCGGCGTCATCACCGGTCACTACAAAGGCCGTGGTTTCCCGCATTGGTTCACCGCGCGCTTTGCGACTTTCTCGGAGAAGGAAGACCTGCTGCCGCTCGACGCCCATTACCTGCTCGCGCTCGCCGCCCCGCGCCCGCTCTACGTTGCCAGCGCTTCCGAAGATAGTTGGGCTGATCCCCTCGGCGAATTCCTCGGCGCCGTGCATACCGACCCCGTCTATCGCGTGCTGGGCCAGCCTGGCCTCGGCGTCAAAGAACAGCCGCCCGTCAGCAAGTCCGTCGGCCAGACCATCGGGTATCATCTCCGCCCCGGTAAGCACGACATCCTGCTCGAGGACTGGAAGAACTACGCCGATTTCGCCGACCGCGTGATGCCTGCGAAATAAGGCCAGGACTGCCTGTGGGGGCGGGAAGGGTTGACTAACCCCCGTTTAAAGGGATTTTAAAACCTCACGCTCCTGTATTTCAATGGATAGAATGCTAGCCTCCGAAGCCGGCGATTTGGGTTCGACTCCCAACGGGAGCACCACTTTCAGGGCGAGCCTAGCTCGCCAGACATAAGCAGAACACAAAGGGAAACCGGAAACCGGATGATTGGCTGGGGTGCAGGACCACAGCATTCTTTCCGGTCTCCCTTTGCTTTAATTTCCCGCTGTATATGGCTCCTGCTCACCCGTCACCTTACTACCGACGGTGAGCATGACGATGAAGCCGATGACGGCGTAGCAGATCGACGAGCCGAGCAGCACGTTACGCAGCTCGAAGAGGTCCGTCATCACGCCCATGATGATCGCGGCGAAAGGCAGGAAGCCAAAGAAGCTCAGGCCGGCGACGGCCGAGACGCGGCCGCGCAGTTCCGCGGGCGAACGTTCTTGGACGATGGTGTTGGCCAGGCCGACCAGCGTCGAGACGCCGACCGCAAGGCAGACGAGCGAGACACCCGCCCAGATCAGTTCGTGCGACTGGCTGAGGCTGACGAGCGCGCCGCAGGCGAGGACCATGCCGATGAGAATGGCGAGGCGGCGCAGGTTCGGGCGCAGGGCCATGATGAGGAGCGAGCCGGACACCGAGCCAAGGCCCGAGCAAAGCATGAGCAGGCCCATCTGCTCCGCCGTGGCGTGGAGGTCGTTCTTCGCGTAGAGCGGCAGCAGTACGATGATGACCGGGAAGACGAAGAGGGTATTGGTGGCGAGGAGCGCGACCATCGCGAGGCTGGGCTTGTCCTGACGGACATGGCGGAAGCCTTCGCCCGCGCCGCCTTGGCGCTTCTGTTCTTCCTCGATGGTCCCCTGTGGTCGTCTGGGCAGAGTGGCCAGCGCGGCCATCAGCGCCAAAAAGGAGGCTGCGTTCAGATAGAAGGCCCATTCGGCCCCGTAGCGACCGACGAGATAGCCCGCGGCGGCCGGGCCGACGAGACGGGTGGCGTGGAAGACCGCGCGGTCCACTGAGATGGCCTTGGCTACGTTCTCCTTGGAGACGAGTTCCGGCACGATCGCCGCGGCGGCGGGCATCTCGAACGAGCTGGAGACGCCCAGCAGGGCCGCGGCCACGATGAGATGCCAGGTGTGCAAGGAGCCGTGGGCGATGAGCTGACCGATCGCGAGGGCGAAACCGATCTGCGCGATCTGGCAGACTTGCAGGATGAACCGTTTGTCGTGACGGTCGGCGCACGCCCCGCCGAAGCGGAAGAGTGCGAGCATGACCACTCCGGTTGCGAGGTGCGGTGCCGCCTGCAGCAATCCTTCGTATTTCTGGAGTCCGTCGCGGACGACGACTTCGGTCATCACCCAGCCGAGCGCCATGCCCTGCATCCAGGTGCCCGTCATGGAGATCCCTTCGCCGACCATGTAGCGCGTGAACGGGCCGTTCGGGAAACGTTCAGCGGTAGGACTGGTGGAGGATTCGTGCATCGGGCAGCTGAGAGTATGGAGTATCGAGTATGGAGTATAGGAAAAGAACGCGGGGTAGGGCTGACCACCCTTGGTCAGCCGCGGTTGAGCGAGGGCGCTCAACCCTACCTAGCCGCTCCTACTTCTTAAACGCCGCCTCAGTCGCCTGCCACGCGGCGTCGACGGCTGGGCGGATGACCTTGAGCATCGCGGCGTAGCCGGCTTCGGAGGGGTGCAGGTTGTCCTTGAGATAGACGTCGGGGCGGGGCTCGCCGTCGGGGAGGTTGAGCGCGGGGTTGATGTCCACGAACCGGATCTCCGGATGGGCGGCGGCGAGGGCGCGGAAACCTTCGTCGGCTTTCTTCATCTCAGCCCACTTCGCCCGGCGCGAGGGAGCCCGGGTGGTCGAGAGGAGCACGAGCTGGGCGTGCGGATTTTCCGCGCGGAGGCGACGATGGTATTCGGTCACGCGGGCGATCACGGCCTCGGCGGCATCACCGGCGTTGATGTCGTTGCTGCCGCAGTGGAAGACGACCACGCGCGGGTGGTAGGGCAGTACGATGCGATCCATGTAGCCGAGGACTTCCGTGGTCTTCGAGCCGCCGAAGCCACGGTTGATGAGCGGGTAAGGGGCGAAGTCGCGGGCGGCCGTCTTCCACAGGCGCAGCGTGCTGGCACCCGAGAGGAGCAACGCGCCCTGAGGCGGAGGCGTGGCCTTGTCCGCGGCTTCGTAGGCCGCGATGTCCTTGTCGTATTTGGCCGATGAGAAGACCGCAGGCTTATCGGCGGCGAACCCAGTCACAGCGAGGAGGAGGGCGAGGAGGAGTTTCATTTTTGAAGGGGAAGGGGTTGGGGTAGGGGAAGGAAAGGCAGGGAGGGGAGGAGGGCAATACTAGCGAGGGCAGGACGACACGAGGACAGGAGGACACGAGGGTACGAGGACCGGAGGAAAGAGGTGCAAAGGTGCAAAAGTTAGGTGAAAGCGGTTGGCGGTAAGCGGTTGGGAGCACCAGCATGCAGGGGGGGGAAAGAAGGCGGAAAGCTGCTCGGGTGGTAGGCTCCATAGCCCATCTTCCGGTCGTCTTTGTTTTTCCTATCCGCTGACCGCCAACCGCTATCCGCTGACACCCATCTCTGGTTTTGGCTTTCCTCTGCCATCTGTCATCCGTCATCTTTCATCTCATCACACACCCATGCCCCTCGTTCCTGGTCTCCTCAGTCCCTATGAAGCCGTGCGCGGCTTCGTGTATCTCCCCCGCCTTGTCTCGAAGATCCGCCTGCACGCGGCGGGTCAGCTGCATGCCGACTTCGTGAATAACCTCGGTAAGGCCTTCGACGACCGTTGCTGCCAATATCTCGGGATCAAATACGACGAGCTGCGCGTGTGGGTGTTGCAGAATCCCACGGCGACGCAGGACGAGGTCCTCGCGTGGGCCGAAGCCAAGGGTCACAAACTTTCCACGAACGAGATCGAAATCTGGAATGGCTTCATGACCAAGCGCGGCTGGCGCGACGAAGCCAACGAAGTGCTCGTGCGTCGGCTCAAGGAGAACGGTCTCCCCGCCGACGCCGGCGTCGACACGATGTTCGACTACATCGAGGTCGATGAAGGTCGCCCGGCACGAAAAGCGGCGCTTTAAGGCGGGTTTTTCAGAATAACCTTATAATTAGGGGTTGAGAGGGGAGGCGGCCAGCCCAAGGCTGAACCTCCCCTTTTTACGAACCGTATCTTTGCCGATACTTCTTCGCTTTGCGTCGCCTTCTCACATCAACGCCCCGTCCGACGGGGAACGGTCTTCGGACCGGGGAGGGACGCGCATGATCCTGTCACTGGTCTTGGCCCAGGTGGCCGAACAGGCTCCGGCGGTGGCGAAAGCGTCGCCGGCCATCGTGAATAATTTCCAAATCGCTTTACTGGCTTTCAAGTCGGGTGGCTGGATTGTCGCGCTCATCGGCGCCGCCGCGATGGTCGGTCGTCTGCTCGTCGATGAGGCCGCCGATGCCAGCTGGCAGCGCTCGCTCCGGCACGTCATCGCCGCCGCGATCTTCGCGGTCATCGCCTATTTCGTCACGTTCCAGTGGGAACTCTCGGCGCTGAACAAAGCTATCGTCCAGGGTCTCTGTGGCGCCGTCGCGCCGGAACTCGTGGACTGGTTATCGACGACCATCCGCAAGAAACTCGGTTTCAAGGACAAGCAGAAGACGCCTGCCTGGAAGAGCCTTTTCTCGCGCAAGAAGAAACCCAAGCGTCGACGTCGTACGACCGCCAAGAAGGCCGCCCCGGCGAAGAAGGGCGCGCCGGCGAAGGCTGCGCCTAAGAAGGGCACCAAGAAACCCGCCGCTAAGAAACCCGCCGCCAAGAAGCCTGCCGCCAAGAAGCCTGCCGCCAAGAAGGCACCGGCCGAAAAGAAGCCGCCCGCCAAGAAGCCGGACGACGGCCAAGCCACCCTCAACCTTTAAACAAAAACCACCATGTGTGCCCAGCGTAGCCGCGGTCGATCCGCCAAGAACAACCTCATCCAAGCCGAGATCGGCATCGTCGGCATGGCCGTCGTGACGTTGCTCGTCTCCCTGGCCGGCCTCTGGTTCAGCCATGAACTGCGCGACACCACCAAACGCGTGAAGGACACCACCATCAGTATCCAGTCTTCCTTCGAAGCCTATAAGAGCGCCATGAAGTCCGCTGATACGGGGGTCGTGCTCTTCACCGACCAAGGTACGAAGTCGGATAATAAGAACGTCGAAGTGACCGCGACCGCGGCGACCAGTGCCTTGGAAGTCGCCGAACGCGATACCAAGCAGTCCATCAAGCTGCTCGAACAGGTCATTGAACTTCTCGCCACCTATGAGACCGTCACGGTGACCTTCGGCGCCTCCGCGCTGATCTTCGCGCTCTTCGTGGCCATCCGTCGGTTCCGCATGTAAGCGGAGCGTGGCTTAGGCGAAGTGGCCGAAGCCGCGGACCTTGATGGGCTCGCCGTCCGCGACGTCGCGGGCGAGGCCCGTGCCGGCTTCGACGACGCCGATGCGGGTGAGCGGCGTGAGCGGGAAGGCCTTGCGGAAATGCGCTTCGATTAGGTCTGCACGATCAGCGCTCACGCTGAAAAGCAGTTCGTAGTCCTCACCGTCTTGCAAGGCGTGTTCGAGGGTGGGTTTGCCGTCGGATTTGGCGAGCACGGCGGCCGCGTCGGCGATGGGTAGATGGGCCACGCTAATCCGCCCGTCGAACTTGGTTCCGAGCAGGCCGGGCAGGTCTTTGGCGAGGCCGTCGGAGAGGTCGGTGCAGGCGGTGACTTCGCCATGCCCGCAGAGCCATTCGCCTTCGGCGAGTCGCGGGGAGAAATCGAGGTGCTTGCCGTAGAGCGAGCCGCCGAGCTGGCCGGTGACGAAGAGTACATCACCCGCGGCGCACAGCTTGCGCGTCAGGATACGATGGGCGAAACCTTGGACGGCGAGCGTGCCGATGAAGGCGCCGTTGGGTCCGCGGCAAATGTCGCCGCCGACGACGCGAAGGCCGGCCTTGGCGGCGGCGCGCCCGGCGCCGTGGGCGAAGTCGGTGAGCCAGCTCGCGTCGACGTCGGCGCCGATCACGAGGGAAAGCAAAGCGTCGGAAGGCACGGCTCCGGCCGCGGCGAGGTCGCTGAGGTTACGGTTCACCAGCTTCGCGCCGGCGCGGATGCCGTCGCACGCGGCGTCGAAGTGGCGGCCCAGGATCACCGAGTCGATCGTGCTCGCACGGATCGAGCGGCCACCGGTGGTCGGCAGATGCGCGCAATCGCCGCCGGGTCCTTCGGGGAAGGCCGGGGCGGCTTCGGCGAGCGACTGTACCACGCGGCGGATGAGTTCTTCCTCGGTCAGCTTGGCGACCGAACGGTCCGCGGCGGTGGTGAGGGCTCCCATGGCCTCAGAGCGTGGAGGCGTTGGGGGCCAGTTTCAACCAGAGTAAGTTCCAACCGTTGAAACAGCCGTGGATCGCCATGCAGGTGATCAGCCCGTAACGGTCGCGGACGAGGCACATGAACGCCCCGAAGGCGAACAAGGGCAGGGCGGCGGAAGGGCTCAGATGCGCGGCGCTAAAGAGGGCGCCGGTCGCAACGATGGCGATCCAGCGGCCGTGGGTTTGGGAAACGGCGCCAAGGCGGCGCAGGCCTGGGTAGATCATTCCGCGGAAGGCGAGTTCTTCCATGATGGGGGCACCAATCGTCACCGCCAACGCGATCGTCAGGAAGCGCCAAGTATCGACGTCGGTCTTTAATACCGCGTCGACGATCTCCTGGGGTTCATCGGCGGGCGGCAGGCCGGCCCAACCGCTGAGGAAGAGCTGCTCCCAGGCGACGTGGAAGCCTTTCCAGACGAGCGTGGTGGCGAGGCCCAGGGCGAAGATGGAGAGTAGTCCGAGCAGGACGCGTGGAACGCTGAAAGAGCGGAGCGCCTGAAGGATGGGCGAGCCATCGGTCTTGGGCTCATCGGTCTCGACAGACGGCGCCCAGTCGAGCGTTCGGGGTGCGACCGCGCCCATGCCGAGCATCGCCAAGGCCGCGGCGAGCTGCCCGCTGAACGCAGCGGTGAAGACATGCGCCTGGGAGAAGCCGAAGTGGGTGGAAAAGCTTTGCGCCACCATCTGCGTCACCAAGCCGAAGAGAATGCCGAAGGCGAGCAGGCCGGTGCAAAGGCCCATGATCGCATCGCTGGCGGAAATCGTCGGCGCTGCGACCTTGCCCGGAAGGTCCCGCCAGCACTTCAGCGCATACACGCCGATGAAAGCCGCCAAGAGACTGACGATCACGCACGCCCAGTCCCAAGGCCCGAAGGCATAAAGGGACTCCGTGAGCTGGTCCATCGTCGCTTAGGCGCCGAAGGCCTGACGACCGCCGACGAACGTCGCGCGGACGCGACCCGTCAGCGCGCGACCGACGAGCGGGTTGTTGCCGGACTTCGAGGAGAGGTCGGCGGACGTCGGCGTCCAGGCGGCCTCGGGGTCAAGGAGGACCAGGTCGGCGAGGGCCCCGGCTTTGAGCGTGCCAGCGGAGAGCCCGAGGGCCTTGGCCGGTCCGTGGGTCAGGCGCGCGATGAGGAGGGCGAGGTCGGCGTGGCCGCCGGTGACAAGCGCCGTGTGGGCGGCCGCGAAGGCCGTCTCGAGCGTCGCGGCGCCGAAGGGGGCCAGGTCGAACTCGCAGTCCTTCTCGGTGGCCGTGCAGGGCGAGTGGTCGGAGCAGATCGCGTCGATCGTGCCGTCGACCAGTGCGGCGATGAGGGCGAGGCGATCGGCTTCTTCACGGAGAGGCGGATTCGTCTTCAGGCTCGTGCCGTAGTGGGCCAGCGCGGCGTCGGTGAGGAGCAGGTGCAGGGCGGAGACTTCAGCCGTGACCGCGAGCTGCTTCGCCTTGGCACGGCGGACGATGTCGGCGGAGCCGCCGGAGGAAAGGTGCTGCAGGTGGATGCGGGCCTTCGTGAGTTCGGCGAGCAGGCAGTCGCTTGAGACCACGACTTCTTCGGCGGCGCGGGGCAGGCCGCGGAGGCCGAGGCGGAGGGACCAAGCGCCTTCGTGCATCTGGCCGCCTTCGGTCATGCTGCTGTCCTGACAATGATCGAGGACCACCAGGTCGAACATCGCGGCGTATTCCAGCGCGCGACGCATGATCTCGTTGTTCTGGACGCCCGAGGTCGTGTCGGTGACGGCGACCACGCCGGCCTTCTTCATCGTGCCGAGCGGAGCGAGGGCCTTGCCTTCATGGCCTTTGGTGAGAGTCCCCGTGGGCAGCACGCGCACGGCGGCGTCGCGCGTGCAGATTTCGCGGAGGAGTTGAATCGTGCCGACGTTATCCGCCGCGGGCAGCGAGTCGGGCATCGTGACGACAGTGGTGAAACCGCCAGCGGCGGCCGCGCGGGTGCCGGTGCGGATCGTCTCGCGGGGTGTCAGGCCCGGTTCGCCGAGGCGGCAGTTCAGGTCGACGAAGCCCGGGGCGACCACGAGACCCGCTCCGTCGATGACGCGGGCCTTGGCCTGGTCGGCGGCGGAGAGCTGGTCGACGAACTTGCCGTCGAGGGCGAAGATGTCGCCTTTGGCTTCATCGCGCTTGGCAGAGGGATCGATCACGCGGGCGCCGCGGATCCAGAGAGGGGAGTTGTCGGCGGGGTTCATCGGCTGATGGCTCCGGTGCAGAGGTGAAGGACGGCCATGCGGACGGCGACGCCGTTCCGGACTTGTTCGAGGATGACCGAGCGGGGGCCGTCGGCGACTTCGCTTTCGACTTCGACGCCTCGGTTGATGGGGCCTGGGTGCATCACGATCGCCTCGGGCTTGAGCCAGGCGGCGCGTTCGGCGTTGAGTCCGAACTGCGAGGTGTATTCGCCGAGCGAGGGGAAGTGGGTGGTCGTCTGGCGCTCATGCTGGATGCGCAGGAGCATGACCGCGTCGCAGTCTTTGAGGGCTTCCTTGAGGTCATGGACGATGCGGACCTGCGGGAAGGCTTCCTTCAGCGAGGCCGGGACGAGCGTCGCGGGGCCGGCGAGGGTGACCTGCGCGCCGAGTTTCGAGAGGCAGAGGATGTTGGAGCGGGCGACGCGGCTGAAGAGGATGTCGCCGAGGATCGTGACCTTGAGCCCTTCGACCTTGCCGAAGCGCTGGCGGAGCGTGAAGGCGTCGAGCAG
>SXGQ01064662.1_pt1 | contig 14195 bp, 12 predicted proteins | sample 3178371 | NCBI WGS metagenome assembly SXGQ01 (sample SAMN11356859, study PRJNA531348) | freshwater metagenome | isolation source: freshwater sample F1-20 | place: China: Fuxian Lake, Yuxi | collected 2017-12-25
AGGCCACCTCGGCGCTGGACGCCGAGTCCGAGCGGGCGGTGCAAGCGGCCTTGGAGCGGCTCATGCAAAACCGCACCACGCTGGTCATAGCCCACCGTCTGTCCACGGTGCAGCACGCAGACCGAATCGTCGTCATGGCCGGCGGGCGCATTGTCGAATCCGGCCGGCCCAGCGAACTGCTGCGCACCGATGGCCACTATGCGCGCCTGTTTCGCGCCGGCTTTGAGCACGCAAACCCAAACCCAAGCTCAAATCCAGCACCGAGTCATGCCTAACAACAGCCCGCCTGGCACCACTGGCCGAGCCAATATCTTATTGACCGGTGGCGCCGGCTACCTCGGCAGCCACACCTATGTGGCTCTTTGGCAGGCCGGTTTTCAGCCGTTCATCCTGGATGATTTCTCAAACAGCGACCCCGCCATACTCCAGCGCTTGCAGCAAATCACCGGTGCGCCCACCCGCTGCCAGCGCGGCAGTGTGGCCGATACCGGTCTGGTGGCCGAGTTAATCAAGCAACAGCGTATGCAGGCGGTGATGCACTTTGCCGGTTTCAAAGCAGTGGGCGAGCGCGTCGAGCAGCCGCTGAAGTACTACAGTAACAACCTCGGCGGCATGCTCAGCCTGCTTAAAGCCATGGAGGAGAGCGCTTGCCAGACCCTGGTTTTTTCGAGCAGCGCGACCGTCTATGGCGAGTCCAGCAAATTGCCAATCACAGAGGACTGCCCGCGCAGCCACACCAGTCCCTACGGTCATACCAAATTGATCTGCGAGGACATGATCGCCGCCTTGCAGCGGGCCTCTGACGCCTGGCGAACCGGTGTACTGCGTTATTTCAATCCGGTGGGGGCACATCCCAGTGGCCTGATTGGTGAGGCGCCGTTGGGCACGCCCAACAACCTGCTGCGGTTTGTGGCCCAGGTGGCAGCGGGCCTGCGCCCCACTCTGAAGGTGTACGGCAATGATTTCGCCACCCCAGACGGCACCGGCGTGCGCGATTACATCCAAGTGCAAGACCTGGCCCAGAGGCATGTTGCCGCCTTGGCAGCACTGCTGCGCGGCCAGGCCAGCTTCACCGTCAACCTGGGTACCGGACGCGGTCACAGCGTGCTAGAAGTGGTGCGGGCCTTCGAGTTGGCCAGTGGTCGCCCGGTGCCCTGGCAGTTTGCGCCGCGCCGCTCAGGTGACGTGGCGAGTTGTTACGCTGACCCGGGCCTGGCAGAACGACTGCTGGCTTGGCGCGCCCAGCACACCCTCGCAGAGATGTGCGCAGATGCCTGGCGCCGGCAAGCGGGCTTGTTGACGTGAAAGCAGCAGTATGAAAACCAAGCTTGCAATCTTGACCCGTAACTTCTCGAAAATCGGTGGTGGCGCTGAAAGTTTGGCGGTTTCCTTGGCCACAGCCATGCTGGACGAATGCGACATCACGGTCGTCTCGCAGGGCTTTGACCAGTCGCCCCAACTCTTTAAGCACATCCAGGTGCCACGGCTGGCGCTGCGCACGCGCTGGATCAACCAACTCTGGTTCAGCTGGTACACCAAGCGCATCACCCGGCAGGGTTTTGATGTCGTCCACTCCTATGAAAACCTGACCCATGGCCAGGTGCAGACCGTGAGCGTTAAGACTGTGCACGCCAGTTTGCAGCAGCGCCGCATGAGCGCCTTGCGCATCGCTTTGAGCCCACGGCTTCTGGCCTATCTGTGGCTGGAGAAAAAACGCCTGTGCAGTGCCGGACACCACAGTGTTTTTGTGTCGCAGTTTGTGCATGACGAAACTCTGGCAATCCTGCCCAACATCCCTGCGAGTAGCGTGGTACCGCCCGGCGTGGATATTCCCTTGCGCGAATTTTCCAGCCAAGAAAAATCAGCTGCGCGCGACGCACTTGGCTTGCAAGCCGGCGTCATGACTGTGGGCTTTGTCGGTCATGATTTTAAAAAGAAAGGCCTTGGCACATTGCTCAATGCAGCTGCCCTGCTGGACTTTGACCTGCAAATCATGGTGGTCGGTAAGCCAGCGCAAGCCAGCCAGTACAGTGATCTGGTGGCCGCGCTGGGCCCGGGTAAAAGCTGCCGCTTTATGGGCGTGTTGAGCGATATGCCAAGCGCTTATGCAGCCATGGACTGCCTGGCCCATCCGACCACGCAGGATGTGTTCCCTATGGTGCTGCTCGAAGCCATGGCAAAACATGTCCCGGTGGTCACCACGGCTGAGCCCTACAACAACATGGCAAGCTTGCTGCAGGACCGCAGCGATGCGGTTTTGCTGCCCTCCCCGGACGATGTCACAGGCCTGGCCGCTGCTCTGAGTCAAATCAATGGCGAGCCGGAGTTTCGGAAAAAACTGACTTTGCAGGGCTTTGCCTTTGCCCAGCAGTACAGTTGGGACGTGGCCAAAGCCAAGTACTACCAGGTGTACCGCAGGGTCACAAACCGGGCACCTAGGTAATGCCCGCCTGGGTTTGCCAGGCCACCCTGGTCTGGCTCGGCCGGTGCTCCGCGGATTGTCAGATCACCGGCCTTGGCCACAACTGTCAGGCGCCTGGGCCGATCGCGCGGCAGCCACTTCATCTGCAAAAGTGCCACGAATATAGTCTTCCACACCAATGAAGCGCCCGCTCCACAACTCGCCCAGTCTGCTGGTATCGGCCCGGGAATACTCGGCCTCCTGAGCCACACCAGGCTGTATCACCAGACCAGGAAACTGCCCTGCCACCATGGCTACCAGTTTGGATACCTTTGTCGCAATCCCGGTGCCAATGTTCAGATGGCTGTGCCGGGTAGTGGCCGTGGCCAGGCTGAGCACGACGGCTGCAACATCACTGACATGGATAAAGTCCCGCTGCATTCGGCCTTCGTTATTGAGCGTGAAGGGCGTGCCACGGACCAAGGCATTTTTCAGCTTGCTGAAAATCGAAAACCGATCGCGCCCGCCATAGGTGTTGAACACCCGCAAAATCTGGTATTCAATGCGATTGGCAGTGCAAAACTCGGCCACCAATTTTTCATTCAAGTGCTTGGAAATACCGTTGATCGTGATCGGGCAGCACAGGCTGTCCTCGCCGGTACGCATGTCCTCGCCGTAGACTGCGCAACTGCTGATCAGTACAAAGCGTTTAAGGCCGTGCCGGCGGCTCGCCTCCAGCAAGGTGGCGGTTGACATCAGGTTCGAGTCGAGCAGCCGGTAGGGCTCCAAACTCGCAGAGGTCCGCAGGTCGCTGGCCGCGTGCACCACCAGCTCCGCTGCTGCTATTTTTTCATCGATAGTGCCCCAGTCATGACGGCCCACCGAAATCACGCGAGCGGCGTTTGTTGCCGCCGCCTGTTTGCACAATTCCGAGCCAAAGTTGCCCTCAGCGCCTGTCAGCAACAGCTTCACAGCCGAGCCCGCGCTTGAACCAAGGAGGCATTCGCAAGCCGCCTGCCGCGCCGATCCTCGTAGCCAGTCAAACACTTGAGCAGCAGGTGCAGGCAGGTGGTCGTGCGGCTGACCAGCACCCGTGGCAGGGTCAGCGGGTTCAGGCCTGGCTGCCCGTGAACCCGCCCGCGCACCGTGGTGGTGGCGGTGTCGTAGCCGGCCTCCCCGGCGCAGCGGATGGCGCCCTGGTCAAAGCTGCCATAGGGATAACAAAAATTTCGTATGCCGTCGGGCTGATTTACCAGGGTTTCAAGCGTCAGCCGGGCCTGGGCAATCTCCTGCCGCTGCTCGCTCAACTCGAGGTTGCAGAGGTCCGGGTGAGTCAAGGTGTGCGAGCCAATTTCCTGCCCAGCATCGACCCAGGCCTGCATCTGCTGCGCTGTCATCAAAGGCACCTGGGGCACACCACGTTCAAGGTCCCATTGGTTGCGCTGGCCAACCCGTCCCGCGACCACATAACAGGTGGCACTAAAACCAAAACGCTGCAACACCGGCAGCGCACAGCGCAGGTTGTTTTCATAACCATCGTCAAAGGTGATCCCGAAAACCCGCCCCGTCTTCTGCCCATTCAGGTAGGGCAGCAGGTCTCGCATGGACAAGCCTTTCAAGCCCATTGCCCGCAGGGTGGCCATATGCCTGCCAAAGGAAGCGGGCGACACCACCAGCCCACGCATGGGAGTGCCCCTGGGCGGGGCTGCATCAACCTGGTGGTACATCAAAATGGGAATAGGGGCCGCCAGCTTCATTTTGCTCCTGTTAAATCAACACAATATCGTAGTCTTCCTGACCCATTGCAGCTTCGCTTTGCAAGGAGACCGGCTTGCCAATGAATTCGCTCAGGCCTGCCAGATGCTGGCTCTCCTCATCCAAGAACAAATCGATCACCTTGGGCGAAGCCACCACCCGGAACTCGCGCGGATTGAACTGCCGGGCCTCGCGCAAGATCTCGCGAAAAATATCATAGACCACGCTGCGCGCGGTTTTGATGCTACCCCTGCCCTGGCAGCTTGCACAGGGCTCGCACAGCATGTGGGCCAGCGATTCCCGTGTGCGCTTGCGCGTCATCTCCACGAGCCCGAGTTGAGAAAACCCTGCGGCCATGGTTTTGACACGGTCGCGCAGCAACTGCTTGCGAAACTCGGCCAGCACGGCGTCCCGATGGTCCTCGCGAACCATATCGATGAAGTCGGCAATGATGATTCCGCCCAGGTTGCGCAAACGCAGTTGCCGAGCAATTGCCTGAGCAGCCTCCAAGTTGGTCTTGAAGATGGTGTCGTCAAAATTACGCGCGCCCACAAAACCGCCGGTGTTCACATCGATGGTGGTCAGCGCCTCAGTTTGGTCGATGATCAGGTAGCCGCCCGACTTGAGCTCCACGCGGCGCCCAAGCGCTCGAGCGATTTCTTCATCAATAGAAAAAAGGTCAAAAATCGGTCGCTCGCCTTGGTAGTGCGCGAGTTTGGCGGCGGCCGCAGGCATGAATTCCTGACCAAATAGTTGCAGCGCCTCAAATTGCTCACGCGAGTCAACCCGAATGGTCTGGGTGCCTTCGCCCACAAGATCCCGCAGTACCCGTTGCAGCAGATTAAGGTCTTGGTGCAGCAAAGACAAGGTGGGCAAACGCACTGATGCGTCTTTGATGCGAGCCCAGGATTTGCGCAGGTAGGCGATGTCGTCTGACAACTCGCTGTCACTGGCCTCCTCGCCATTGGTACGCAAAATAAAACCGCCGCCGCTCGCGCCAATCAAACTGACCAGCCGGGCGCGCAGCTCATCGCGCTGCCCAGCAGGAATTTTTTGCGACACGCCGACATGATCATCCTGCGGCAAAAACACCAACAGGCGCCCGGCGATACTGATCTGGGTAGACATGCGCGCGCCTTTGCTGCCCATGGGGTCTTTGATGACCTGCACCAACAGGGTTTGCCCTTCAAATACTTGTTGTTCGATGGGAATCTGGGGCTGCGTGTTGCGGGCGATGCCAGGCGGCTCGCCGTCAGGCTGGCGGTGCCAGACATCAGCCACATGCAAAAAAGCAGCCCGCTCCAGGCCGACGTCAACAAAGGCAGACTGCATGCCAGGCAACACCCGCGCGACCCGTCCAAGGTAGACATTGCCCACCAGACCACGCTCCAGCGTGCGCTCGACATGCAGCTCTTGGAGCACGCCGTTTTCAACCACGGCAACCCGGGTCTCCTGGGGAGCCCAATTGATCAATATATCTTCTTGCATTGGGGCCTAGTCTAGAGCCTGAGCGGCAAACAGCCAAAGCGCTGCCGGGGTGCCGACATTCGCGCCGAGCCAAAGGCCATTGTCTGTGCATCTTATGCACAGCGCTGCGCGCCGCAGACCAGCAGAAATAATTGGTTAAAAACTCCTACCTGCGGCGCAAGCTTAGACGGCATGGTTGAGGCATGGCAAAGCAGTAGCCGACAGCATTGAGTCATCCGCCAACCATTTCCGTCTGGCATCAGCACCGAGACCATCCAAGGAGCCAACACATGAAACCACCAAAGGCAAACTTCATCGGCGGCACGCCGGTTTTCTGTGGTCTAGGCGCGCGGGCGTGCGTTGGTCGGATCGTACAAAGGCTCGGCTTGCACCGTGGCGCTGCGGCGTTGCCCCAGCACGTTCACCTCCAGCCTGGTACCGGGCTGCGCCAGATCAGCGCGGACATAGGCCAACGCCACACTTTGCTTGAGCGTGTGGCTCCAGACACCAGAGCTTGTGAGGCCGACGTTGTCGCGGCCATGGAAGACCTGGGCACAGTAGGGCGCCTCTGCCTCGCCGGGCTCGTCGAACACCAGCGGCACAAAGCGCTGGGCAGCGCCACGGCTGTGCTCAGCCAACAAGGCATTGCGCCCCACAAAAGATGGCTTTTTGAGGTCGATGAAGCGGTCTAGGGACGCATCTAAGGGCGAGTAACCGCTCTCCAAATCGCTCTTCCAGCCGCGGTAGCACTTGTCAACGCGCAGGCTGTCCATGGCGTACAGGCCAAAGTCGCGGATGTCAAACGCCTGGCCAGCCGCCCAGACAGCAGCGTACAAGGCCGGCATCTGCGCGAGCGGGGCGTGCAGCTCCCAGCCCAGTTCGCCCACGTAGTTGACGCGGATCGCCAGCATGGGTCCCGTCACGGCGGTGATCTCGCGCGCACTCAGCCAGGGGAAGCCGGCGTTGGACAAATCGGCCTCGGTCACCTTCGACAGCACCTCGCGGGCGCGCGGCCCAGCAATGATCAGTGAGCCCAGCTCCGCCGACAGATCGCGCACGGTAATCGGACCGCCGGGAGCCAGTCCGCTTGTGAGTAAATCCATGTCGTGCGTGGCGGCAAGCGCGGCGCTGATGATGTAGAAGTGGTCCGGCCCCAGCCGGGTGATCGTGAACTCGCTCAGCAGCTTGCCAGTGGGCGTGAGCGCGTAGGCCAGCGACACCCGGCCCAGCCCGGGCAGCTTGGAGCAGGAGAGCTGGTCCAGGTGCTGGGCCGCACCCTCGCCTTTGAGCTCAAACTTGGTGAAGCCAGGCAAATCCAGCACGCCGACCCGCTCGCGCACTGCCGCCACCTCTTGGGCAACGGCTGCATGCCAGACGCTCTCGCGCCGGAAGGACAGGTTTTCTGCGGGCACGGTGCCGTCCAGGTCGAAGTACACCGCGCGCTCCCAGCCGCCGCGGGCACCAAAGCGGGCGCCCTTGGCCTTGAGGGTTTCATACAGGGGCGAGGGCCGCAGCGGCCGGCCGGCCGGCCGCTCTTCATAGGGAAAGGATGACGCGTACTCGTTCTGATAGACCTCAATCGCCTTGGCTACGGTGTAGCCGGTGGTGGCGTAGTCGGTGTAACGGCGCCGGTCCAGCGACCACAGGTCCCACTCGGTCTGGCCATGGATCACCCATTCGGCCAGGGCCTTGCCGGCACCGCCGCCCTGGGTGATGCCAAAGCTGAAGGTGTTGCAGTGAAAGAAGTTGCGCAGCCCGGGCTCGGGGCCGATGTAGGGGTTGCCATCGGGCGAATAGGGGATGGGGCCGTTGACGCAGCGCTTGATGCCGGCACGCGCCAAGGCCGGCACACGAGCCATCGCGTCCTCGATGTAGCTCTCTAGTCGGCCAAAATCGTCATTCCACAGCTGGTTAGCGAAGTCATCGGGCATGCCATCGAGCCACATCGGCGTGGCTTTCCACTCGTAGGGCCCGAGGATGAAGCCGTCACGTTCCTGGCGCAGGTAGTAAGAGGTGTCGGGGTCGCGCAGCAGCGGCAGGCGTTCGCTGCGGTCTTTGAGTTCCGGCACGTCCTCAGTTACCAGGTACTGGTGAGACATGACGGCAATCGGCAGATACCGCCCAACCATCGCCATGATCTCACCGGCGCGATAACCGGCAGCGTTGACCACCACCTCGGCCACCAGATCGCCCTTGTCGGTGGTGACCAGCCACTCGCCATTGGGCTTTTGCGCCAAAGCGGTGACACGGGTATGCCGGCGCACGCGGGCGCCAAGCTCACGCGCGGCCCGCGCCAGCGCCTGGGTCAGCTGGGATGGGTCGATGTCTCCATCGAGCGGATCCCACAGCGCACCCAGCAGGTCATGGGTCTCGATGAAAGGGTATCTTTGCTTCAAATCCCTAAGCGACAGAATGTCGTAGTCCAGCCCATTCGCCTTGGCCATGGTTTGTACATGGTGGAACTCATCCATGCGGTTGCGGGTGTGCGCCAGCCGAACCGAGCCTGTCACGTGGTGGTTGATCGGGTTCTCGGCCGAAGCAGCCAGTTGCCGGTAAAGAGAGGCGGAATACTTCTGCAGCTTGAGAATGCTCCAGCTGGTGGAGAAGGTGGGCAGGTTGCCCGCCGCGTGCCAAGTTGAACCAGAGGTCAGTTCATCTCGCTCCAGCAGCAGGGCGTCAGAAATGCCCATTTGCGCCAAATGGTACAAACAACTGCAGCCGACAACTCCGCCGCCGATGACGACGACTTTTGCATACTCTGTCATATCCGTCTCCCTGAATCTGTAGCCGGCGACACCCGTGGTGAGCACCGCACACAGCGGTAAATTCTGCTCATAAATTATAAAAAGCTGCCTGAAATTTTTGTCTTATATTTCACATTCGTATCGTTCTATTGAGTTTTTTCAGCAAGAGGTGATTCCATGGACCTGCCAAATCGGGCGCAAGTGGCGATTGTCGGCGGCGGCATTGTGGGCTGCAGCATCGCCTACCACCTCACCCTGCGGGGCTGCACAGACGTGGTGCTGCTCGAACGCAAGCAGCTCACCTGCGGCACCACTTGGCATGCCGCGGGCTTGGTCGGGCAACTGCGTGCCACCTATAACCTGACCCGACTCGCGCAGTACACCACCTCGCTCTACGCCTCACTCGAGCAAGAGACCGGGCAGGCCACCGGCTTCCGGCAGACCGGTTCCGTGGCCGTCGCCACCCATGCCGCCCGAATGGAAGAACTGCTGCGCGGGGCCTCCATGGCCAAGTGCTTCGGCCTGGAAGTGCAGACACTCACGCCGGGCGAAATCGGCGAACTCTGGCCAGGTGTTCATACAGGTGACCTGGTCGGCGGTGTGTTTCTGCCCAAGGACGGCCGCACCAACCCGATTGACACCACCCAGGCTCTGGCCAAAGGGGCCAAGAGCCGCGGCGCACGCATTTTCGAGAACACCAAGGTTGAGGAGATTCTGGTGGAAAACGGCCGCGCCGTTGGCGTGCGCACAGCGCAAGGCGTGATGCGCGCCGACACGGTGATCAACTGCGCCGGCATGTGGGCCCACGAACTTGGTGCCAAAGCCGGCACCACCGTGCCGCTGCACGCCGCCGAGCACTTCTATATCGTGACCGAACCCATGGAAGGGCTGTCGTCCAGCTTGCCGGTGTTGCGCGACCCCGATGGTTGCGCCTACTTCAAGGACGACGCGGGCAAGCTGCTGGTAGGCTGGTTTGAGCCCGTGGCCAAGCCCTGGGGGATGAAAGGCATCCCGGAAAGCTTCAGTTTCGACCAGCTGCCCGACGACCTGGAGCACATTGAGCCCCTGCTGACGGCTGCCATGCACCGGACACCGGCCCTGGCCAAGACTGGAATTAACCTGTTTTTCAATGGCCCCGAAAGCTTCACGCCCGACGACCGCTACCTGCTGGGCGAGACGCCTGAGGTGCGTAACCTGTTTGTCGCGGCCGGCTTTAACTCCATCGGTATCCAGTCGGCCGGTGGCGCCGGCAAAGTGCTGGCCGACTGGGTCATCGACGGTCACCCGCCCATGGACCTGTGGGACGTGGACATTCGCCGCTGCATGCCATTTCAGCGCAACCGGCGCTACCTGAAAGACCGCACGGTGGAAACTCTGGGCCTGCTGTACGCCATGCACTGGCCCTTCCGGCAGCCCGAGACAGCACGCGGCGTGCGGCGATCCATCCTGCACGACCGCCTGCTGGCGCATGGTGCCTGCTTTGGCGAGATGGCGGGCTGGGAGCGGGCAAACTGGTTTGCACCCAAAGGCGTCAAGGCCGAGTACGCCTACAGTTACGGTCGGCAAAACTGGTTTGACTACTCGGCCCAGGAACACATGGCCGTGCGTAAGGCGGTTGGGCTATTTGACCAATCTTCTTTTGCCAAATTTTTAGTGCAAGGGCCCGACGCCGAGCGCGTGCTCAACCAGATCTGCGCCAATAACGTGGCGGTGCCGGTGGGCAAGATTGTGTACACCCAGTGGCTCAATGTGCGTGGCGGTATCGAGGCCGACCTGACCGTGACGCGCGAGGCGCCCGACCGATTCTTGGTAGTCACCGCCGCCGCCACGCAGGTGCGTGACTTCGCTTGGCTGCAACGCCAGATTCCGCAGGACGCGCGGGCCACGGCGACAGATGTCAGCGCGGGCATGGCCGTGCTGAGCCTGATGGGACCACGTTCGCGCGAATTGCTGGCCACGCTCACCGATGCTGACCTGTCCAACGCCGCCTTTCCCTTTGGCACATCGCAAACCATCGACCTGGCCTATGCCCGGGTGCGCGCCAGTCGCATCACCTATGTCGGTGAACTGGGTTGGGAGATCTACATCCCGACCGAATGCGCACCAGCCGTATTCGACGCCTTGATGACCGCGGGTGAGCCCTTTGGCCTACGGCTGGCCGGATACCATGCCTTGAACTCGCTGCGCATGGAAAAAGCTTACAGGCACTGGGGCCACGACATCAGCGACGAAGACACGCCGGTTCAATCGGGCCTGGGTTTTGCTGTGGCCTGGGACAAGCCGGGTGGCTTCATTGGCCGTGATGCACTGCTCGGCCTAAGGCAACAGGGCGTTAACCGGCGCCTGGTGCAATTTGCGCTGAGCGACCCCACGCCGCTGCTCTATCACAACGAGCCCATTTGGCGCAATGGCGTCATCGTCGGCCGCATTTCCTCGGGCATGTTCGGCCACGCGCTCGGACAATCATTGGGTATGGGCTACGTCAAAAATTCTACTGGTGTGGCTGACAAAGACTTTGTCATGGCCGGCAGCTATGAGATTGAGGTGGCCGGCGTTAAGGTCCCAGCCACGGCATCCCTGGTGCCGTTTTACGACCCAAACAGCGTCCGCATCAAGGGGGCTGCCGACCCGGCCCCGGCATCGGGCCAGTGACATGGCTATTTAAGCGCTGAGCCTGCCACTGCCCGATGCGCCGGTGCGTACCCAGGACAGCCACGATCAACTTGACCCCGAGGCCGCCATTGGCGAGCAGTTGCGCGAGCTGCGACTGATCAAGGCCATGACACTGAAGGACGTTGCGCAACTGGCGGGCATCTCTGTCGGCTATCTGAGCCAGCTTGAACGTAACCAGTCCCGCCTGCCGATTGGCGTATTGAAAAAAATCAGCGATACCGTTGGCATGCACATGAACTGGTTCTTTCAGGGCGGGCCGCAAGGCGCTGCCCATGAACGTGACATTGTGGTGCGGGCCCAGCACCGCCGGCGCCTGTCGTTCACCGGGCTGGGGATCACCGAGGAACTGCTCTCACCCAACCTAAGCGGCCCGCTGGAACTGCTGATCAGCACGATCGAGCCTGGCGCCGACAGCGAGAACTACAGCCACGATGGTGCCGAAGCCGGGGTTGTGCTGGCAGGCACCCTGGACCTGTGGGTCTCAGACCGTCACTTCAGGTTGCAAGAGGGTGACAGCTTCTCATTCAAAAGCGCCGAGGTCCATCGTTGTGCCAACCCGGCCAACATCCCGACCCGCGTGCTGTGGGTGATCACACCACCGCACTGCTGAGATAAATCAGCCTGCACAGGGCAGGTCTTGCATTGCTGCATTTCTTCGTTTCCTGGCCCACTCTTGCATCAATGCAATGCATGGCCTGGGCTACTCAGAAAAGTGCAAGCCAAATTCGCCGAGCAGCTGCGCGGTTTCAAACAAGGGCAGGCCCATGATGCCGGTGTGACTGCCCGAGATATGCGTGACAAAGGCCGCCGCCCTGCCCTGCACCGCATAGGCGCCAGCCTTGCCCATGGGCTCGCCGGTGCGCACATAGCGGCTGATGGCTTGGGCATCGAGCTGGGCAAAGCACACTTGTGAACGGCTCAGTGCCTGCGCCTGCTGCCGGCCCTGGCCGACCGCCACAGCGGTGAGAACCCGGTGGGTGCGGCCAGCCAGTTGGGCCAGCATGGATGCGGCATGGGCAGCATCGGCGGGCTTGCCCAGGATGGTGCGGCCCAGTGCCACGGTGGTGTCGGCACATAAAACCGGCGCATCTGGCAAATTGCGCCGCTTTAAGCGCTGCTGGGCACTGGCCAGTTTGAGCTGCGTGACCCGCTGTACATAGGCCAACGGTGCCTCATTCGGACGAGCCTGCTCCAGCGCTTCAGCGTCTTCTAAGGGCTCTGGCAACAGGAGTTCGTAGGGAACGCCAAGTTGCTCGAGCAACTGTTGCCGGCGCGGGCTTTGTGAGGCGAGATAAATAAATTTATTCACGGTGGTAAGGGTGTTTGGCATTGATCGACCAAGCCCGGTACAACTGCTCAATCAGCAACACCCGAACTAAGGCATGGGGCAGCGTCAGGTCTGAGAGTCGAATGCGCTCATGCGCGACCTGTCTGAAGGCCGGCTCAAGCCCGTCCGGGCCGCCGATCACCAGCGCCACATCGTCGGCATCCAGCTGCCAGGCCCGCAACTTGTCTGCCAGCGCGACTGTGCTGAGCGTGGTGCCGCGCTCGTCAAGCGCCACCACGCGGCAGCCCTTGGGCAGCGCAGCTTCGATGCGCTCCCGCTCTGCAGCCAGCAGGGAGGGCAGGCTGCGCGAGCCGCGCGGCTCGGTTTTGACGGCTTTGAGTTCGACCTTGAGCTCGGCTGGAAAGCGTTTGGCATAGTCAGCCCAGGCGCTCTGCGCCCAGTCGGGCAGACGCTGGCCGACCGCAACAATCAGCAGCCGCACGGGCCCGCCCTCAGGCGCTGGACGCCGCAGCTTTTTTGGCCGCCGGCTTTTTAGCCACGGTTTTGACCGCCGTCTTGGCCACGGTCTTGGCCGGGCGCTTGGCCGGAGTTTTCGCCAGGGCTTTGGCCGCGGCGGTCTTCTTGATCTGGGCCTTTGACGGGAAGGCCTGGGTGACCCCTTTTTTGGCCGCATTGGAGCGTTTCAGGCCAGTCACTGGCGGAACGACACTTTTGGGGGCGGCCTGAATTTTGAGCAGCGGCTTGGCCATGCCTAATTTCAGACGTACCGCCTTGTCGCCCCACAACTCTTCGAGGTTGTAGTACAGACGAATGTTAGGTTGCATCACATGCACCACCGCCTGCCCGCAGTCGACAATGATCCATTCTGCATTGGCCTCGCCCTCGAGGCGGGGCTTGGGGAAACCAGCCTCGCGTACGGCATCTGAGACGCTGCTGGCCAATGCCTTGGTCTGCCGGTTAGAACTGCCCGAGGCCACAATGACCCGCTCAAACAGCGCCGAGAGGTGTTCGGTATCAAACACCTTGATGTCCTGCGCTTTCACGTCTTCCAGACCATCGACGATGGCCCGCTGGAGTTTTTGAATGTCTTTTTTGGCGGTGGTGGCAGTAATCATCAAGTCGCTTGGTAGAGGTGGTGGTCTTCAATATAACGGGCCACTGGCTCGGGGACCATCAGGCTCACGTTTTGGTGTGCACCCAGACGGGCGCGTAGCTCGGTGGCGCTAAGCGCCATGGGCGCTAAAGGCAGGCGCAAAAACCGCTGCTGCCAGGCTTGCGGGGCCTGAAAATCGCCTTCTTCCCCGCTGCTTGTCGACCGCGCAGCAACGCAGATTGTAGCCAGGCGGGGGATTTGCGCGCCCTCGTGCCATTGCTGCCAGGCCCGGGCCTGGTCTTCGCCAATCAGCAAAAACAGTTCGGCGCCCGGCCAATCGGCGGCAATCTCCCGCAGCGTGTCTATGGTGTAGCTCGGGCCTGGGCGCTCAATTTCTCGGGTGTCGATGGCAACCCGAGCCAAATCAGCAAAGCCCAGCCGCGCCATGGCCAGGCGGTGGTGGGACGCGCTCAGGGTGCGCTTTTTGTGCCAGGCCTGGCCAGTGGGCACAATCAGCAAGCGGTCGAGCTCAAGGTGTTGCAAAGCGCTGAGCGCCAAGGCAAGATGGGCGGCGTGTGGCGGATCAAACGAGCCACCAAATACGCCAATTTTTGGGTTGCGAATCAAGGGCTCAATCAGTCAGCGCCGCTGTGCTCGAGCCAATCACGGCGCACCAAAAAGTGGCTGTAGAGCCGGGCTTCGGGGGAGCCGTCCTGCGGCTTGTGCTGGTAGGACCAACTCGCCAGCGGCGGCATCGACAGCAGAATCGATTCG
>SXGQ01546520.1_pt1 | contig 14193 bp, 14 predicted proteins | sample 3178371 | NCBI WGS metagenome assembly SXGQ01 (sample SAMN11356859, study PRJNA531348) | freshwater metagenome | isolation source: freshwater sample F1-20 | place: China: Fuxian Lake, Yuxi | collected 2017-12-25
GAAGCCGCCATGCACCGGCCCGTTCCACGTGCGGTCCAGCGCGACGAAATCCGTGGACGCGGTGACCTTGGTGTCGCCCTTGCCCATGTTCCAGAAATCCGGCGTGCGCCCCTCGAACTCCGTGTGCGTCCACGCGAAGAAGATGCCGCGCTGGTGCTTGTGGTCCGCCGGGTAATCCCCCGTGACCAGCCGCCCGCCGGGCGTGTGGACCGGATGCAGGTAGGCACCGTGCGCGTAGTGCGCGGGCACTCCCGGTGGCGGCGTGCTGGGCGTAGTTTGGTAAGCCGCGACGGGCTTGCCGTTGACTGCGAGTCGAACCAACGCGCCGTCCTGCTTCGCCGTCACCGCCTCGGCTGCGGGCACGCCCGCTTTGAGGCGAAGGGGCTTCGTCGCGCCCGCCTTCAACTCCTCGAGCACGAACCACCCCTTGCCCTCCGCGTCCACCTGGAACGGCACCGCGCCGCCGGACTCCGTTTCCAACCGCTGCCCGCCGCGCGCGGCCTGCGGCACGCTGAAGGACACGATGGCACCCTTCCGGTCAAACTCCCCCGCCTGCACCGAGACGCGCAGCGCGGCGGCGCTGGCCTGGTCGTGAGTGACGACGAGCAGACTGGCGAGCAGCGAAGGGGCGGTTTTCATAAGCAGGCTGAGGCGAAGGATGAACCGGTTGTCCCGGCAGTCCAACCCTTTGAAGTAGGCCAGCGCGTCCCGCCTGGCTTCCATTCACCGAAGTGCCCGCCCCAGCGGAATGGGATCACAGCAGTCAGACGAACCGTGAATGGAAACCGGGCGAATGCTAACCGACGGTAAAACACGGGGGCCTTCTCCCTTCCTTGGAGGAGGGGAGAAGGTGGCCGCAGGCCGGATGAGGGGTGGGGCATTGAACGCTGCCTCACGTAACCCCTCACCCCAACCCTCTCCCCTCATCCGATGAAGGGAGAGGGAGTCGAAGCACGCTGTGACGGCTGAGATTTCTACCGCCTCTCATCGGCAATTAGTATCAGGCGGGACGCCCTGACTTACGCAGCCGGTCGCGCGCTCCGGCCTTTGAGATTGCCCGCCGCGCTCCCGTGCGTTGTCATTCGCCCCGCAACAAACGTCATGGCCGCGCCCTTCTCCCATCTCAAAGACCTCGACTACTCCGTCGTGCAGCAGTGCATGCACTGCGGCCTCTGCCTGCCCACCTGCCCGACCTACGACGCCACCAAGCTCGAGCGCAACTCCCCGCGCGGCCGCATCTCCCTCATGCGCGCCATCGCGGACGGCCAGCTCGAAGCGACGAAGGCCTTCGCGGAGGAAATGTATTTCTGCCTCGGCTGCCTCGCGTGCATGACCGCTTGCCCGGCGGGAGTGAACTACGCCGAGCTCTTCGAGCACGCCCGCGCCGAGGCCGAGGCCAGCGGCGTCTTGAACAACCCGAAGCGCAACGCCATCCGCGCCTTCAGCGTCGGCTGGCTGTTCATGGACTTGAACCGGCTGAAAGTCCTCGGCTTCGCCATGCGCCTCTACCAGCAGCTCGGCGTGCAATGGCTCGTGCGCAACAGCGGCGTGATGAAGCTGATGCCCAAGCGCCTCGGCGAACTGGAAGCCATGACGCCAGACATCCAGCCCGCGCTCTCCGCCGACCTCATCACCCCCGTCACGCCCGCGCGCGGACAGCGCCGTTACCGCGTGGCCATGCTCACCGGCTGCGCGCAGGACCTCATCTTCAGCGACGTGAATGTGGACACCGTCGAGGTGCTCGCGCGCAACGGCTGCGAAGTCATCACCCCGCCCGAGCAGCAGTGCTGCGGCTCCCTCCACGCGCACAACGGCGAATGGGAGCTGGCCCAGCGCCTCGCCCGCCGGAACATCGACCAGTTCCCGCCCGACCAGTTCGACGCCATCATCACCAACGCCGGCGGCTGCGGCTCCCACCTCAAGCACTACGCCTCCCTGCTCAAAGGCGACCTCGTCTATGAAAAGCGCGCCCACGAGTGGGACACGAAGGTGAAGGACATCCACGAGTGGCTTGGTGCAATTGGAATTGAGCCGCCCAAAGCACGTGCGACCCAATCTTGCGACGCGCAGCCGAACTGCGGAATCGGCAATCGCCAATCGGCAATCGGCAATCAACAGGTGGTCACCTACCACGAGTCCTGCCACCTCTGCCACGGCCAGAAGATCACCGCCCAGCCGCGCGCGCTGCTCCGGGCCATCCCCGGCGTGAAGCTCGTGGAACTGCCCGAGAGCAACTGGTGCTGCGGCAGCGCCGGCATCTACAACCTCACGCAGCCCGAGATGGCCAACCAACTCCTCGAACGCAAGATGAAGCACATCCGCTCGACTGGGGCGGAAGTCATCGCCACCGGCAACCCCGGCTGCCTGCTCCAAATCGTCAACGGCGCGAAAGCCGAAGGCCTGAACCTCCGCACCGCCCACCCGGTCACGCTGCTGGCGGAGGCGTATCGGAGGGAATAGCGACAGACACACACAGGGGGAAAGCCTGACGTCCCCACCATGAAATCACTTCGCTCCATTCTCCTCTGCGTCGCCCTCGCAGCATCCACGGCTTCCGCCGCCGACTTCGCCACGCAGATGGTGGAGGCGACTTTCAAGCTGTTCCACCCGGACTCCGCCGCGACGTGCTTTCTCCTCCACCGCGAGCCGGGCGACACCGCGATTTACCTGGCCACAGCCGCCCATGTGCTGGAGCGGACCAAGGGCGACCCCGCCGTGCTTGTGCTGCGTGAAGCGCAGACGGACGGGGCGTTCAAGCGGCGCGACCACACCATCGCGATCCGGCAGCAGGGCAAGCGGCTCTGGGTGAAGAGCAAGACCGATGACGCGGCCGTGCTCAAGCTGCGAGAGCCGCTGCCCTGCCCCGTGCCCGCCCTGCCCGCAAACGCCCTGGCCGATGAGGCGCAGATCAAGTCCACCGGGTTGCACATCTGCAGTCCGCTGTTTGTGCTCACCTACCCGAACCGCACGGAGAGCAACCCCGCCGGTTTCCCGCTGGCGCGACAGGGCATCATCGCCGCGCATCCACTGCTGCCCATCGCCCGGCAGCACACCTTTATGGCGGACTTCACCACCTTCGCGGGGGACAGTGGCGGGCCGGTCTTCATCGCCGGCACCGGGGGAAAGCCCTTGGTCATTGGCATGGCCCTGGCCCAGATCAACCAAGAGGAGAATGTCACCCTCGAGTTTGAGAAGCGCACGCTGCGACACCCGCTGGGCTTGGGCAAAGTGCTCCACGCCCAGTTCCTCGGGGAACTCGTCGAACAAGCGGCGCAACCCGGCACCAAGTAGCCTCATGCGCACCCAATCTGAAATCACCGCCCTCCTCACCAAACCCGAGGTCATCGCGGTCGTCCGAAGGCGTGCAAGTCGCCGTTCCAGCAATCCCAACGGGATTCAATCTAGGAATTCCCGAAAGCGTTAGGCTCAAAGACGAGCCGCCTGGGCGGGAGCAGGCAGTGACAGGCGGGGCGCGCTGTCCTACTTGGCGACAAGCCGCACGATCTGACTCTTCTTCCACGCGGCGAGCTTCTTGGCGTCCGCCGGGTGCTTCAGCTTGAGCGTGGTCTCATTCACGCCGGAGCCGTAGGTGCCGAGGTTTTTGCGCGTCACCAACTCGGCCTCGATGGCATCCCCGACGGGCGCGAACTGTGCGTCTGTGGCGCGAAGCTGGACTGTCTGGCCGGGCTTGAGCTGGTTGCCCTGAAACCAATACGACGAGTGAAGGAGGAAGTGAACGGCGTCACCGTCCACGGCTTCGATCTGACCGGTCATGCCTTCGCTCGCGATGCGCGCAGCGACCGTTTCGGACTCGAGCTTCTTCACGGCGTCGAGGCTTGCGTCGTCGGTGACGAGACGCACGACGCGGCGGTCAGCGTCCTTGGTCCAGGTGAAGTAGAGGCGGTCGCCGGGCTTGAGCGCAGGGGCGTCCGTGCGCTGGCCGGTGCGGAAGAACTTGGCATCAGGGGCGAGGGTGAAGTCGCGGGACTTGTCCTCGAAGGGCTTGTCGCCGGCGAAGACTTGCGCGCTGAACTCGCGGCCGCCGGGCTTCACGGACTGGATGACCCACGCATGGCCGTGGCCTTTCATCTGGCACAGCTCGTCCTGATAATGCACGAGCCAGCCGCGCCGCTTGTCGCCGTCGGGATTGAAGAAGCAGTTCACGCGCTCGCCGGGCAGGGGTTCGTCCACGTGAGCGCCGTAGGTGAGGTGGCGGTAGATGGTGGCCCACGGGAGAATCTTCGCGGTGAAGATTTCGCCGTTGCCCTCGTGCTCGAACTCGCCGGTCCAGGTGGCGCGGTCGAACTTCCGCCAGATATACCAGCCGCGCGAGATGCCGATGTCGCCGGGCACGCCGAAGCGCCGCGCGTGCAAGGGATGCGCGCCCTCATGCGGTAGCGTGGCGAGCGTGCGGAGGGGCTTCAGCTCCATGCCGGGATGGCCGGCAAAGCCCTTCACGCCGACCTTTGCGTGGAAGACGCCATCGGGCGTGCCGGTGGTGCAGAAGATCTCGTCGTGGTTCGCGCCGCCGAAGGTGATGTTGCTCACGACTTGAGCCGGCACGTCGAGCTGGCCGAGGACTTTCGCATCCGGGCTGAGGACGGTGATGCGGCCTTTCTTTGTATCCGGCCGGTGGAAGTCGGCGACCCACAAGTTGCCCGTCGCATCGAACACGCAACCGTCCCCGCCGCTGCCGCCGAGGTCGTAGAACATTTCCGGCGCACCGAGCGGCGCGTCATCACTTGCGGGCAGCGCGAGGCGGAGGATCTTCTTCGACTGCGACTCGATGATGTAGAGGTGGCGGCTCGCGGGGTCCACATCGAGGCCGTTGGGAAACGCGAAGCCGCTGGCGACGCGCGTGACTTTGCCTGCGACGCTCAGGCGGTAGATGTCGCCGACGGGCTTGGCGAGCGAGGAGCCTTCGGGGTCGGTCCAGTAAATGTTTCCGCGCGCGTCCACGGTCGCGTCATTCAGTCCCCGGAGCGGCTTGCCCTCGAACGCGTCGGCGAGCACGGACACGACGCCGTTGGTGGCGAGGGCTAGGACCGCCTTGTGCTTGTTGTCCACGATGAGGATCTGGCCGTCGCGTCGCAGGAAGGTGCCGGCAGGGTTGATGTCGAGCCACGAGAAGACCTTGCCGGCCTTGTCCACTTTGAGCAGCGAGCCGGAGCAGAAGACCACTTCGCCTTTGAACCAGGTCGGGCCTTCTGAGTAGCCGGGAGCCTTGGCGTGATGGGTCCACTTGGCGGCGGCGAGCTGGTCGGCGATGGACGCGGCGGGCAGTGGCAGGGCGAGACACACGAGCGCTGCGAACACGGGGCGGAGTTGAAGCATGGCGCGTTGGACGCGATTCGTTCGCCCGGCATTTCCGCCTTTACCCAACTTCACGCGCTTAGCGCTTTGCCGCGCAGGAACAAGACGCCTATGCCCACCATGCAGGAGCAGATTGACCAGCAGGATTTGGCGCTCTGCAAGACCATCGAGAGCCAGAGCAGCGAGGATGACCGCCGCTCGTTTCTCGCTTTGAACAGCGCGTTCCGCCAGTGGAAGGGCGGCAAGTTCACCTTCCTGGAAATCGGCTCCTACAAGGGCGGCTCGCTCCAGTCCTACGTGGCCGACCCCGGCTGCACGAAGATCATCTCGATTGATCCCCGCCCGAAGTTCGTGCCCGACGCGCGTGAGAAGGGGGGGGCGACTACTCGCACGTCACGACGCAAAACATGATTGATCTGCTCGCGAAGGTGCCGGACGCGGACGTGAAGAAGGTCATGCCGATCGAGAAGGGAACGGAGTCGCTCAAGCCGGCGGACCTGCCGTTCAAGCCGGACTTTTGCTTCATTGACGGCGAGCACACGGACACGGCGATGCTGCGCGACGCGCAGTTTTGCCTGAACGCGATGGGGCCGGACAGCGCGATGGCGTTCCACGACGGCGACATCATTTGCCTCGGGCTGGACAAGTTTCTCCACGAGCTAGAGGCGGCAGGCCGTGAGTTCCGCGCCTACAATTTGCCGAGCTCGGTGTTCGTGATCGAGTTCGGCAAGTGCCGCCTGAGCCAGTCCGAGCCGATGCGCTCGTGGCGCGACCAGAACTACAAGGGCTACCTCTACGCGCTGGTGCGCAACGACGTCTTCCGCACCACTGCGCGCGAGTATTGGCGCATCGCCGAGCACCCGGCCTTCAAGCTGCCGCACAAGCTGGGTCTGGTGAAGGTGGCGAAGAAGCTCATGGGCGGCGGCAAGAAGAAGAAATAGGAGAAGCCGATTGGAGCCTGACGGAGGGTGCAAACCCGGCCGTTGAGGAACCCACGAAAACCCGGACGAAGGAAAACCGCCGCTCCAGTTTGATGGGGGCGGGTGCGCGGGGCCGGGCGCTGGCAACCCAGGTCTTCAGCTCGACCTCCTGCGCCTGCCTGCTCTACTGAACCGGGTTGGTGCGCTCCACCGGCACGGGCTTGAACCGCCGCCTCTGATACCACGCCACGCCGATCAAGTCGTGCAGGCCGCGACCGAGCCGGTTCCAAACGCCATACTTCGACACGCCTGCCACGCGCGCACGATGGTTCACCGGCACTTCGCGCACTCGGAAGCCGCCGCCCGCGACGAGGATCGGCAGGAAACGATGCAGGCCGTTGAAGCCGAAGACGCCCTCCAGCGCCGCGCGACGGAACACGCGCAGCGCACAGCCCGTGTCGCGGAACTCCGCGCCCAGCGCCGCGCTCCGCGCCGAGCGTGCCAGGCGGGAAGACACGCGGCGCACAAAGCTGTCCTGCCGGTTCTGCCGCCAGCCGCACGCGAAGTCGCACGTCTCAAGCTCCGCCAGCAGGCGCGGCAGATCGGCGGGGTCGTTCTGCAAATCACCGTCCAGCGTGGCCAGCAGCGGGCGGTTCGTCTGCTGGATGCCCGTCCACAACGCCGCGCTCTGTCCCGCGTTGCGCGTGTGCCGCACGCCGCGCACGCGCGGGTTGGCGCGCGCCGCTTCAGTGATCTTCGCCCACGTCGAGTCCCGGCTGCCATCGTCCACGAAGACCAGCTCCCAGTCGTTTGGCACGGACGCGAAAGCCGCCGCCACCTCGCGGGCCATCGGCAGCACGTTGTCCGCCTCATCGAAGACAGGGACAAGGATGGAAATTGGTTCCAGCACGGCGCGAAGCTAGACGGCAGTCCAGCTCGGGGAAAGTGAATTGAAAATGAGCACCGACGAAGATTGGCGCATCAGGCATCTGCGGTTCACCAGCTCTTCCCCACTTCATCCTTTCGACTCAATCCAGCCCGCTCGCGGACTTTGCGCGCTCCAAAACCTTCGTCGCCACGGCGCGGGCTTTCTCGGCTCCGTCACGGAGGATTTGGCGGACGTAGTCCTGGTTCGCGGCGAGTTCGGTGCGCTTGGCGCGGGCGGTGGCGAAGTGCTGCCAGTAGTGCTCGAAGAGGGCTTTCTTCAAGTCGCCGTAGCCGAGGCCGCCGGCGCGCAGGCGATTCTCGAAGTCCATCGCTACGTCGGCGGGCGCGACGAGCTTGAGGAGCTGGACGGCGAGGTTCTTGTCCGCGTCGGGCTTTGGCTCGGCAGGCGTGCGCGAGTCCATGACGATGCCCATGATCTTCTTCCGCGTGGCCTTCTCCTCGCCGAAGATCTCGATGGTGTTGCCGTAGCTCTTGCTCATCTTCTGGCCGTCGAGTCCCGGCACGGCAGCGCCTTCCTCGCGGATGCGCGGGTCCGGGATGACCAAGGTCTGGCCGTATTGCTGGTTGAACTTGCCGGCGATGTCGCGCGTGACTTCGAGGTGCTGCTTCTGATCCTTGCCGACGGGGACGAGGTTTGAGTCGAACGCGAGGATGTCCGCCGCCATGAGGACGGGATACGCGAAGAGGCCGTGGTTCACGGAGCCGATCTCGCCGTCGCCGAGCTTGGCGACCTTGTCCTTGAAGCTGTGGCAGCGTTCGAGCAGGCCCATCGGCGTGACGGTGGAGAGGAGCCACGCGAGTTCAGCGACTTCCGGCACGTCGGACTGCACCCAGAAGACGCAGCGCGCGGGGTCGAGGCCGCAGGCGAGGAAGTCCAGCGCCACGTCGAGCGTGTATTGGCGGCGGAGCTTCGGGTCCGAGAGCGAGGTCATCGAGTGGTAGTTCGCGATGAAGTAGAACGCCTCGCCCTGCGCTTGCAGTTCGATGGCCGGCCGCATCGCGCCGAAGTAGTTGCCGAGGTGCAACGCGCCGGAAGGCTGGATGCCCGTCAAGATTCGCATGGCGCGGACGGTAGCAAGCGGGCGGCGAAGCTCAAAGCCCAAGGTTGCGGAGTGCGATCGCCGCCGGGGTTGCCACGGGAACCCGTAGCGGCGGTCTGTGAGTGCCGCTACAGCCGATAGTTCACCGCGCATCGCGCAGCTCCATCCACATCGCGGCGCGGAAGACTTCGCCCGGCGCAAGCACGGTGACTTCGCCGGGCTGCGCGCGGGTGAAGGAGTTCGGCAACGCGGTCCAAGGTTCGAGGCAGTAGAACGGCGCGTCGGTGGCGCGCGACCAGATGGCGCAGTAGCGGTGCTGCGGCGCGTCCTGCCAGTTGAGGACGATCTCCAACTCGCTCGCCGGGTCCACGAGCGTGAGTTCGCGTTGGGAGAGTTCGCCGAAGAACTCCGTGTGAGCCACGTCCTGGCCGACGCTGAGTTCGGACGCGGCTCGCGGCGTGGCGGTGAAGACCTCGTAGCGCGAGTCTGTAGCAATGCGGTGGCACGCGGAGATTTTCACGAAGCAACGGCTGCGCTCGCCGCGCGGCGTGAGCGGCACTTGGAAGTATGGATGGATGCCGGTGCTGAAGGGCATCGGTTCCGCGCCGCGATTCTCCACGGTCTGCTCGAATCGCAGCCGCCCGCCGTCCAGCCGGTAGGTCACGCGATGCAGGAAGGCGAAGGGATACACCGCACGCGTGGCGTCGCCGTCGGCGAGTTCCATCGTCAGCGCTGAGTCGGTGCGCGACACGACGCTCCACACCGAGCGACGGCCGAAGCCGTGTTGTCCGAGCGGAAACTCACGTCCACCCCACGCGTAGTGATGCTCGCGACCCGGCAGGTGGTTGAAGCTGACCATCGGGAAGAGAAGCGGGTTCCCCGCCCACATCTCCTTCGGGTAGCGATCCACGATCTCCTGGCTGAAGTGCAGCGCATCCACGAGCCCGTGCTTCGTCGGACGCGCGTAGCGCAACAGCCAGCCGCCAAGCTCGGGCGCAATGACGGCGAGCGCGCCGTCAGAGCTGTTCAGTTGGATGGTCGGTGTGGCGGACGGAGAAGTTGTCATCATGGCTGACGACGATCATTTCCACGGGCCAGTGCGCTGGCGAGACTCAACTCGCAGGCCAAGCCAACGAAGCCGGCGCTCCGTCTACGCCGCGTAGTGGCGGTTGATGAGGTCGGTCTGGATCCAGAGCAACTTGCTGAAGGCGCGCACGGCGCTGGTCTTCGCATCGGCGGGAAGTGCGGAGCCGAGGATGGTGGCATTGACGGCGTCGGCGACGAAGCCCATGAGGGCGTTCATCTGGACGAGCGGCACGCTGATGTGCGGGTTGCCGGCCTTGGGCGTGTGCATCTACCCGACGAAGTCGAGATACTGGACCATCTTGCCGTCGTAGGGCGCGGTGACGAGCTTCTCGAGGGAGCGGGCGAGGTGCTGTTTGCGGAACTGGATCTGCGGGTGGTTCATCGTGACGGCCGCGAGGTCAGCGGGAGTCTGCCCCGTGTAGCCGTCCTGGCGCGGGACGAAGTGCCGCCAAGTGGCGTCGTAGGAACTCAGCTTGGCATACACGGCGTCCACGAGCGCGGGCACCAGTGGAGCGAGCAAGGCCGCGCCGCCGTGGATGGTTTTCATGTCCTCCTCGGTGAAGCCCATCAACTCCGTGAGGTATTCAAAGCGGTAGCCGAGGTCGGATTCGAGGCGGGGTTGGTCGATGTGTTTCATAGTTTGTCTGTGCGGGTGAGTGGAGACGAAAGGGCCGGCGGGGCGAAACCCGTTTCTTGGCGGAGGCAAACTTTTCCTTGGCTTGGGTTGCGTGGCGCGGGCCGGTTTGCTATGAGTGAGGGATGAGACTGTCCATCGTGCTGGCGCTGGCCGCCGCGCTCGCGCTCGGCTCCGCGCAGGAGACGAAGAAGCCGGGCGAGCCGCCCACGCCCTTCCCGCGCAAGGGCAAATACGGCTACCGCGACAAGGACGGCGAGTTCGTCATCCAGCCGCAGTTTGATTACGCGGGCGAGTTCAGCGAGGGGCTGGCGGTGGTGGGGCTGGGCAAGTTCCCGGGGACCAAGTGGGGTTACATCAACCTCCAGGGGCAGGTGGTCATTCCGGCGCAGTTCGACGGCGCGCATGACTTCTCCGAGGGCATGGCGGCGGTGGGCATTGGCGGCAAGCTCGGCTACATAGGCCGCACGGGGAAGCTCATCGTGCCGCCGCAGTTCGACGAGGCGCAGAAGTTCGCCGGTGGCCGGGCGCGCGTGCGCATCATCAAGACCGGCTACGGCTACATCAAAAAGACCGGCGAGGTCGTCGTGCCGTTGCAACCCTGAGCCTGCCAGTTCCATCTTTACAGCCACCCGCGCCCGGCTACTCTCCGGCCCACAACTTTTACGACCTATGCGTATCCCAATGATGCTCGCCCTGACGGTTGCGGCAGCGGTCCTTACCGGTTGCGGTGCCGTGGAGCGCAAGCTGGGCCGGGGCATGAACAACGCCACCGAGATCTTCCGCTTTGGCGAGATGCGCCGCTCCATCGAGCAGGCCGGACTGTGGGAAGGGCCGGACGCGGCGTTCTCCACCGGCTTGGTGCGCGGCATGGGCCGCACGATGGCCCGCACCGCGGTCGGTTTCAGCGAGGTATTCACCGCGCCCTTCCCCCCCTACGACCCCTATTTCTTCCCCGAGAAATGGTTCCGCGACCCCACCAACAAGCTGCGTGCCGAACCGTTCTCGACGCTCTCCCCATACCCGGACGCCTACCAGCCGCGCCTGTTTAGCGACACCATTTTCCACACCGACTCGCGCATCGGGTTCGGCGGCGGCGAAATCATCCCCCTCGTCCCAGGCAGCCGCTTCCGGGTGTTTGAGTATTAAGCAAACCCTCCTTCCTCCGCGCCGGCACGAGAGTGCTGGCGCGTTTTTGTTTTGAGCACCGTCGTCCGCCAGTCCCCCTGCAAGGTCAACCTCCTGCTCAACATCCTGCGCAAGCGCGAGGATGGCTTCCACGAGCTGGAGACCGTGATGCAACCGGTGCAGCTTTGCGACCTGCTTACTGTGGGGAAGGCGTCTGCCGGCATCACGCTATCGTGCAGCAACACCGCCCTGCCCGTGGACGGAACCAATCTCGTCCACAAGGCTGCAACTGCCTTCCTCAAGGCCGCTGGCATCACCGACGGCGTCACCATCCACCTCGATAAGAACATTCCCCTCGCCGCCGGTCTGGGCGGGGGCAGCGGCAACGCGGCACACACGCTCGGCGCGCTCAACGAGCTGTTCGACCTGCCGCTCAGTTCAGCGAAGCTGAACGAGCTGGCCGCCGCGCTCGGCTCCGACGTGCCTTTCTTACTTCAGTCGCGCCCGGCGCTCGCCTACGGTCGCGGCGAAATAGTCGAGCCGCTCGCGCCCTTCCCAGTCTTGCGCGGCACGCACATTCTCCTCATCCATCCCGGCTTCGGCATCTCGACGGCCTGGGCTTACCAGTCGCTTGCGCAGTTTCCCGCTGCGCTCAATGGCAAGGTCGGGCGGGCGCAGCACCTCATCGGCTTGCTCCGGGGCACGGACCTCGCCGCCGCCGGGCGCGCGTTCTACAATTCCCTCGAAGCCCCCGCGCTGCCGAAGCATCCGCTGCTCGCGCTCTATCAGGAATTCCTCCGCGCCAGCGGCGCGCCCGCCGTGCTCATGTCCGGCAGCGGCTCGACGACCTTTGCCATCGCCCCGAACCGCGAGGCCGCCGAGCGCCTCCGGGAGCGCTTCCAGTCCAAGTTCGGCCCCAGCGCCTGGATGGCGGTGGCGGCCTTGTGAACTCGTAGGAGCCGACGTGAGGAGGCTCTGATTGAAATCCCGCAGCACGGACTGCGGATGTCCCACCGGCTTTGCTACAATGTGCCCATGAAACTCACCATCCATCGGGGCGCGAAGCAGATTGGCGGCTCATGCGTGGAACTCGCCACGGAACGCGCGCGGCTCATCATTGATGCTGGCTTGCCGCTGGACGATTTGCATGACCCGGCCAAGCCGCGCGCGAAGCTCCGTCCCGGCCAGCCCATCCCCGACGGCCTTGCGCCGAAAGTGCCCGGCCTCTTCGCGCCGGGACCGAAAGTGGACGCCATCTACTACCTCGTGCGCCTGCCGTCCGGTTGGCGCGTGCAGGCCGTGCGGGCGGAGGAATTTCCAGTCGAGGACTTCGGCCACGCGGACTATTGGGAGCAGACCTTGGCCAGCCTGCTGGCAAGGGAGTGGCAGCCAGCGGTCGCGGGGGAGTTCCGCACGGTCGCGGCTTGTCGCGAGGAGTTGCTGCCGCTGGTTTATGCCTTTCCCCGCGGGCGGGTTGTGCGGCAGGGGAGCAAGTTCGCCGTGTATCACGGCAACAACCTCGAATCGTTCATGCAGTGCGACCGCAAGGCCATTGAGGCCTGTTTCGGCATCCAAGGGCGTGCGAAGTGGGTGCTCGACGAGCACGAGCAGTGCGTCGCGCACGACCGGGACCGGATGCGAGAGGTGCTCGGCTTGAAGGAAACGTGGCCAGCCGCATCGGTGAACTGGGATTGAGCAGGAGTTGGCTCGACTTCTATCCACCAGCGACGAAACTTTTCCTCCCATGTCGCATGCTGATTTCGTCCACCTGCACCTGCACACGGAGTATTCGCTCCTCGATGCCGCGTGCCGCTTGGACAAGCTCGCCGAACGCGCGCACGACCTGAAGTTCCACTCGATGGCCATCACGGACCACGGCGTGCTTTATGGCGCGGTGGATTTCTACAAGGCCGTCCGCGAGAAGGGCATCAAGCCCATCATCGGCTGCGAGGTTTACGTGGCACACGGCGACCGCCGGGAAAAGAAGGCCGGCTCGGGCGGCGGCGGCAAGGAGGTTTATCAGCATCTCCTGCTGCTCGCGAAGGACGAGGCGGGCTATCGCAACCTGGTCAAGCTCGTCACCGAGGCGCATCTCTCCGGCTTTTACTACAAGCCCCGCGTGGACAAGGAACTCCTTGCCGCGCATCATGAGGGCCTAATCGCCTTGTCCGGCTGTCTCGCGAGCGAGATTTGCCAGCACCTCATCCATGACCAAGTGGACAAGGCCCGCGCGTCCGTGGACTGGTTCAAGCAGACCTTCGGCGCGGAGAACTTTTACCTCGAACTGCAAAACCACGGCATCCCCGAGCAGGCGAAGGTGAACCGCCACCTCATCCCGTGGGCGAAGGAGTTCGGCCTCAAGCTGGTCGCGACCAACGACGTTCACTACGTCGAGAAGGGCCACTCCGCCGCGCACGATTGCCTCGTGTGCATTGGGCGGCAGGTGAACTTGTCGGACACCAAGCCGCGTTACGTGCCCGGGCAGTTCTACCTGCGCAGCGCGGAGGAGATGAAGGCGCTCTTTGCCGAGGTGCCCGAGGCGGTGACGAATACCGTGGAGGTCGCGGAGAAGTGCAACGTGGAGTTCGACTTCAAGACGCTGCACTACCCGGTCTTCCACCCGCCCGAGACTTACACGCGCGAGGGTTACTTGCGGAAGCTGCTGGCCGAGGGGCTGGGCCGCCGCTACACGCTGGACGTGAAGGCGGTCGGGAAAACGTTCGTGGTCGAGGGGATTCGTGACCCGAGGAAGCTGCCGACCTTGGACAGTAATCAGTTTTCAGTGTCCAGTGGCCAGTCAACCGATGGAGCCGACGATGACGACGACGGGTCCCCGCTGAACACTGAACACCGCTCACTGAATACTTCCCCCGCGAAGCTCCACGAGCAGCCCGCCATCGCCGCCGCCATCAAGCTCATCCTCGACCGCCTCCAGCTCGAACTCACGGTCATCGAGAAGACCGGGTTTATCAGCTACTTCCTCATCACGGCCGATTTCGTCGCCAAGGGCCGCGAAATGGGCGTGGCGTGCGTGGCGCGCGGCAGCGCCGCCGGCTCGATTGTCACCTACCTGCTGGACATCGCGAACGTTGACCCCATCCGCTACAACCTGCTCTTCGAGCGC
>SXGQ01648088.1_pt1 | contig 14190 bp, 13 predicted proteins | sample 3178371 | NCBI WGS metagenome assembly SXGQ01 (sample SAMN11356859, study PRJNA531348) | freshwater metagenome | isolation source: freshwater sample F1-20 | place: China: Fuxian Lake, Yuxi | collected 2017-12-25
ATGCGCACCGGGTCTTCCGCGAAGGCGGGCGACACGTGGCGCAGCACGCGCTCGCGCAGGTCGCGCTGGCCGTCGTGGGGGTCGACCACCGCGCCGTGGGCGTCCTGCGCCATCGCGTTGATGGTCAGGTCGCGGCGGGCGAGGTCCTGCTCCAGCGTCACGTCGGGCGCGGCGTGGAAGGCGAAGCCGTGGTAGCCGGCGGCCGTCTTGCGCTCGGTGCGGGCCAGGGCCACTTCCTCGTGCGTGTCCGGGTGCAGGAAGACGGGGAAGTCCTTGCCGACCGGCTGGTAGCCGGCGTCCAGCAGCGCCTGCGGCGACGCGCCGACGACGACCCAGTCGCGGTCCTGCACGGGCAGGCCCAGCAGGCGGTCGCGCACGGCACCGCCGACGAGGTAGGTCTGGAACGCGTGGGGAGACGCGCGGGAGGAAGCGGGCGCGGTGGGCATCGCCGGATTCTCAGTCCCTACGCCGCGCCCGGTTGTTTGTGAAGCTTGACTTGATGTCGAGACAAACGATAATGAGAATTATTTGCATTTGTACGACTTCGTTTCCGTGCGCCAGCCTTCCCAACGCGTCATCCAGCAACACCTCCTGCGCATCTTTGATGAATTGATGCAGCACGACGGCTATGGGGAGTTCAAGGTCGAGCTGCGCATCCTGAAGCGGGGGCAGAAGGAGGTGCTGCTGCACTACGGCAAGCAGTACCGCTACGTCGTCGATTTCGAGCCGGCGGCCGTGCTGCCGGTGGACGACGCCCGCCGGCCGGAGTGGCTCCTGCCGGAGTCGGATGCGAAACGAGGGAGCGAAGAGCCGGGGCGTTGACCCCTTTTCCCGCGGCGCCAGTGCGCGGCGCGGGCGGCGAAGCGGCAGGGGGCCGCAAGCCATTCATTGCCAAGCAGTTCCGTCTGGTTGCTTCGTCGGGCGAAGGAGCAGACATCCACACCCATCCTCCAGGAGTGATGTCCTCATGATGTCCATGACCCTTCGCCGCGTGGCCGTTGCCGCCGCGCTCACCGCCGTCGCCTTCGGTGCCTCGGCCAACAACACGCACGACGCCTTCGTCGACATCGCCGGCGCCACCGCGACCGACGGTTTCAACAACCTGGTGGCCGGCCGCATCACGACCGCCAACCTGGTGGCGGGCGTGGCCGCCAACGTCGCCGATTCCGACGGTGGCGCCAAGCTGCAGCGCCTGACCGGCGGCTTCTACCCGGCGTCCTTCGGCCTGTACTCCTGGAGCACGGATTCGGCCTTCGGCCTCAACGTCGCCTCGGCCATCGCCGACCTGGGCTCGGTCACGCTGCAGTCCTTCGTCACGGTGGACACCTCGCAGGGCGTCACGGGCCTCAGCTCGGCGGCCTACCTGCCCACGCTGAGCTACAACGGCGGCACGCAGAAGCTCGCCGCGGTCTACACGCTGACGCCGGTGTCCGGCGGCTTCGGCATGGACGGCGAGCCGCTGCCCGCCAGCCCCACCAACCCGAACTACGGCGTGTTCACGTGGGACCTGTCGGGTGTCACCACGCCGATCACGTCGTTCAGCGTCAACTTCGGCCTGACCACGCACGCCAGCGCGCTGGCCTTCCAGCTCGACCAGACCGCCGTCGCGGCCGTGCCGGAACCGGACACGTATGCGCTGATGCTGGCCGGCATCGGCCTGGTCGGCTTCGTGGCGCGCCGCCGCCACCGCGCCGCGGCCTGACGCCCGTTTCGCCGCGGGCGGCCGCTGCCAGGTCTGGCGCGGCCATCCGCCCGCGGCACCTTTGTGCCTGACGACCTGCGGGAGCGCCCTGGTGGCGCCCGCGGGCCGTCGTTTCCTGTCCCTCTCCATGCTTGCCTCCTTCGCCCGTTCCGTCGGCGTGGCCGCCGCGTTCACCATCGCGGCCGGCCTGGCCCAGGCCAATGCCACCCATGCCGCGTTCGTGGACGTCGCGGGCGCCGCCGCGACCGATGGCTTCAACGACCTCACGTCGTCGCGCCTCAACGCCACCGCCAGCGGGCCGAACAGCATCCGTGCGGGCATCCTGGCCAATGTGTTCGGCAATGGCGGCGCGGTGTTCAAGCGCACCTCCGGCACGGCGTATCCGGCCAGCTTCGGCATCTACGAGTGGGGCGGCGCCCGCTCCACCTTCGAGCTGAACGTGGGGAGCGCGGTGACGGGCCTCACGTCCGTCACCTTCCAGAGCTTCATCAACGTCGACAACGCGCAGGGCGTCTATGGCAACCTGTCCGCCGGCAACCTGCCGGTGCTCAGCTACAACGGCGGCACGCAGCTGCTCGCCGCGTCCAGCTACACCGCCACGCCCGTGGCCGGCGGCGTGGACATGGACGGCAACCCCATCACCACGACCAGCCCGAACAACCCGTCCTATGCCATCTTCAGCTGGGACCTGAGCAGCATCTCCACGCCCATCACGTCGTTCAACGTGCGCTGGGCCACCGATGCCCACGCCAACACGCTGGCCTTCCAGCTCGACCAGGTGGCCGCCGTGCCGGAGCCCAGCACCTACGCCTTTGCCGCCATCGGCCTGGTGGCCTGTGGCTGGGCGGGCTGGCGCCGCCGCCAGGCCGCCCGCGTGGGAGGCCCTGCCGCGTGACCGCCATCGCCCGCATCCCCCGCCGGCTGGCCCTCTCGGCCGCGCTGCTGTCGGCCTTCGCGGCGCAGGCGCAGACCGCGCCCGCGCCGGCCGCCCCCGAGGTGGACGTGCCGCTGCCCGAAGTGCGCGTGAAGGCCAAGCGGCTGGAAGAAGAACTGCCGCCGGACCGGGCCGTCACCGTCATCGACGCGGCGCAGATCACCCGCATCCAGACCGACAACGTCTTCGACGTGCTCAGGCAGGTGCCGGGCGTGGGCGTGGCCGGCGGCCCGCGCGCCAGCGGCATGCGCTTCACGCTGCGCGGCTTCACCGACAACGAGGACGTGATGTTCAAGATCGATGGCGCGGTGAAGGGCTTCGAGAAGTACCGTTTCGGCGGCGGCGTGTTCCTGGAGCCGGAGCTGCTGAAGGCGCTGAGCGTGGAACGCGGCCCTTCGGTGCAGTCCGGCTCGGGCGCCTTGGGCGGCACCATCTCCGCAACGACCAAGTCCGCCGCCGACCTGCTGCGCCCGGGCGAGCGTGTCGGCGCGCTGGTCAAGCTCGGCTATGGCGAGAACAACAGCGAGCGGCTGCGCATGGGGGCTGTCTTCGGCCGGCCCACCGACCAGATCGACCTGCTGGCTGCCGTGGTCAAGCGCGACTCGCAGGACATCCGCCTGCCCGACCGCACGCGGCTGCCGCTGTCGGCCACGCATTCGGAAAGCCAGCTGTTCAAGGTCGGCTTCATGCCGCTGGACAGCCTGCTCATCGAGCTGGGCCACACCCGCTACCTCAGCGGCCCCGAGGCCACGCCCTATGACGCCACCGGTGGGCGCGCCGGCGTGGGAGGCGTGGTGCGGCGCGAGATCGACGACGCCACCACGCACCTGCGCTTCACCTACGAGCCTGCCAACGACTTCAAGCTGCGCGGCATGGTGTCGCGCGAGAAGACGCACCTGCACGACCGCCACGTGCGCGGCGAAACGCGCATCTGCGCCACCGCCCCCACCATCACGTTCTGCGACGACTACTGGCAGTACGACATCGCCAACGCCGAGGTGTTCGCCGACCTGAAGTGGCAGCTCGGCCCGGTGGCGGCCGACGCGACGCTGGGCGCGCAGGCCGTGCGCAACGAGCGCCAGGTGCAGCGCATCAGCTCCAATGCCGCCCTCAACGAGCAGGTTTGGCCGGGCGGCTTCAACAGCGACCAGCCGCCGGGCGACAAGCACTCCGAGGCGCTGATCGCCGACACCCGCTTCACCTGGGGCGCCTGGACGCTGGCGCCCGGCGTGCGCTGGGACCGCTACACCGTCGTCGCCCAGGGCGGCACGCGCGCCAACATGCTCCGCGAAGGCCAATCGCCCGAGATCTCGTTCTCCAAGGCACAGCCATCGCTGGGGCTGACCTGGCAGCTGCCGGGCAGCGCGTGGGCCGTCACCGCGCGCTACAACGAGGCCTTCCGCCCGCCGCTGATCGACCAGTACTTCCGCGACGGCAGCGGCAACTCGTCGGGCCAGAGCGGCCTGTGCATGCGCACCGAGCCCGACCCGCTGTCCGGCGGGCTCGTGATGCCGTATTCCATCCAGCCGCTGTACGACCGCGCCGGCCTCGGCAAGCCGTACGACCCGGCGCTGGACCATGCGCCGCTCAACGGCATCTGCGGCGCGCTCTACCGCCCGCAGGAGTCGGTCAACAAGGAGCTGACCCTCGCGTGGGCCCCCCGGGCCGATGCCAGCGGCCAGTGGTACGCGCGGCTGACCACGTTCCGCATCCGCACGCACCACCTGCTGAGTTCGCTGCAGTGGATCGACGGCCGGGTGGACCAGCCCGGCGTCGAGCACCGCCGCGGCACGGAGCTGGAAGTGCGCTGGTCCAACCCGCGCTACTTCGCCGACCTGAACGCCTCCACCGTGCGCCGCAGCGAGCGCCAGGGCGACGCGCTGCAGGCCGCCAGCGTAGAGGCCTACGCCATCCCGCCCGACACCGTCAACGCGACGCTGGGGCTGCGCGCCTTCCAGGGCCGGCTCGAAGCCGGCTGGCGCGGCCGGCACCTGGCCGACCGCCAGGCCAACACGGCCGGTGCCCCGGCCATCTGCATCGCCGGCACGCCCGATGCGCAAAGCATCGCCACGCACAAGGGCGCCACGCTGCACGACCTGTTCGTCAGCTGGAAGTTCAGCGAGTGGGCCAACGTGCGCGCCAGCGTCGACAACGTCGGCAACCGCGACTACTGCCTGAGCAGCAGCTTCGCCGGCGCCATCGGCTTCCACGCCCCGGGCCGCGCCGCCAAGCTGGCCGTCACGCTGCAGTTCTGACCCGTACCGAAACCGGGGTCGCCTTCGCGGGCGGCCCTCCCCAGCAGCCAGCCAGCCGGGCTCCCGGCGCGCCAGCCAACCCTTCAGCGCCCGCGCCGGCCCGTTGGCCATGCGCGGTGTCGTCCTCCACTTCAGAAAGTGCTCCCATGAAACTCTTCTCCAAGACCACCCTGGCCCTCTGCGCACTGGCGGGTGCGGCGTCCGCCGCGCAGGCCAACAGCGTGCATGCGTCCTTCGTCGACGTCACCGGCTCGGTGTCCTTCGACGGCTGGAACGAGATCAACCGCACCGGCCTGGGCTGCGGCAACGACAGCGCCTGCTCCACGGCCAAGCTGGTCGCCGGCATCACCGCCAACGTGGCCGGTTCGGGCGATGCCGTGCTGGCGCGCGCCAGCGGCAACCACTACCCCGCCGGCGCGGGCCTGTACGGCAGCAGCTCCGTGCTGACCTTCACCGACACCACGGTGGCGGCCAACATCGGCAAGCTGGTGTTCCAAGGCATCATCAACAACTTCGACAGCCCGTTCTCGCTGACGCTGTCGTACAACGGCGGCAGCCAGGCCCTGGCGGCCACCAGCAGCACCTTCGTGGCAGCCGGCAACGCGGCCGACCTCTACACCTTCACGTGGGACCTGACGGGTCTGTCGGCCCTGTCCAGCTACCAGCTGAGCCTGAACGCCGGCTTCACGCAGATGCTGGCTTTCCAGGTCGACCAGGTCAGCGTGACGGCCGTGCCGGAGCCGTCCACCTACGCGATGCTGGCGGGTGGCATGGCGCTGGTTGGCTTCGTGGCCCGTCGCCGTCAGCGCGCCGCCGCGGCGGTCTGACGCGTCTCGCGTGAACGTCGGCAGTCCCTCGCGCCCTGACGGGCTGGGCTGGGCCCCGCAGGCCCGGCTCGGCCGCGGGTGGCTGCCGCTCGCGTGCCTGCTGGCCGCCCTGGTGGCGCTGTATGCGCCCATGGTGCAGGTGCTGGCGCGGTTCTACTGGGTCAGCCCCAGCCTGTCGCACGGGCCGTTGGTGTTGATGGCGACCGTGGCGCTGTTCAGCGTGGCCACATGGCAACACCGCACCGAATCGCCTGCCCCGCAGCGTGCGGTCGGGTTGGCGCTGCTGCTGTTCGGACTGCTGTTGCTGGCCGGCGGCCTCGCGCTGCAATGGGTGCACGTGGCGGTGCTGTCCATCGCGCCGGTGCTGGCCGGTCTCAGCCTGATGCTCAGCGGCCCGGCGCTGCTGCGCCGGCAGTGGTTCGGCTACTTCTTCCTGCTGTTCCTGGTGCCATGGCCGCCATGGATCACCGACCCGCTCACGCAGCCACTGAAGCTGGGTGTCAGTGCCGTGGTGGAGCAACTGCTGCACCTGGCCGGCTACCCCGTGGCGCGCCAGGGCGTGGTGCTGGACGTGGGCGCCTACCGCCTGGAGGTGGCCGACGCCTGCGCCGGCATGAATGCGTTGTTCATGCTGGAAGCCTTCGGCCTGTTATACCTGCACGTGCTGCGGCACACCTCGGCGCTGCGCAACGCGGTGCTGGCGGTGCTGATCGTGCCGGTGTCGTTCGCGGCGAACTGCGTGCGCGTGCTGGTGCTCGCGTTGCTGACGTTCCATGGCGGCGACCAGTTGGCGCAGGGCTTCATGCACGAGTTCTCCGGGCTGGTGCTGTTCGCCGCCGCACTGGCGCTGCTGGCGCCGCTGGATGCGTTGCTGCGACGGGTAGGGGCGCGATGAGGCGTGTGGCAGGTCCCCCCGCCTGGCTGTGCTGGGCCCTCGCGTTGCTGGTGGCGGCGGGTGCCTGGGGCGCACACCGGCTGGCCTCGCAGGTGCTGCAACTGCCACCGGCCGAGACGGCCGCCTTGGCCGCCGATGTGCCGACCGCCTTCAGGGGCTGGCGGCTGCTGGCCGACCAGGTCGCCCAGGTCGGCACCAATCCCCGCCCCGACGAGATCAGCCCGAGCGAGCCCTACACCGAGCAGTTGCTGCGCACCTATGGCGATGATGGTGGCCGCGTGGTGATGCTGACGCTGGCGTACGCCGCGCAGCAAACACCCTTCACCCGCCCGCATCTGCCGGTGGACTGCTATGTCGCCGCCGGTTTTGACATCCAGTCGCTGCAGAGCAGTCGCCTGACCGCGCTGGAGACGGCTGAAGAAGCTCAGCCCCTGATTACCCAACGCATGCTGGCCCAGCGTGGCATGCGGCGCGAGGCGGTCGTCTACTGGATCCGCATCGGCGACCGCTACAGCCCGACGTCGCTGGCGTCGCGTTGGCATCTGGCTCAGGCTGGCCTGCGCAACGAAACCCAGGACGGCATCCTCGTGCGCGCCTCCCTGCTGCTCGGCCCCGACGAGCCGGCCGAACCCGCCTACGCCGTGCTGGAAGGCTTCCTCGCCGACCTGCTAGCCGCCAGCCCCGAGGCCGCGCGGCAGAAGATGCGGCGGTCGTGAGGTTCTGGCTCGGCCTGCTGCTGTGGCCGCTGCTCAGTGCCGCCGCGGTGCTGGGCGTGTGCCTGTTCCTCCCGCTCACCTACACGGCGGTGGCCACCATCGCCATCCAGCCCAGCGCGCGCGGTTGGGAGGCCAACGGGCTGCCGCCCCAGCTGCCATCCCTGGCCCAGTACGGCGCACTGCTGCAGAGCCGCCGCGTGGCGGACCGCATCATCGATGAGTTCGCACTGCAGACCGCCTACGGGGAGCCCACCCGCGAGCAGACCCGGGAGCGGCTGGCGCGCAACGTGGTGATCGGCGGCACGCGCGGCGGGCTCATCGTCATCCAGGCCAGCGACCGCGACCGCCAGCGAGCGGCGGAACTGGCCAACCAGTTCGCCAACGAGTTGCAGCGCCTGCTGGACGAACTGCGCGTGGAGGCCGCGCACACGCGTGCCGACCGGCTGAATGCCGATGTCGCCCGCGTGCAGCAGCGCGTGGCCGAGGCGCAGCGGCAACTGCAGGCTGCGCGACTGCACAGCGCCGACATGCGCCTGGAGCCGCGGTGGGTGGCAGCGCCGTTCTTCGCGTTGCAGCAGGCACTGCAGGCGTCAGACCAGCGCCTGGCCGCCTTGCGCGTGCGCTTGCAGGACGGCAGCGCAGACGTGCAGCGCGAGCTGGCGCTGCGCACGGCGCTGGCCGGTCAACTGCAGCAGGCGGCGGCCGGCACGACGGCGTCCGCGGCGCACCGCTACAGCGAGGCCACCCGCGACGTGCGGCTGCTGGAGCCCTGGCTGAAGCAACTGCGCGTGCACGCCATGCAGGCGGAGATGGACGCAGGCATCCGCCACGAGGCCGTGCTGGGTGTGGATGCCGCCAGCGTGCCCGAGCGGCCCAGCGGCCCGCTGGCGCTGCTGTACATGATCGTCGCGTGGGCGGTGACGCTCGCGTGGCTGCTGTTCCGCGCGTGGCGGCGCTACCGCCGTTCGGGCGGAATTCCGGCCAGCGCCGCCACCAGCCGCGCGTGAGCGTCGAGGTCGACCGGCCGCAGCTTGCGCGTCGTCGTCGCCGGATACGCGCCTACGAAGTTGCCGCCCTTGCGATCCTGCGCGGGGCGCACGGGCCGCTGCACGAAGCCGCCGCCGCAGTTGGGGCAGACGTTGCTCAGCAGCCCGTCGGCACAGGCCGCACAGAAGGTGCATTCGAAGCTGCAGATGCGGGCTTCCAGCGATTCGGGCGGCAGCGCCACGGCGCAGTGCTCACAGCAGGGGCGGAGTTCCAGCATCAGCGGCTCTTCCGGTAGGGCTCGTCTTCGACGATGAAGTCCTGCTCGCGCATCGCGTCGGCGATCCAGTCCTCCACGGCCGGGTGGGCCAGCAGCGCGTCGCGGTAGGCCGCGGCCGTGTCCGACACCGGCAGCCCGAAGCGGCTCAGCCGCACGGCCACCGGCGCGAAGTAGGCATCCGCCGCGCTGAAGTCACCGAACAGGAACGGGCCGCCGCTGCGGGCCAGCGCCTCCGTCCATGCAGCGTCCAGCCGCGCCACGTCGGCGCGCAGCGCGTCGTCCTCGGCCCACAGCCGGGCGCCCACGTCGGGGAAGAACACCTCGATGTTCATCGGGCACACCGTGCGCAGCCGCGTGAAGCCGGCGTGCATCTCGGCGCACAGGCTGCGCGCCCGGGCGCGCGCCTTGGCGTCGCGCGGCCAGATGGCCTTCTCGGGGTGGCGGTCCGCCACGTACTCGGTGATGGCCACGGTCTCCCACACGGCAAAGCCGTCGTCTTCCACCAGCACCGGCACGCGCCTGGTCGGCGTGATGGCGGCAATGGCGCGCGTCCATTCCGATTCGGGGCGGAAGTCGAAGCGCAGCTTCACTTCCTCGAACGGGATGTCGAACGCGGCCAGCAGCACGCCGCTGCGCATGGACCAGGACGAGTAATTCTTGTTGCCGATGTACAGCTTCACCGTGGGGTCTCCCGAGTTGGACCCGCGAGCTTAAGAGCGGGCGGCTCGCTGCGGGATGAGCAATGCGCAACGGATTGATGCGCGCCCGTCGCCCCGGGCCTCAGGGGGCCGACTCGCCGGCCGCGGGTGCGGGCACGTCGCTCACGTCAGCCCGCATCGCGCCCGCCGGCCCGACGGTGGCGCCGAGCCGCTCGCGCAGCGAGGTGTTGGGCAGCCCGAGCACCTGCGCATAGATGGCGCCGCCCAGCAGCACCTTGCGCACGTAGTCGCGGGTTTCGGTGAACGGGATGTTCTCGGCCCAGATCGCGGCGTCGATGACCGGCCCGTCGCGCCAGCGGGCGGGGCGGCCCGGGCCGGCGTTGTAGGCCGCGGCGGCCAGCGCCTGCGCGCCGTCGAAGCGGTCCAGCACCAGCTTCAGGTAGTTGGTGCCGATGCGCAGGTTGAAGTCGCGGTCGTGCATCAGGTCGGGGCTGTAGGTCATGCCCACCTTCTTGGCCGTCCACTTGGCGGTGGCGGGCATCACCTGCATCAGGCCCGAGGCGCCCACGTGCGAGCGCGCGTCCAGCACGAAGCGAGATTCCTGGCGGATCAGGCCGTAGACGTAGGCCGGATCCAGCCCGGCAGCGCGGGCCTCGCGCATCAGCTCCGTGCGGTGCGGCGTGGGAAAGCGCTGCGCCATGTCGATCTCGGTGCGGGTGCGCTCGCTGGTGTTGATGCAGCGGTCCCACACCTCGCGGTCGCAGGCCTCCTGGGCGGCGGCCAGCAACTGGCGATCGCCCATGCCGCGCAGCGAGAAGTTCCACTCGCGCACGCCCTCGCTGCGCAGGTTCAGCGCGATGAGGGCGAGTGCGCGCGTGAGGCCGGGGTGCGTGCGTGCAGTGCGGCGCTCCTCGGCCGTCAGCGGGGCAGGCGGGGGCGGCAGCGGCGTGAGCTGGGCGATGTCTTCCGCGGCCAGCCGGCCGAAGTAGGTGAGCGGCTGCGTGGCCAGCGCGGTGAGCTGGGCGCGGGCCGAGGCGGCGTCGCCCGGCTTGTTCTGCATGCGCGTGGCGCGGGCACGCCAGTAGGCCCAGGCGGGGTCGCGTTGCTCGGCCTCGCTCATGCGCTCGATGGCGCGCAGCGCCACGCCCGGCGCCTTGGCGCGCAGCGCGGCGCGGGCCTGCCAGGCCAGGGCCTCGTCGCTCCACTCCAGGTTCGGCGCGAGCTTGGTGGCGCGGTCGAAGTCGGCGAGCGCGTCGTCCTGCAGCCGGAAGGCCGACTGCCGGCCCACCTGCACCCACAGCCACGCCTTCAGCTCGCTGGGCAGCTTGCTCCACTTGTCGCCCAGCACGTCGCCGGCCTGGTCGGGGTTGGTGGCGGCCACGCGGGCCAGCGCCAGCGCGGTCAGCTCGGCCTCGGCGCGCGGCGTGGTGCGGGCCTGGCGGGTGAGGTAGCGGCCGGCGTTGTCCTGCAACGCGGCGAGCTTCTGGTCCAGCGCCTTGTTGCCCAGCAGCGCCACGGCCTGGCGGGCGGCGCGGGGGCGGCTCTGCTCGGTGGCCAGCCGGGCCTTGTCCCACACCACGTCGTGCTTGAAGGCACCGCTGTCCACCAGCGAGGCGGCCAGCGCGCGGCAGCCGTCGTCGGCGTCCTTCTGGGCCATCCACGCGGCGCGGGCGGTGTCCACGTTGATCTTCGTGCCGGCGGCCTGCTCGGCCAGCAGCGCATAGCAGACGACCTCGCGGTCGTCGCGCATGACATAGGTGGCGTGGTCGCGCCGGAAGTTGGCCCAGTCGCCGCGGCGGCCCAGTTCCAGCAGCCAGTCGTTGCGCAGCCGGTCTTCCACGTAACTGCCGGGGTAGCGGGCGTAGAACGCGTCCATCTCCGGCTGGCGCACTTCGCCCAGGCGGGCTTTGAGGTCGAAATACTCGACCCAGCTGGCCAGCGGGTGGTTCTGCGCGCGCGCCGCCTCGACGAGCCCGGCCAGGCGCTTGCGGTCGCGCTTGGCCCAGGCCTCGCGGGCCTGCACGGCGAGGTCGGGGGCCGGCGCGGGTTGGGCCCAGGCGCTCAGCGATGTGGCCAGCAGCGCCACCGCCGCCGCGCGGCCCATGCATTCCAGAACTCGCCTGCCCGTCTCGCTCATGCCTGCCACTGCCCCAACTGCTCTGACTGCCATGCGGCCAATTTAACCCAGCCCCCTGGCCGTCGCGCCGGGGCGGGCGCGTGCAGGCCGGGGCTCAGCCCAGGTTCCAGCCCTCGATCTCGAACCGCAGCCGGCCACGGATGCCGGGGTTGGTGGGCTTCTTCTTGCCTTTGGCGTCCAGCGTGGTGCTGTCGAAAGGCACGCTGACCTCGATGCGGCCCGACTTGAGCTGCGTGGGTTCGATCTCGGTGTCGGCCATGGCCACGCCGGCGTCCTGCCAGGCGAACTTCACCTTCCAGGCCTCGCCCTCCTTGGCGGGCGGCACCATCTCCAGGACCAGCGCGTTGCGGAACAGGTAGCCGCCCTCGAAGTGCTCGTTGAGCCACAGGCGCTTCTCGATCTCGTAGTCGGGCACGCGCACGCCCAGCGTCATGCCGTAGGCCAGCGAGCGGCGGTGCTTGTTGACCTTGGCCCAGTTGGCCAGAAACACGGTGCTCAGGTAGAGGCTGCTTTCCTTCTTCCAGTTGGCGTGCGTGACGCAGGCCACCGAGTCTTCCTCCGACGTGCGCCGCGTCAGCGACCAGAGCTTGCCGCGCGGCGAGGCCAGCAGCTCGATCTGGTACAGCGCGTTCACGCCGCGGCCGGCATCGGCCTCCTTCTGCACGGCGTCAGGGAGGCGGATGTCGTCGATCTCCAGCCACAGGTCCACCCGCACATCACCGAACAGGAAGCGCGCCAGGTTCTGGAAGCCTTCCTCGCTGTTGACGATGCCGAAGTAGCCCGAGTGCGCGCGGTACACGAAAGCCTTGGCGCACTGCTCGGTGATGTTGTTCTTCGCATCCACACCGCACAGCGTGGCGTTCTCGATCTTCACCAGCCCGTCGCTGCCGTGGCCGACGAAGGTGCGCGACGCGCCGGCCGCGGCTTCGTAGTCGAGCCGGTTGCTGCCCACCAGCGTGAACACGCGGCGCGACGGGAAGCGGGCCTCCGGGATCAGGTCCACCCGCTTGTGCTTCTTGGCGGCGGCGGCCAGGTCCAGGTAGGCCGGCATGCGCTTGTCGCGGTCGAAGTTGGAGATGTCGTTCAGCGTCAGCCACGACGGGATGTTCTGCCCCAGCACGTCGATGCCGTTGTGCGGCGTGGCGTAGGTGAAGAACTTGTCGACGTGCCGGGCCGTGTTCTCGGTGTCCAGCGCCGCGTTCTGCAGGAAGGCGCGGCACACCAGGCCGCCCATGGAGTGCGCCACGAGGTAGCAGCGGAAGTCGGCCGGTCGGATGCCGTTGTCGGGGTTCTTGCACACCAGGTCGCGCACGCGGGCCACCAGCTTGGACAGGCCGGTGGCGAAGTCCTCGATGGCCGGCGTCTTGCCGCTGCCCAGGTACGACGAGGCCGCGTCGTAGTAGCGGTAGATGACGATGCTGCGGCTGCCGAGCTTGTTGTTCGTGGGCTTGCCCAGGGAGTCGGACTCCCACTCGGGGTCGACGATGTCGTAGCCGTCCTCGTAGACGTCCTGGTAGCCGTACTCCGAGGCCAGCCGCACCACGGGCGACTCGAACACGTACTTGCGCGGGCGCTCCTGCTTGCTGGGCACGGCGCGGTACATGGTGGAGCCCAGGTTGAAGCCGCAGAAGGGGTCGGCCGTGGTTTCGTCGATCTCGCTGCGCGACATGGCATAGCCGCGCACGTAGATGATGGGGTGGAACGGGGCGTCGGGCGTGGGCATGGCGGTGGCGGGCAGCAGGTGGTGCGCGGCACCTTAGCCCGCAGCCGGCGCACCACCTAGCGCCAAACCCTGAGCTCTCATCAAAGCGCAGGATTGCTGGGTTCCAATACGGCGCATTCCCCGCCACCCCATCCCCCATGAGCGCCGACCTGCCCGACCGTTCCGCCCTGCGCCGCGAGCTGCTGGCCGCCCGCCGCGCGTTTGCGGCCACGCCGGCCTTCCAGACTGCGCAGGCCGCGCTTGCCGCGCCGCTGGCCGGGTTGCTGGAACAGCTGGAGCCCGAGCTGCTGGGCGTGTACTGGCCGCTGGCCGGCGAGTTCGACCTCACCGCGCTGCCGGGTGCGCGCGCGCTGCCGTTTGCGCGGCGCGAGCCGGCCGAGATGGTGTTCCGCCGCTGGGACGGCAGCGCGCCGGCCACGCAGGACGAATGCGGCATTGCCACCACCACGGGCGCCGTGGCCGTGCCCGACGTGGTGCTGGTGCCCTGCGTGGGCTTCACGCGCGAGGGCTTCCGCCTCGGCTACGGCGGCGGTTATTTCGACCGCTGGCTGGCACTTCACCCGGGCGTGACGGCCGTGGGTGTGGCATGGTCGGGGGGCGAGACGAATTTCGCCGTCGAGGCGCACGACCGCCCCTTGACCCTCATCCTCACCGAGCGCGAGCTGATCGCCCCCGACTGAACAGAAAGGACGCCCGCAAGATGCACGACGGCATGACCCTCATCTCCACGCTGGCCGCGGCCTTCGGCCTGGCCCTGGTGCTGGGCCTGGTGGCGCAATGGGCCAAGCTGCCCGCGCTGGTGGGCTACCTGCTGGCGGGCGTGCTGATCGGGCCGCACACGCCGGGCTTCGTCGGTGACTTGCACCTGGCGCATCAGCTGTCGGAAGTGGGCGTCATGCTGCTGATGTTCGGCGTGGGACTGCATTTCTCGGTGGGCGACCTGATGTCGGTCAAGGGCATCGCGCTGCCGGGTGCGTTGGTGCAAATGGCGGCGGCCACCGCGATGGGCGGGGCATTGGCGCACTGGTGGTGGGGCTGGACGATCGCCGCGTCGCTGGTGTTCGGCCTGGCGCTGTCG
>SXGQ01231632.1_pt1 | contig 14188 bp, 30 predicted proteins | sample 3178371 | NCBI WGS metagenome assembly SXGQ01 (sample SAMN11356859, study PRJNA531348) | freshwater metagenome | isolation source: freshwater sample F1-20 | place: China: Fuxian Lake, Yuxi | collected 2017-12-25
TACGTCATATCAATATGTATTCGAACGAATAAAGTTTGTGTTTGTTTTTAGCCTCCCGGGAGGGATTCGAACCCCCGTTGATCCAGCTACGGTGCTCAGGCTTAGAAGACCCGTCCGATACCGGGAGAAAGTTTGTTTGTGTCGTCCGTGGGATTCGAACCCACAAGTCCTGAGACGGAGGAGTTTGAAACCTCTGCGTCTGCCAATTCCGCCAGAGCGGCCTGCAACTCGTTGCAAAAGATGTCAAAGATCGACGAGTACCCACGGCCGGACTTGAACCGGCACGCCCGAAGGCAGCAAATTTTAAGTCTGCGGTGTCTACCGTTCCACCACGTGGGCAAAGTGCCGGGATATTTCACAGCCTCCCGGCGGGCCAACCGCATCAGCTGCCGCGGCGTGGCGTGCGGCGCGTGAGCTCGATCTCCCGAACCTGCGCGAAGAACGCCGAGTCACCCTCTGGGCGGCGAGCGTTAATGTTGCTCGCACATGACTGCGCCTTCTGGCGGCTGTAGAAGATCTGAGCCTCATTGATCGTGTCCCAGACTCCGCGCGCGCGCCCCGTGTAGACCTTGCGGTTGAGGAAGCGGCGGGTGTTTGCGTCACGAACGATGTATGCGGTGTATGTGTTAGTATTCTTCATAAGTTGCTCTGTTTTTTCTTTTTTTGTTTGTTTATAACAACCCTTGATTTAAGGGAGTTAATCTGTTGGTTCTTCCTGTTTCTCAGCAGCCATGTCGGCTGCGAGGGCCTCGTCTTCCCAGACGTTAATCAGGAACTCTTCGTAGTCCATCTCGGTCACGGGCATTTTCTAGATCGATCTCGCTTGGTGACAGCGGTCGTAGTGATAGTGTTGTTCTTGTTGTCCAACTTGTTTGTCACCTCCAGCTGTTCGATCACTTGCTCGCAGTCCTCCTCAACGGGGACGGCAGTAGCAATGGGCTGGGGATTTGTGGCAGATGGTTGGGGTGCCGGTGCTTGTTCATTGAGCGCGAAGTATCCTGCGCCGTAGCGGTACGAGCAACCGGTCAAGCTCACGATCAAGATCGTTGATCCGAGATGTCTCACCATGTCTTTATTCTACGCCTCCGAGTCGTTCTTTTGCAAGTCCTTGAGTCACTTTTAATCAATAGTGATCTCACTTCTTCTTGCTGCTGACGAGGCGCAGCTGCGGTCCACCCAAGCTCTCAACCTGCTCCTCGAAGTCGTCGGGCAACGTTCCACCATTCTGGCGTTTAGCCTGGATGATGAGGTAATCCATCACGTCCATGTAGACCTTGCGGCGGAATTCCTCGAAGAGATGCTTCATGTACATCGCTTGTGAGATGAACAGAATTGCGAGGACGGGGTACTGCAACCAGAATGCGATCTGAAGTGCCATGTGATTTCTCCTTGTGTCAGACTCGATTGATGACGACGATTTGTTCGCCCGCGTAGTTGACGCGGACCCTGAGGATGTAGTTGGCGACCTCGCTAGCATCGCCGCGTCGGTTCCAGCGGCGGACTTGCTTGTAGGGATAGACGCCCTCGGCCAGCGGTGCACCGTGCTTCTCGATGTAGCTCGTGGGGAAAGGAACCGTGCGGCTCTTGCCACCGGTGCGAAGGCCCTTCGTGGCGGAGGACTCAATGAACCTACCCAATGCCATTCCGGCGTCCAGGAGCTCTCGCTCACGTGCTTCGTCAGCCTTCTGCTGTGCTGTAGCGACCAGCAGCGTGACCTGCGGGGGGAGTGTAGTGGTGAGCATCTCCATGAGCATCACTACGGTAGACATCATGTTCTCACGACGGCGGAGAGAGTCTACATCGACTTCTCCCGCGGAGAAAGACAAGCGCACTCGGGATTTGTATTTCCGATGGGTGTCACCGTCCACTTCAAATTGGTCGTCTCTCCTGAAGTCTAGGGAGAGAGTGACGGAAGCATTACTGGGATCCCAGGTGGCCTTCTTCGGGTCCAGACAGAACTCGAATCTGAGACAGATGTCCTCGGGTGTCACCGGACTGCCCAGGCGGCTTCGGCTGTACTCGGTCATGTGGGCCACGATGCCGTGCGCGGCGATGAGGGACCGAGCTGTCTCTAGATGAGCGACGAGCAGAAGCGCGGTTTTGTCCATAGATCAATTCTAACTCTTTGGCGCGTGATCTTGCATCACACCACGGGTTCTAGGTCCACAAGGCGGCGCACCAAGAAGATGTTGCCGCTGACCATGAAGGTGTGGCGGGGAACTGACACCATCTGCCCACCGTGCTTGGATTCCTCAACGCGTGTGGTGCCCAAGTAGATTGCCAAAGTGCCCTGAGGACAGATGAACCGAGCGTAAGGTTGCCAGTCAGTGCCCTGCGCGTAGGGATGTGGTGGTGGCTCGTATCCTGCTGGCTCTGGCATGTCAGAAAACCAGGGTGTGGCGACTCGCCACAAAGCACCCTTCTGCAGATAGGGTGTGTATTTGACGGTCGTCTCTTCTGTCAGGATGGTGTCGGGAATGTACTGCCGCGGCCGCGGACTCTTCTGCTCCACGTGACCGGTGCCAGGATTCTTGTTCCAGACGACTTGCTTACGACGCACAGGAGGCCTCCTGCTCTTTTGATCTGCCACCCAGCCAGATCCAGTAACCCCGTTTGCGCAAGGCGCGCCACATCTCTCTACCCGGTTCTCTCTTCATCTTATGGGTGGAGATGAGAACCCAATTCTCGGCGGGGTACCGAATGTCGCTGGGAGCATTCCAGGAACGCACCCGCACGAAAGACCGGTCCAGCGGGGTAAACTCTACAGCGTGCGAGTGAAAGGAAGCACAACGCACGATGACGTGACCCGACAGCTCGATCTTCTCGTGGAGGACTCTCTTCACTTCTTCCTCCGCGTGTCCCACGACACAGTAGACTTGCAGTGGACGCAGGAGAAGTGAGTGAGTCGATCAGAAACACCGGCCCAGCGGTACTCGTGGACGCAGGACTTCCGAGACGCACTCACCCAGCCGTGACCGGCACAAGCGTGACACGTGGCTCGCATGTGCGAGAAGAGGAATCGATTCTCGGAAGAGTTGTCTTTGCCCACTAGGGGATAAGCACTCAGCAGTAGATTCCAGCCACCATGGCCGCGACACTTGCCGCACTGTACGGCGTCAGAGAACATGAAGGGTGGCGGAACTTTTCTCGGCTCCGGAAAATCCACCCAAGCCTCCGGGTCTCCGGGCTGAATGTAGGTGATTCCGTTGTGCCAGTTGGATCCCATATGTTACTATACTACACAGTCTCCGCGCTAATTTGCAGGTCCCCGCGCGTACGCGCCATTGCAACTCGTTGCATTCACTGCGCTGCAGCTTTCTTTCGAGCCCTCCTGTACATCTCCCAGTTGACAGCAGACTTGCGTGCTATGCTGTGATTCTGCGTGGGATTCTTGCAGCCAAGACCCGTGCGGACGGCTGTTTCTGAACCCTTGATTAAATCGCTTGCAGTGACGTCTTGATTACCCCTAGCCAATTTACGCCACAATTTTCTGAACTTACGTCGTAGCTTCCGGGACTCTTCTGAAGGTAGCTGTGACAGGTTCCGCCTCATGTCGTGGAGAAAGCGAGAGTCTGGCGGTACGATTCCGGCGTCGTAAGCCTCTTGGTGTGCTAGAGCTTCGAGGAGGATGGGATCGATCTTCGCTGTCATTCGTAGCCTTTCTTCTTAACTGTCCACTTGATGTAAGATTTTAAACAGTTGATCCGAATAAGATCAAGCACGTCTTCGTCTATTCGCAGCTTAAGCTTCTTGGCTAGACTTCTTCCGCGCTGCCAAGCCTCCATCTCCTCCTCTAAACATGCCAATCGGTGTTGAAATGTGCGTGTGATGCGTGGGTCTGTTTGGTCGTATCCCATGAGGAATCGATTGGGTTCACCGGGATGCTGGTGGATGAGGTGATGGCCGCACTCGTGGAGGAGGTATATGACCTGCTTGATGGGTGAAGCATTTGCAGCGATCATGATGGACTTGAAACATTCGTCGTAGGTTCCGTTCTCGTGCCTCTTGAAATAGATTGTGAGGCCCCGATTGTTGCACCATCGGATCAACTTGTCCAGATTCTTGACGTTGGCCATCTCCATGAGGTAGATGGCCATTGCATACTCCGGCGTGTAACTTTTCTTCAAGTTACTCTTGTAACGCTTTTGGACTCTCTCCTTCCAAAAGTCAAAATTGAACAGGCGACCCTTCTGCTTGGCAGCCTGCTCAGTCGCCGAGGTGAGCATGGGAGACGTCACCTCACGTCACCTCACTTGCCCTTCTTCTTGGCGGGCTTCGCCTCCTGAGAAGCTGCAGCGTCGTTCTTCACCCCGAAGACGTCGAGGATGGAAGTGACGCACCACTTGTGGACCGACTTGGCAAGCTCGAGGTTCTCAACGCCGCCGGCCGTGAGCTTGGACCAGGCAGACACACGGAGCTCACCGGGAAGATCAGCCATGAAGTCGCGGAGGTTGGCACCCTGCACGTCAGTGAGGGTCTTGCACTTCTTGGTGACGTACTCCGCCACCTTCTCGATGACGATGTTCTGTTTTTCTTGGCCGAGCTTGGCGATCTTGCCCTTCACGGCCTGGTACTTCTCCATGACATCTTCACCGCTGACTTGGTTGTCGATGGTCTTGGCGAAGGAGTGGAAGGCGATGGTTGCTTCCGTGCCCACGTAACCGAGACACAGCGGGTAGAACGACACATCGTCCGGGGTGTCAGCTACACCGGCCTCGCACAGCGCGTGGCTGAGTCGTTCCCAGGAACGACGAGAAGGCGACACCTTGCCGGGATCCACGTCCTTGGGCGTGTCCAGCCACTTCTCGTTGGACGCGAGGAAGTCCACCACCGTGGGATGGACCTTGCTGCCCTTGCGAGCCCAGGTGAGCCAGTCCTCGGGCGACGGTGTGAGGTCGATGGTCCAGAAACGGTCCAGGAGAGCTGGGTCCATCTCGTTGACAGTGTAGGCCGCAGAGTGGTTGATGGCCGAGAAGACGCGAGTCTGCGGGTGAAGCTTCCAGCCATTGAGCTCGCGGTCGAGGACGACCTGGAAGGCTGCCTGCATCACCTCGGGAGTGGCTCGATTGAGCTCGTCCAGAAAGAGGCACACCGGCTTGTCACAGGCACGCTTGTACCACTCCGGGGGGTTGAATCGAGTGACCTCACCATCCGTTGAGGGAAGGCCGATCATGTCACCCTCGGACATCTGCGAGAGCCGGCGATCAATCACCTCGTAGTCTCGGAGGCCTTCCACCTCAGCGATCGAGGCAGCCACCTGCCGCACCACCTGACTCTTGCCGATGCCGTGTGGCCCTCGGAGGAGGACTGAGGTCGTCCGGGGAAGGCGGGGAGCCACGGAAGTGAACGTCTTGATGGTCATCGTAGTCATCTGTCTGTTTCCTTGCTGGTGTTGACTTCTTAACTATACTCTGTCTGCCCGCTAATTTGCAAGCCGAAATGTTCTCAGACGAAGCTGAGCTTGCTGATGGCGATCTGGAGGGTCTTGTAAGCGGTGCGCCAGTTGCGATCCTGCCCAGTGGCACACACCTTACCGTCCACCAGGAGGTGTGCAGTGTACGGTGGCTTCTTGCCGCCGCGGGCGGTGTTACGGTTACCGCTCACTTCCACCTTGCAACCGGGGAAGAGGGGCTGGGCGAACTGAAGGACCTTGGTCTGGGGTGATTCGTTCCATGCCATGGGTAGATCTTATCCCTCTCGCGCGTGCTCTTGCAGATCAAATCCACCGTGGACTTCGACCACAGCAGCGACCACCTCCACGGGCACGCGGGGATAGATAGTGTCTGTCCACTCGCCCGGCGTCTCTGCGTACTCCCAGAGGAGGGGTTCGATCTGCGAGGGAAAGCCCACTTCCACAGTGGACCACGGGCCCACGTCTTCGGAGGGTGTGCAGTAGAGACCCACGCCGGCCTGAATGGACATCGTGAAGCCGTCCCTGCACACCACCGGTCTCCGAGGTTTATAGGATCTCGGTGAATTGCCTATCAACCACTCGTTCAGTTGCTGAGGTGTGACTCGGATTGGGGTCATTTGTTCTGTTGACGGATGGCCTCGGCGCGGAGCATGTGGTTCATGCCCAGGAGGAGGTCGAACAGTCGAGTGTGGGCGTCTTCAGCCTGCTGTCTCACGGCCTGCACGTAGGGATCTTCCTCCACGTGGGGCAAGTCAGTCACCACGTCAGCCCACATCCGATCGATGACCTTGCGGACAGACTTTCGGAAGGTCTCTAGCTCGGCCTCGTGACCGTCCCAGATGGGGGCACTCACATCTCACCCCGCCAGGACCGCTTGGGGTTGCCCTGCCGCCGGTCGCGGCGGTTCTTCATGCGGGTCCCACCGGCGTGGCGGAGGGTCATGGCTTGGACGAGGCCGTTGCGCTTCTTTCTCTGATCTCGCTTCATGGTCATAATATATCACCCCTGTGCGCTGCTTTGCAGGTACTCTGCGAACTTTGCTCGAGCAGCGGCGATCTCCTTGGGCTTCGCATCCGGGATGCGGTTACGGTAGATGGCATCGAAAGCGTGGAGCCGACCTTCTCGAACGCACTGGAGCATGGCGTTCAGCTCGTTGGGCGTGAAGTCGCTCTCCACGGGAAACTCGTCCGGGTTGCGTCCGAACAGCTTCGCAGCCACGATGACCCCGACCGAGGCCAGAGCGATCTTACCGAATTTGTTGAAGTAGAGCATGGTTCTATACTAACCCTTTCACGCGCGATCTTGCATAGCTGATGGGGTAGGATTCGAACCTACAGAATCGTCTCGTTAACAGCGAGATGCCTTACCATTTGGCTACCCATCAATAATTTTGCATTCTCTGCCACTGTGCTACCCAGCAATGAACCTCATTCTACACTGCGCCCCTCACTTTGTGCACTCACAAGCACCACGTGCTCCCTGTGGATCCACCCCACTCGGCCCCGAGGAGACAGGACACACACCCAGCCCTGATTGTTCTCGGGAGACACGACAGGGAGGAACTCGTGCTCCTTGAGAGAATCGATGGCACCGTGAGCTGCGCCGATTCCCTCCCACAGCGGCGTGGAACCGATGGCCCAAGCCACACCCTTCTCTTCTAGACGGACCGTGAGGAGGTCACCCGTGGTGAAGCGGCTCACAGCTTGCCCTTGTGGTTGGTGGCTGTGGACTGGGTCACGGTCTTGAACCGCACGTTGGGTGTGCGCTTCTGGTAGCCCATCTGGCAGGCTTTACCCACCATCATGCCGCTGTTCACCCACCACGCCTGCCTGTACTCCTCCCTGTCCTCCTGCGAATCGAACTTGAGGACCGTGAGGCTTCCCTGCTTGCCGTCGCCGGCGGACAGACCAAGATACTTCACAGCGGGTTCGTCGCTGCAATCGGGGCAAGTATTGATCCGTCCGCCGGCGAGGCGCTTGGCGAGGGAATGAGGGTCGAACGTTCCACCACAACTAATACATTCTCGCATGTTTATCTCCAGTGGGTCCGGTGGGGTACGATCCCACAACCGTACGCTTAAAAGGCGTGTACTCTACCAATTGAGTTACGGACCCGTGTCGCTCAGCCGTCGTTCGTTACTTTATCAGTATACCACCGTCGCGCGCGCATGTGCAACTCGTTGCAACCACTATAGTACCCCGCAACGCCGGCGTTGTTCAAATGATCGGTCTGCAAATTCGCGCGGGAAGAGAGTATAGTGAGATCATGATCGACGCACCGATGACAGACCAACTGGACAGCGACCTCCTCCCCGAGCTGATGCCCCTCCGCACAGACGCGGAGCGAGAACGAGCCAAGCCGGACATCTCTCGGCTCCCCGACGCCATCAGCCCAGACGGCACGCCCCTCTTCCGCCCGGGAGAGAAGATCATCATCGAACGCCGCAGCACAGTCCTCGCCGGTTGCCCATACCTGGACACCCGCACCTACATGGTGATGGGCATCAACACTGAGAACGGCAACCTGGACCTCTTCGACGAGTCGCTGTGCCAATCGGCCATGTCCAACTGGAAGTCCGGTCTCCGCCACAGCTTCGTCTTCAAACTGGCACGGGGCAACGAGGTGGCCACCAAGCGGAAGCGCGGTCGACCCCGGAAGAACCCCATCGAGGACCAGACCGAAGTGAAGGCCCTCCCCGTCGGCGAGGACGGCAAGCCGGCGAAGAAGAAGCGTGGACGTCCGCCCGGAGCCAAGAACCGCGACCGCGACACCATCCGGGCCGAGAAGAAAGCGAAGATGGCGCAGCGGGAGGAGCGGAAGGCCAAGCGCAAGGTGAAGAAGGGGAAGCGACCGTGATCCCGCTCATCCAAGCCCACCCCAACCTGTTCGGCTTCCTCCTCACCCTCCTGGGCGGAGGAGGCATCGTGTGGATCGTGCGACGCCCGGAGTGGGGCAAAGACGACTGAATTGTAAAACACTGTCGCGACAACTGTCACGCCACGCCCTGAATTGTCATTTGCAAAATACAAGTGAGCGGGTGGCGTGTCGGCAGAGATTACAATCTTTTACAGTTCTGCCGACACCACGAGCGCGCCCTCGTCGTCGCTCCGCCTAGATCGGCGAGCTGCACAGACCAATTTTCCCCTGCAAACACGCGCGGGAAGAAGATATACTATCAGTAGGAGGAGACACCAACATGACAAAGCAGATCATCGAAGCCTGGAAGCTCACCGACCGCAACCCGGATCCCACCAGCTCATTCAACCACTTCTGGATCGTGCGCTACGACGACGGGACGGGCAACATGGTCAATCCCGACGGCCAACGCCTGTTCAGGGACACCACGCCCTTCGAAGCCGAGCCCGAAGCCTACCTCGCAGACACCCCGTACTACCGAATCCACCCGGTGCAGGTGAGCACGGTGCCCGGAGGAGAGAGCTGACGCGCCCTCGTCGTCGGCGCGCCTAGATCGGCGAGCTCGCAGGGCAGCTTTCGAGCCTTCACGAGGGGTTCACGAGCGAACCGGCGAGCGCTTGGGCAATGGTAGACTACCACCCAAGCATCGCCACAGCTCCGCAGATTATTCCCCGTTTTGCTGCCCAGCCGTTGTCCGGAGCAGCATTTCCGCATTTTCCTCGGGACAGCTGCCCCTCAGCCCAGCACAGTCGCCCACAGAGCTGCCCTGCATCCAAATGTCCACGGACGGGAGCAGCGGAAAGCAGCTTATGGACTCGGCGACCGAGTCGGGGTGGTGGAAAGTGGTACGAAGTGGTATGCGGTGGTGGCGATGCGGGCTTGCTCGCATCTTGCGGTACCATTTCGGGCTCGAATGTGGGCACGACGCGGGGAACTCGCGACCCCAGACACGGGCTTGCTCGGGTCGTTATCCCCATGCCCTTCCTCGCCGTCCTTCCGTTGTTCCTGGTGGGGTTAGTGGGTGCTTGGTTGGCGAAGGGCATCTCGCACGGTGATCTTCCTTGGTGGCTTCCTGTGTTGCCGTCTGTGGGGACTGGTTTGTTGTGGGGCTGGGTGTCTCGGCGGAGTTCTGATCTGTCCCTCGCCACCGTGGTGTTCGACGTGGTGTACACCGGGGCTTTCCTCGCCGGTTTCTTGCTCCTGGGCGATCGTCTGTCCCTCCTCCAGTCTTGTGGCGTGGGGCTTGCCCTCCTCGGTGTCGCCCTCATGTCCCTCTAGTTTATTGCAACCGGTTGCAGTGGTGCCGGTTACCGAGTGCGTTTCTTATTTTGTCTCGTCTGCGCCCCGGAGGTGTATAGTTAGCTTGGATGTCGCAGCACGGGTTTCTGAGGGGTGAGTTGGTCCAGGCTCGCAGTCGCGTGCACGTCTGGGACCGAGACCTCGCCGAGGCCTGCGACGTCGTGAGTGTGGGGGAGTTGGCCACCGTGGTTGAAGACGAGGACGAGTACGGTTGGGTGGGGATCCTCACCGGGCGGGGATGCGTGGGTCTCCTCCATCGCAACAATCTCTTGCAGATTTGATTATTTTTTGCGTATCCTCGCCCCGCAAGATGCATAGTTATATCTCATGAAGATACGATTAGACGAATTAAGAAGAATTATCAGAGAAACTCTGGGGGATGTTCCCGACAAATACGCAGAGCTCAAGGACGATCCGTACATTGCAGCTGTGATCAACGCCGGAGACCCCAAGGAGTTAGCGGCAGCGAAGCGCAAGTGGGTGAAGGACGACGACGCGGGGTTGCCAGTGCCTTCAGCCGGCGCTTTATTCTTCTGGCACGATCGAAGAAAAGAGGAGTTGGCCTCCATGGGACCTGCTGCTACTCGTGGCAGAGCTGATCTCATCCTACGTCAGCGCACCGGCACAGGTAAAGCCATCCCGAGAAAGTTTGGATGATGTCTATGGAATCTAATTTAGAAATTGATCTAGACCTTCTGCGGATCCTCGTGAGAGAAGTGCTCCTCCACGAAGCTTCAGATCCGAAGAAGGGCCGCGGCCGCAAACCAACAGGTTCTGACAGGCGCCTCTACACAGACGAGGATCCTTCAGACACTGTGCGCGTGAAGTTCTCTTCTGCGGCCGCGATTAGAGACACTCTCGCCAAGAAATCTTTCAAGGCGAAGTCCCACGCTAGGCAGTCACAGATCATCAACCTGATCCACCAGCGAGTTCGGGCTGCTCACGATCGCGCTAAGGACCCAGAGGTAAAATCTAGATTGTCTCGCGCTCTCAAGTACGCTGAAGAGAGAAAAGAATCATCTAAGCGTAAGACCCAGAGAATGCGGGAAAATCAATGAACATTGCAATCTTTTTGTCAGCTTGTTCTATAAAGAACTTCACATCGTGGGAAGCCAGTGTCCCATCCGGTCTCGCTTAGAGATCAAATAGGACCTCGAGTGAAAGTTGGTGGAGCACACGATGCTCTCCCTCTCCACGACGATGCCTCGTGCCCGGAATGCTTCCATCTTGAGGGGATTGTTGGTGAGGAGTCGGATCGACTTCACGCCCAAGTACTTGAGCATCTCCGCGCTGGACGTGTAATCTCTCAAGTCGTCGGGCAAGCCCAAGAGACGGTTGGCGTCCACCGTGTCGTGCCCCTCTGTCTGCAGCTTGTAAGCGCGGATCTTGTTGGCTAGGCCGATTCCCCTTCCTTCCTGCCTGAGGTACAGAATGATGCCCCTCCCTGCCTGGGAGATCGCCTCCTGCGCCGCGGTGAGTTGCTTGCGGCAGTCGCACTTGAGCGAGCCGAAGACCTCGCTGGTGAGGCATTCAGAGTGAACTCGGACTAGCACGTCTTCTTCGTCGTGGAGATTTCCCATCGTGAGCGCCACGTGGTCTCGCGACAGGCCGCTGTCGACACTTGCCTCACCCGCGGTGTCGTCCCAGCGGAACACGTGCATGTCGAACGTGCCGAACTCAGTGGGGACGGGAGCGCTAGCCATCACACGCAATCTATTTGCTTCCATAGCAATATTGTATCCGGTCCGCGCGAACAAATACAAATCTAGCTCTTCGCGCCAGAGCGCAGAGATCAGTGATAGTTATTGGCATGAGGCGTCCTCGAGGCATGATCTGCGTGGGTGACCTCGTGTTGCCCATGGAGGCAAACGAGTTCTTGTTCTCCTCACCCGAGGCAGCCGTAGAAGAGACGGATCCCATCGACGTCGTCTGGGAAGTGGATTCTCCTGGCGTGGTGCTCCGTGTGCTCAGCCTTGACCCGCCTCGAGAGTACTGCCACGTGAGAGTGCTCGTGGGGGACGTGGTGGGCTGGACATTCTCCGTCTACATTAGTGTGATCTCGTAGGTCTGTTTATACAAACAGAAAAATTAAATTATCTTTTTGTTTATAATTACACATCATGCACACACAAAAGCTCCTACAGACGTATATCAGGCTTCTAATCACTGAAGCTACAAAGAAAAAAGAAAAAGGGAGCCCAAGCCTAAATGCCGCAATTGGTAACATAACTGAGACGACAGCTGCATTGATTGCTTTAGGTATCGATCCGCCTAGCAGTTTAAAAGACTTTCAGGCTGCAGTTCTTGAAAACTTAACCGTTAATAATGAGGCTCGTGCATTAGAAAACATCAGAAATTCTTGGAAAAACTTAAAAGAGGCCGGCACACTTGAAGCAACAATCTCTTCAGGGATTCAGATGGGTCAACATCTTTTAAAATACTTAGAAAATGTTGATAACAAAAGCATAGTTTGGACAGGTCCGGGTGGTGGCAAATCAGCTGACGTAGGTACGGCAGACATAGTTGTCAGAGGCAGAATTGGTCGCGAAGATTTTGTGCAGGGATTTTCCGGAAAAACATCCAAGCAAGCTGCAAAAACTCTTGCGAATTTAAGTCTTAAAAAACTATTTCCCGAACTTGAAGAAACAAGCAAATTTACGTCTGTAATCAACGATTTTGCAAAAGCAAAAGCAGCCGAGTTAGCGTCATCTGAAGCAGAACAACCTAGCTCATGGCCCGACGGAGTAACAAGTGGCTATGAAGGCGCGTGGAAGATAGTTTATCCAGGAAAAAAGTACAACTCAGCAAAGCACAGAGAAAAGGGCAAAGAGATCTGGAATTCTCGCATAACGAACTCACTCTCAATGGCGATTGCTGAAAAAATAGCTGAGGAAGTTCAACCCTACTTGCTAGATGCTGCACAAGTAATTAAGGACCACTTAAGTGGAGGTTCTGGAAAATCAGGGGAGGTTATGAAGCTTTTACCAACGGGTATATTTTCTAATAACCCGATTGAGGATAAATTAAACAAAGTGCTCAATCCACCGCCTGGGTCTCAACCTCTATCACTAACAGCCGATGCTGTAGGCACTTACGTAACCATCTCTATCGTTGGAGAAGATGAAAATGTGCCGCTTGTAGTACTGAGGCCCAGGGTGAAAGATCCCGGCCGGAGCGTGTCGGTCAACACAACAGTTCAACCAGCTGCTAAGGGCAAATCAACTACGTCTTCCTGAGGTTATTTGTTATAGAGCAAGTATTTGCACAAAGCTACATAATTATTAGTTATGAAGATGCGGTTAAGTGAACTGAGACAGATTATTCGTGAGGAATCTAAATTTTCTGAAATTAACTCCACAGCTGATAGCATATGCTATGGAAATGCTCCGCTGGAATTTGTTAAACTTGCACAGAAGATTAACGATCCTATCAAAGACTGGTTTATCAAGAGTGGTTGGCTAGATGAACTTCAAAATTCTGCACCCGGCAACAGTAGCGACGACACGCGTCAAGATCTAGCGAGACTTCTAAAAATGACTAGTTCTGCGACTTCAAGAGATGTTGCATATGCTCGTTATGTTGATGATGAGAGCAACATTGCCAAATTATTTCTCAAGCTTCTTTCAGACAGCGGATACGATGAGTCTTTAGAAGAATATTATAGAATTGACAATCAAACTCTTCCATTGTTATTCCACCTGAAAGAACTGATCAATCGCCCAAGACCGTATCAACTTGCTCATCACTTTGGTTTACCCCTATATCCTCTAATCAGAACTGACGCGATGACAGCGTCTTATCCAAGCGGTCATGCATTGGTTGGTTTCGTCATGAGTGAACATTACTCAAGAAAATATCCACATCTTGAAAGCAAATTGAGGCACCTGGGTGAACAAGTAGCAGCTTCTAGAGAGATAACAGCTTTACATTACCCTTCCGATACAGATGTGGCGCGTCTCATATGTCAAATTATCTTTGACAATAATCTCCTTACCTGAATAAAGTGGATGAATTTAACGCGTTCCGTAACGAGAGAGAAATAGTGAGCATGGGGGATGTCACAGTATCTCGTATAGAATGGACTTCGGCGCAGAAGGCTATCGAAAAACGCAAGAAGATGCCTTTCAGCAAGTTTAAGAAGATGTTTCGTTGAGACATAGAGTGTACTAGATATGTTGACGGTGTTGGGAATATTGGGTACGGTTGCGGCGTTTGGTTTAGCTGGATATTTTAGAAAGATGTCTGTCGATCGGATCCATCCGTATCAGTTACAGGTTGTGGCGGGTATTGTATATGGGGTTCAGGTTCCTATTTGGGTGTGGATGGTTGGTCGTAATCCAGTGATTGGGAGTTATGATCGTGTTGGGGTTGGGTATGGTGCTGTTTGTTTGTTGATGAACGCTGTAGGGGCGGCTATGTTGGGAAGCCTATTGAGGTCGAGTGATTCTCCTGGGGTGATCACGTCGTTGACGGCGATGTATCCGGTGGTAACTGGATTGTTGTGTTGGGGATTGTTGGGAGAAGAGTATACGTTGAGGAAGTTGGTTGCCGTTGTGCTGA
>SXGQ01436376.1_pt1 | contig 14188 bp, 13 predicted proteins | sample 3178371 | NCBI WGS metagenome assembly SXGQ01 (sample SAMN11356859, study PRJNA531348) | freshwater metagenome | isolation source: freshwater sample F1-20 | place: China: Fuxian Lake, Yuxi | collected 2017-12-25
ATCCACGGAGCGGAGAACGTCATCCAAGCGGCGCTGGCGAATAATGTTGAAAAGGTGATTGCCCTCTCCACCGACAAGGCGGCCAACCCAGTCAACCTGTATGGTGCAACCAAGCTCGCATCCGATAAGCTGTTCGTTGCTGCCAATAACCTTGCCGGCGGGCACAAGACCCGATTTGCTGCTGTTCGCTACGGTAATGTAGTTGGCTCGCGCGGCTCGGTAGTGCCTTTTTTCAAGAACCGGATAGATGAAGGTTGCGACCACTTGCCCATCACTAATGCGAGTATGACCCGCTTTTGGATCACCCTGCAACAGGGCGTCGATTTCGTGCTAAAGAATTTTGGGCGAATGCATGGTGGCGAGATCTTCGTACCCAAAATTCCTTCGGTGAAAGTAGTTGATCTAGCTAGGGCAATGGCGCCCAACCTGCCGCATAAGATCATCGGTATCCGTCCCGGCGAAAAATTGCACGAGATCATGTGCCCGTCCGACGATTCCCACCTGACCCTGGAATTCGCTGATCACTATGTGATGAAGCCAACTATCCAGTTCTCGGGTTATGTTGATTTCCTAGTTAATAATCTATGTGAGACTGGGCAGCCAGTCGAACAGGGCTTTGAATACCACTCCGGCAAAAACCCACATTTCCTGACGAGCGAGGAAATCATCGCATTCAACCATCTTGCAGGTGTTTGATGATTCCGTATGGACGCCAAGATATTTCTCAAACTGATATTGATGCAGTGGTGGAAGTGCTTCGCTCAGACTTTCTAACTCAGGGCCCCGTAGTGCCAAGATTTGAGCAAGCGGTTGCTAATTATTGTGGCGCAAAGTATGCAGTTGCGGTAAATAGTGCCACTAGTGCGTTGCATGTTGCATGTTTGGCACTGGATCTGGGCCCAGGCGATTGGCTATGGACCAGTCCAAATACCTTTGTGGCAAGTGCCAATTCTGCGCTTTATTGTGGCGCGCAGATAGACTTTGTGGATATTGACCCTTGTACTTACAACATGAGCCTTCAGAGGCTTGAAGAAAAGCTAATAGAGGCTGAAAGAATTGGTACATTACCAAAGATTGTTATTCCAGTGCATTTCGCTGGCCAGCCATGCGATATGCCCGCCATTCACGCTCTTAGCCTAAAATACGGTTTTAAAATTATTGAAGACGCATCTCATGCCATCGGCGCCTCATACAAAACCTCCGTTAGTGCGAGCCCTTTACTATCAGCAATTGCGAGGCCTGAGGGGTCGTGGCAGTCCACTAAAGCAAAGCAATCTACCGACCGTGTAATCGTCGGCTCCTGCACCCACAGCCACGTCACCGTCTTCAGCTTCCACCCTGTAAAAATCATTACTACTGGGGAGGGTGGCATGGCAACAACAAGTGATGAGACCGTTGCTAATCGCATGCGCCGCTTGCGCACCCACGGCATTACCAGCGACAAGGCACTGATGCACCCTTGTCCGCCTGATGAAATTTGGAATTATCAACAGATTGAAATGGGGTTTAATTACCGTATGACCGATATTCAAGCCGCATTAGGCTTGAGCCAATTTATGCGCCTAGATGACTTTGTGCAGCGCAGACATTCCATTGCTAAGCGTTATGACGAGGAGCTGAAGACGTTGCCGTTAGTGACACCGTGGCAATCACCTGCAGCTTACTCAAGCTACCACCTTTACCCAATACTAATCCGCGAAGGTCAGTGCAAAAAATCGCAGCAGCAGGTTTACGATGCACTTCATGCCGCTGGCATTCTGGTTAACTTGCATTACATACCCGTTTACCGACAGCCCTTTTACGTGGCGATGGGATTCAGAGCAGGATATTGCCCTGATGCTGAGCAATTCCATAAGGAGGAAATCAGTATTCCCATTTACCCTACCATGACAGATGAGAATTGGTACCACGTTGTTTCTGCACTCAAAAAAATATTTGAGTTATGAGATTAGCTCTGGGTACTGTTCAATTTGGATTAGCTTACGGCGTGGCCAACAAGAGTGGTCAAATAAATTCCGCTGATGCGAGTGAGATATTGCAGCGGGCGCACGCCGCAGGTATTGATACGCTCGATACTGCTATAGCCTATGGCGAAAGCGAGGCGATGCTTGGTGCGGTGGGGGTCGACCAATGGAAGGTAGTTTCCAAACTTCCAGCGTTGCCCGCAAACTGCGATGACATCGTATCATGGGTTCGTTCTGAGGTTGCTGACTCACTTGCTCGGCTAAAGATACCTAAACTCCACGCCTTGTTACTGCACCGTTCGCAAGATCTGCTTACGACGCATGGGGATGTACTTTATTCGGCCTTAACTGAGCTGAAAATAGACGGTTTGGTAGCTAAAGTAGGTTTATCGATTTATGGGCCTGAAGAGTTAGAGTTGGTTTATACGAAATTTCCACTCGATCTGGTTCAGTCCCCCTTTAATGTTTTTGACCGGAGATTGCTCAATTCTGGCTGGTTGGACCGCCTGCATCATGCCGGAACAGAAGTCCATGTGCGTTCCGTGTTCCTGCAAGGTTTGTTGCTTTTGCCGGCAAAGGAGCGACAGGCGGAATTCGCGCCCTGGCAGGATTTGTGGTCAAAATGGGATTCTTGGCTCAGGGGGAAGGAACTCACCCCCCTTCAGGCAAGCCTCATATTCGCGTTATCCCGGCCAGAAATAGATCGGGTGGTCGTCGGCGTAGATGGGGTCAGTCATCTGGCTGAAATTCTATCCGTTCCGACCACAGACCCGATTTATTTCCCAAATTCTCTTGAGTCTTCGGACTTAAGTCTAATCAATCCTACTAAATGGAGACAGCAATGAAACGCTGCACCAAATGTAATCTTCCCGAAACTCACGAAACGATCATTTTTGACAAACAGGGTATCTGCAACATTTGTAATCAGCAGGACATCAAAAACTTTAACATCGATTGGGGGCAACGCAAAAGGGATCTTGACAGGCTTGTTGAGGAGTACCGCGGCAAGTACGACTACGACTGCCTCATTCCGTTTAGCGGTGGAAAGGACAGTACCTGGACACTGAATTATCTTGTAAAAGAATACAAACTTAAGCCGCTCGTGGTCCGCTTTGACCATGGTTTCATGAGGCCTAATCTTGAGGAGAACGTCAAGCGCACTGTCCGAAAGCTGGGCGTGGACATACACACTTTCACCCCCAACTGGAAAGTTGTCCAAAAACTGATGCTTCAGAGTTTTCTGGAGAAGGGCGACTTCTGCTGGCATTGCCACACCGGGATATTTTCATATCCGATGTGGGTCGCACTTGAGAAGAAAGTCCCCTTGATTTTTTGGGGGGAGCCATCAGCCGAATACACGGCTTATTACGATTACAGCCAGGCTGAAGAGGTCGATGAAAAGCGCTTTAACCGCTACATCAACTTGGGCGTCACCTCGGACGACATGTTTATTCGCCTGGAAGGTAAGCTAGACCACAGGGACTTGAAACCATACAAATACCCGCCTGTTAAAGATCTACGTAGCTTGGGTTATCGCTCGGTATGCTTAGGCTCCTACATCCCGTGGGATGTCAAAAAACAGTCTGAAATTATTGCGCAGGACTTGGGCTGGAGAGGTGATCAAGTTGAAAATGTACCGCCAGAGTATAGTTATGAAAAGATCGAATGTTACATGCAAGGCGTGCGTGACTACATCAAGTATATAAAGCGTGGCTACTCTCGCCCATCCCACCTAGTTGCACTGGATATTCGGCATGGACGGCTCAAGAAGGAGGATGGTGTGAAGTTGATTATGGATTATGAGGGTCGGCGTCCGCCAAGCCTTGACCTTTTTCTTCAGTTTGTCGGTTTGACGGAGCAGGAGTTCAATGAAATTGCCATGGCGCACCAGGTGTCGCCTTACGCCCACGATCCTCAGAGAATATTACCCGGCCAGAGAATGGCGGATTTTGAGCGTTGGAGTAAAGATGGCGCCATGGATCGTGCGGACGCTGAGACGCAGGTTATCCGCTGGAAATCCCGCCATGTTTAAGCGCGTGTATTCCACACGGATGCCTGCATGATAAAAAAGCAGGTCGTTGGTATCGTAGATTACCAGTCGGGCAACATCCGCTCGGTAGTAAACGCGGTCGAGGCCGTCGATGCATGCTCCATTTTGGTACGTAGCCCCCAAGACCTTAACGCCTGCTCTCATCTGGTTTTGCCTGGCGTGGGCGCCTTTGGATTCTGCGTAGACAGGTTGCTAGCGAGCGGCCTTCTGAAGAGCCTCGAGAGCTGGGCGCTCCGCGATGAAAAACCTCTACTGGGTATTTGCGTGGGCATGCAACTGATGGCAGACCACAGCGAAGAACTCGGCTCCCACCTCGGCTTGGGATGGATTGGGGGGGCTGTCCGAAAGCTGGAAAAACCTGCTGGGCAAGCCACTATTCGTATACCGCATGTGGGGTGGAACGAAGTTCTCTTTAAAGAGTCGTTTGGTCTTTTCAGGGCAGGCGAGTCGGTGGACTTCTACTTTGACCATTCATTCGCCTATCACGCACCCAGGTTAGGGCGAGAAATTGGCTCGGCGCACCATGGCCATAATTTCTGCGCACTAATTAGACGGGGCAATATTATCGCCACGCAATTTCATCCGGAAAAAAGCCAGTCGTCGGGAATGCGCCTGCTTAAATCATTCTTAGCGATGTAGCTGATGCTTAAGAAAAGAATTGTTCCCAAGCTGCTCATCAAGAATAAAACCTACGGCCTGTTGGTGCGGCCCATATTGGTGGTGACCCAAAATTTCGAACAGGTTTTTGAGGTTGGAGATCCGATTTTCCAGGCCAAAGTGTATGAAGCCCAATTAGCTGACGAATTGATTGTGCTCAATATCGATAGCTTGCCCATTGCCGAGGATTCTACACTTTTAGATGTCATTGAAAAATTAGCGTCCGAAACATTCATGCCAATTACTGTGGGCGGAGGGGTTCGGGAACTAGCCGATTTTTCATTGTTGTTGGAGCGCGGTGCCGACAAAGTCTCGATCAACGCTGCCGCGGTGTCCAATCCTGATCTGATTACCCGGGCTGCCGAACGTTTTGGGTCCCAATGTGTTGTCGTGTCGATTGATTTCCGGTACGATGCTGTTCGACAGCAAAACGTGGTGTTTACGCATAAGGCGTCGTTCAATACTGGCCTAGAAGTGATGGCATGGGCTCAGCAGGCTTCTATTGCAGGAGCTGGGGAGATTTTGCTGACTGATGCCGAACGAGATGGGCAGGGCGTTGGGCTGAATATTGCCGTCGGAAGAGAAGTCGCCGACACAGTGGATGTGCCCGTGATTCTTTCAGGTGGCTGCAGCCTAGCCCAGCATTTTATTGAAGGGTTCCAAGAGGGCGGTGCTGAAGCCATAGCGGCCGGCACGTTCTTTTGTTTTAAAGACCAAAACCCCATGCAGACGCGGGCGCATGTAAGAAGCGCCGGCATTCCCATCCGGCTTGGAACCTAATATGTATCTTGATTTTTCGCATAATTCAGTGGAACAAGCTGACAACCTGTTCGTCCTGACACCCGAACACGTTACGGAAACTTATGTTTCCTGGCTCAACGCGCCCGAAATTAATAGATATCTTGAAAGCAGGTTTGAGACCCACACTGTTGAGTCAACGCGGGCATTTGTCGCCACGATGTTGGCGTCCCCCAACAGCCTATTTTTAGGAATCAAGAGCCATCAATTGGGCAGGCACGTGGGGAATATCAAGCTCGGTCCTATAGACTGGTATCACGAGACCGCTGATATAGGCATTCTCATCGGCGACAAATCGGCTTGGGGTAAAGGCATTGCCACCTCATCGATCAAGGCGATAACTGAGATTGCCAGAAACCGTCTCCAGTTGCGCAAGTTGACCGCTGGCTGTTACGCCTCCAATATGGCTAGTAAGCGGGCATTCGAAAAAGCGGGGTTTGTGTTTGAAGGTGTGCGTCCTTCGCAGTATCTGTTGGACGGCGTACCACAAGATCTAGTGTTAATTGGTCGCGTTTTGCGGTGACAGTGCCTAGTTGGCAAAAAAATATTAATCCGACAGAAAATTTGGGAAGGAATATGAAAACCGTAGCCATTGTTCAAGCCCGTATGGGCTCAACGCGATTACCCAATAAGGTCATGAAGCCTATCGGCGACGTTCCCATGATTGAGTTACTTTTATCACGCTTATCACGAGCGAGAGAAGTTGATCAGATTGTGGTTGCCACTTCGGTCGATGAAAAAAATCAGCCCCTTGCTGACCATATCAAGAAACTGGGTTATCTCTGTGTTCGCGGGAGCGAAAATGATGTTTTGGATCGATATTTGGATGCGGCGCGACATGCGGAAGCTGATATTGTGGTCCGCATCACTGGGGACTGCCCTCTGATTGATTCAAAAGTCGTGGACGATTTTGTGGCACAGTTCAAGCAACAAGGCCTAGACTACTTAAGTAATACCTCGCCACCGACTTATCCAGATGGTCTGGATATCGAAGTCTTCACCTTAGCAGCGCTTGAACGCGCCGGCCGCGAGTCATATGAAGCAGTCGATCGCGAACATGTCACACCTTATCTACGGCGGCCAGGGTTGTTCAGAACTGGCGGGGTAACATACTCTGAAGATTTGTCCCGGCTTCGTTGGACGGTCGATGAGCCCTCTGACTTTGATGTTGTGAGCAATGTCTTTGCATATTTTGCACCGAATATTCACTTCTCTTGGTTGCAGGTGCTTGACCTTCAACAAAGCCAACCCCAACTATTCTCTGGCAATCAAAAAATCAGTCGCAACGAAGGCGCCTCTATGGGCACAGGCCAAAAACTGTGGAAGCGAGCAAAGCAGGTTATCCCTGGCGGCAATATGCTGCTTTCTAAGCGCGCTGAGATGTTCCTTCCAGACCAGTGGCCAGCTTATTTCAGCAAGGCAAAGGGCTGTAAAGTGTGGGATTTGGACGGCAATAAATATATTGATATGTCCATCATGGGCATAGGCACCAATACCCTGGGTTATGGTCATCCTGAGGTGGATGAAGCAGTGCTGCAAACTTTACAGGCCGGCAATATGAGCACCTTTAACTGTCCTGAAGAAGTCTATCTGGCAGAAAAATTAATTGAACTCCATTCTTGGGCTGATATGGCACGATTTGCTCGAAGTGGTGGTGAGGCTAATGCAATCGCAATTCGTATTGCACGCGCAGCGTCAGGTAAGGACAAAGTAGCGATTTGCGGTTATCATGGATGGCATGATTGGTATCTGTCTGCCAATCTAGGAGATGACAAGAGCCTTGACGGTCATTTGTTGCCGGGCCTTGAACCCAATGGTGTTCCACGTAATTTAAAGGGGACAGTTTTCCCTTTTCGCTATAATCGGTTTGAAGAGCTTGAAGACCTTGTCAACACGCGGGACATTGGTGTAATTAAGATGGAAGTTGCGCGTAATACGGGCCCAGATAGTAACTTTTTGCAAAAAGTACGCCAATTGGCAACAGACCGCAACATCGTCTTAATTTTTGACGAATGCACATCGGGTTTTCGTGAAACTTTTGGTGGGCTTCACAAAAAATACGGTGTTGAACCCGATATGGCAATGTTTGGCAAAGCACTCGGCAACGGTTATGCAATCACAGCTATACTCGGCCGCCGTAAAATTATGGAAGCAGCCCAATCAACGTTCATTAGCAGTACGTTTTGGACAGAGCGAATCGGGCCAACTGCAGCACTGAAAGCTCTAGAAGTTATGGAGCGAACCCGAAGCTGGGAGACAATAACAAAAATAGGCTTGGGTATTCGAAGTCGTTGGCAAACCCTGGCTGATCAATACGGCATAAAAATTGATCATTGGGGCTTGCCAGCGCTAACAGGATTTACTATCCAAAGCCCTGACGCACTCGCCTATAAAACACTAATTACCCAGGAAATGCTTGCAAAAGGCTACCTAGCAGGAAATAGTGTTTACGTCTGCATAGAACATAGCCCCGAAATTATCGAAGGGTACTTTGAAGCCTTAGAACCAATTTTTAAGTTAATAGCCGATTGTGAACACGGGCGTGATATTCATGCGCTACTTAAAAGTTCTGTATGCCATGGTGGCTTTAAACGATTGAACTGATGTGATGAATGTTGCTTTTCGTGCAGATGCTTCCCTCCAAATTGGAGCAGGCCACGTAATGCGCTGCCTTACGCTTGCCGATGCCCTACAAGAGAATGGTGTGACTTGCCGATTTATCTGCAGAGAGTACGACGGTCATTTAATCGATCTAGTTACCGATCGCGGCTATCCAGTTCACGCTTTACCGAGACAAGATGAATTTATCCAGTCAGAGACCGATGATCTTGCCCACGCGCGCTGGCTCGGGGTGGACTGGGCAACGGATGCTCAGCAGACCCAGCACGCTCTTGGTGATCAGTTAGTCGACTGGTTGATTCTGGACCACTACGCCCTAGACTATCGTTGGGGACAGAAACTGCGACTGTTAAGCAAAAAAATCATGGTGATCGATGACTTAGCAGATCGCCCCCATCAATGTGAGTTGCTGCTCGATCAGAATCTGGGCCGCCAGCCGCAGGACTACGCCAATCTGGTCCCCGCCCACTGCAAAGTGCTTACCGGCCCACAATATGCGCTGCTGCGCCCCGAATTTGCCGCGCTGCGCTCCTACAGCCTGCAACGCCGCCAACAGCCAGCACTTAAACGGGTGCTCATCACCATGGGCGGCGTAGACCAGTTCAACGTCACCTGCCAAGTCCTGCAGGCCCTTAGAAGCTGCGCCTTGCCGCAAGATTGCTGCTTCAGCGTGGTTGTGGGGCTAGATTCGCCGTGGCTACAGCAAGTAAGGGCAGTGGCAGTAGACATGCCATGGCCAACTGAAGTACTGGTGAATATTAGCGACATGGCTCAGCGAATGGCCGATAGCGACCTAGCCATTGGCGCTGCTGGTAGTACATCGTGGGAGCGCTGCTGCCTGGGTTTGCCTACCTTGCTGGTAGTGCTGGCGGATAATCAAAGGTTTGGTGCTCGAGCCTTACAAGAGGCACAGGCAGCCCTTTTTATTGGCGACGTAAGTGACATTTCAATAAAACTGCCACTGGCGATCAACGCTTCTGTGTCACAACATTGGCTGCTGGAGATGAGTACCGTAACAGCTGCAATAACTGATGGGTGTGGTGTTGAAAAGGTACTTAAGGCGATGCGGATCCTAGATGACTATGCCCAATAATCGAAAATCTGGGGTTCGCCCTATGGTTGCTGCTGATGTGAACAGTGTGCTGGCGTGGCGTAACCACCCGGAGGTACGACGATACATGCACACCCAACATGAAATCACTTTCGAGGAGCACCATCGTTGGTTTGAGAGTACCCGGCAGGATCCGCGTAAGCATTTATTAATATTCGAAGAAGACAATCAAGCCCTAGGCTTTGTTAGCTTAAGCGAACTCGGTAGCAACGGAATTGCCGATTGGGGCTTTTACGTAGCCCCCGATGCCCCTAGGGGGTGTGGGCGAGAACTTGGGCACGCCACGCTGGATCATGCTTTTAACGACATCAAATTACACAAAGTTTGTGCTCAGGCGCTGGCGTTTAATGTGCGCTCTACCCGCTTCCATCGATCCTTGGGTTTTCAGCAAGAAGGTGTCTTACGAGATCAGCATTTTGACGGTGAACACTATCACCATGTCATTTGTTTTGGTTTGCTGAGCCATGAATGGCAGTCTAACTTATAAGAAACGAGAAAGAAATATGTTGAACCACCCCAGCATCACCATCGCGGGACGACGCATTGCCGTTGATGAGCGGCCCTATGTGATCGCCGAACTCTCTGCCAACCACAATGGTAAATTGGAAACGGCACTAAAAATCATGGAAGAGGCGAAGGCCGCTGGTGCTGACGCCATCAAGATCCAGACCTACCGCCCTGACACCATTACCCTCAATTGCGATTCAGAAGACTTCCGCATTCACGGTGGCCTGTGGGATGGCTATACCCTCTTCGAACTCTATGAAGAAGCCCATATGCCGTGGGAATGGCATACACCGCTCTTTGAACATGCCCGCAAGCTCGGCATCACCATCTTCAGTTCGCCCTTTGACAACACGGCAGTCGATCTGCTGGAAGACCTCAACGCACCAGCCTACAAAATTGCATCCTTCGAAGCTGTTGATCACGCACTGATCAAGTACGTTGCTAGTACTGGTAAACCTATTATTATATCCACAGGTATGGCAAATGCCGAAGAGATTCAAGAAGCCATCGAAGCCGCCCAGGAATGCGGCTGCAAGGAAGTGGCCATCCTGCACTGCATCAGCGCTTATCCCGCGTCGGCAGCAGACTACAACCTGCGCACCATCTCCGACCTTATTCAACGCTTTGGCCTGGTCACCGGCCTATCTGACCATACGCTAAACAACACAACCTCTATCACGAGCGTGGCCATGGGCGCTTCGATTATAGAAAAGCACTTCACCCTCAACCGCAATGGCGGCGGCCCAGATGATAGCTTTTCACTAGAGCCAGTCGACCTAGCCGCACTCTGCCAAGATGTCAAAATAGCATGGGAGGCTATAGGTAAAGTTGATTATGGCCGTAAACCGAGCGAACAAGCCAATATTAAATTTAGACGATCTTTGTACTTTGTTAAAGATTTAAAAGCGGGCGATGTAATTACGGCAGAGGCTGTAAAGAGCATTAGGCCGGGGTTTGGTTTGGCGCCTAAATATTTAGCTGATATTGTGGGTAGGGTTGTGGGTTGCGATGTAAAGCGAGCAACCGCAGTTAATTGGGAACAAATCAAATAAATGACAAAAGTGGCAAGACATTTAATTACTACGGCGGATGAGCGTACTTGGAAGTTTGATCGCCCAGTTCTTTTTCTTGGTGAATGGTGCCGACTTTATGATCGCAAGCAGGTCTGGGGGGGTATGGACGGTATAGTAGCTGAGCCTTATGGCTTACAGGCCGGGCAAAAAAAGCGCGACTTCGCCTACATTCAGGCATTATCAAGCCAACTGCTAGGCGAGGTGACCAATCAACTTAATGCGTTTCATAACACCCATCACAGCTTGCGCTATTGGAATATCGTACTTGGGCACTGGCTTCAACGGTATGTAGCAATCACCTTTAACCGATATTTTACCTTAGAGCAGTGCCTAAAGAATTATGAGATATCAGGTACCTCCGTTTTCGATTCTGCTGACTATCATCTTGCTACAAATGACTCCCTGGACTTTGTCTGGGCCTCTAATGATATGGTCTGGAATCATGTTCTTTACACAAAAATCCTAAAATTTCTGGGGTATTTAAAGACAGAGAAAGAATTTGCAACTCTTCATGGCAAAAAGTGTTTCAAACAAGAGAGTAATTCAGAAAATGTGCTGAAAATTAGTATTAAGTCTTTAATCCTCAGTGTAGTTAGCGATATCCTACCAAAATTTAGCAGAAGGAATGACGCCTTTATTGCTAATAGTTATCTGCCTTTAAAAGAAGAAATAAAGCTGCAGCTCATTCTCGGACAGAGTCCGCAATTGTGGCGAAGTCCAATATTGAAAACAGTAGCACATGCCCCAGAAAAGCACCGACGCTTCAGGGTTGATGCTGATAACTATCAGGGTTTTGAGAAATTCGTTCGCAGTCAGCTGGGTGAAATGATTCCAGCCTGTTATCTCGAAGGTTATGAACAACTTATGCAGCAGGCTAAAACCTTACCATGGCCTGCTGAGCCGAGATTTATTTTCACCTCAAATAATTTCGATACAGATGAGATTTTTAAAGTATGGACAGGCTCTAAAGTTGAGGAGGGATTTCCGTATTTAACCGGTCAGCATGGTAATAATTACGGGACTCATATCTATGACGGTAATTCGGATTGGCCCGAGAGAAAATCTTCCAATCATTTTGTTACTTGGGGCTGGATTGATGAGAGCAAAAATTGCATCCCTGCATTTATTTTTAAAACGACATTAAAAAAACAACAACAATACAATCAACAAGGCGGACTGTTGTTGGTAGAGACCGTTTTGTGTCACATGGTGTATCCCTATGATACTTACCATGAATATAAAACATACCAGGAAGAACAATTTCGCTTTGTAGAAGCATTGCCAAAAAAAATAAAGGAAGAACTCACAGTGCGCCTTCAAAATGGATGGCGCAGCATGAATTGGTCAGAGGACAGGCGATGGAAAGACCGAATTCCGACAGTATATTTAGAAACAGGTAAAGCCCCCATGAAAAAACTCATTTCAAGAAGTCGCCTAGTGGTGCATACATATGATTCGACTGGAATTTTAGAGGGTTTGGCCTTAAACATACCAACCTTGTGCTTTTGGAATGGTGGGCTAGACCATGTATTACCTAGTGCAAAGCCTTATTATGAATTGCTAAGGGCGGCGGGTATTCTTGCGGACACACCAGAACAGGCAGCACTAACTGTTGCACGTTATTGGGATAATACTGACAAATGGTGGAAAGGTGAACAGGTGCAAAAAGCTAGGAGGCTATTTTGTGAAAAATATGCACGAGCTGAGAGACACCCAGTTCGAACTATGAAGCGATTGTTGATGACTTCTATGTTAAGAAAAAATAACTAAATAAGAAATGATAAAATTTTGATGCTACCTACATTAAAAATATTAGATCTCGGTTGTGGTAAAAAGAAACGAGCTGGTTCAATTGGGGTTGATTGGACTGACCGACATGATGCTGATGTTATTCATGATTTAAATGTGTTCCCTTATCCATTCGCTGATAACGAAATTGACGAGATTTTTTTAGATAATGTTCTTGAGCACTTAGATGATCCGATGCAAGTCATGCAGGAAATTCATAGAATAACTAAAGTAAATGGTAGGGTTAAGGTTATTGTTCCCTACTTTCGATCAGTATGGGCATTTATTGATCCAACCCATAAGACATTCTTTACCGTCGATTCTTTTGCTTACTATGACCCATCACATATTATTTGTCAGAGGTATGACTATGTTGATACCAGGTTTAAGGTGGAGCGAGTGATTTTTAATGAAAATTTACCTTTATCTTCAATACATCTAATCAAGAAATTGATTATTAGAATTGCAAACATTTGGCCCAATAAGTATGAAACTTACTTGAGTCATTTTTTCCCTCTTGATGAAATAACATACTATTTAAGAAAAATATAAGAATTTAGTATGAAAGTATCGATTTGCATTCCGACATATAACCGCGCAAAACACCTGCAGAACTGTTTGCACTCTATAAATATCGCTGCTCAGCATTTGGATGAAAGTTTCAAAGTCGAAATTTGTATATCAGATAATTGCTCTTCCGATGCTACAGAGGATGTTGTTAGGCGTGCAAATCTTACGTTACCAGTTAAATACTGTAGAAATAAAAATAATCTTGGCTTGCCGAGAAATTTTTTAAACGTTGTAGATATCGCCGAAGGCGATTTCGCTTGGTTAGTTGGTGATGACGACTTACTTATGCCAGATGCACTTGTTCGTTTATCTAAATTAATTGATGCACATCCTACTGTCGATTTCTTTTACGTGAATGCTTTTCATCTAACTACGGAATATGTTCTATCGCACTCTCAGCCATTCAACACAGTAAACTTGCCTACTAATATGACTCCATTTTCAGGGAGGCTGAAAAGCGGTAAGTGTAAATTTTTGGATCTTATAGACCAAAAAGTTTCTTTTGATTTCTTGGGTGGAATGTTTTTGGCTGTATTCCGTCGTTGTAAGTGGGAAGAAAATAAGCATAAGTTGGAAAGGGATGCTATTGCTGACTTACGCACTTTTTCTCATTTTGATAACACTTTTCCGCATGTCAAAATTTTTGCCTATGCTTTTTCTAAATCAATGGCGTATTTTAACGCATATCCTATCATTGTCTGTTTAACTGGTGCACGTGAATGGGCACCATTGCAATCAATGATAATGAGTGTTCGTCTGATTGAGGCATTAGAACTGTATCGTAAAGCTGGGCTAGGATTTTTACAGTATCTTAAATGTAGAAACTATGCACTTCGAAATTTTTTGCCGCATATGGCTTGGATGTTTTTGCATCCTAAGATCTCTGGATTGCGATATGTAAAACTGAATAAAATGATTCTTGGTAATCTGATGTATCCAAACTTTTATTTGTCACCATTTAATTATGGCATGCGAAAATTATCACAACTATACGCTAAAGAAACAAAAAGTTAAATCTAGTAACGTTATGTTGAAAGTAAAAAATTAAAAC